>Ga0247843_1006774_pt1 | contig 14680 bp, 11 predicted proteins | sample LaCruzMarch2017__FD_192420 | JGI IMG/M metagenome (GOLD analysis project Ga0247843, IMG submission 192420) | Freshwater microbial communities from meromictic Lake La Cruz, Castile-La Mancha, Spain - LaCruzMarch2017_8m | ecosystem: Environmental > Aquatic > Freshwater > Lake | place: Spain...
CCGTCCGCCACACCGGCCGAAACAGCTGCCGCCACACCGTCCGCCACACCATCCGCCACACCGTCCGACAAGCCGGCCGCCACACCGTCCGATAGGCCGGCCGAGACATCGCCCGACACAACGAAGGAAGGCAACGCATGACTGTTGCTACCGGGTTGCTCATGTCGTTGGCCGTCGCCGGCGCGCTGCTGGCGGTGAGCCTGAAGAACGTGCTCCACGCCATCTTCGGCCTGGCGATGGCGCTGCTCGCGATCGCTGGCCTCTTTGTCGTCCTGAACAGCCCGTTCGTCGCCGCGATGGAGGTGCTCATCTACGTGGGCGGCATCTCGGTCGCGATGGTCTTCGCGGTCATGCTGTCGACCGTCGTGCCCAAACACGCCGCCGAGACGCCGCTGCGGCGGGGCGCGGCCGCGCTCATCGCCATCCTGTTCATGCTCGGGGTCGGCGCGGTCGTCGTCGGCGCGGACCTCTCCTCGGTCACGCCACGCGCGGTTCCGGTCGACCTCTGGTCGGTCGCCCACCTCGGCCGATGGCTGCTCGACGACTACAACCTCGTGTTCGAGGCCCTGTCAGTCGTGCTCTTGCTCGCCATCCTCGGCGCCATCGTCATCTCGCGCCGCGACAAGGAGGACGCACCGTGAACCTCGAGGCCTTCATCCTGCTCTCGCTGATCCTCTTCACCGCGGGGCTCTACGCGGTCATCGCGCGGCGCAACCTCATCGCCATCCTCATCGGCGTCGAGCTCATGCTCAACGCGGTGAGCCTCAACTTCATGGCGTTCAACCGCTTCCTCGCGCCCGACCCGGCCGTCGGCCAGATCGTCGTGCTCTTCATCATCGGGCTCGCAGCCGCCGAGGCGGCCATCGCGCTCTCCATCATCCTCGCGGTGTATCGGCAACGTAAGCAGATCGACGCCGACGACCTCGACGAGCTCAAGGGCTGACCATGTCCCACTCGACGCTCGTCCTCATCACGCTCCTGGCACCACTCATCGCGTTCGCGCTGACGATGGTCGTCTTCCGCACACGCCACAACCTCGCGGCCGCCATCGTCATCACCGCGGGTCTGGCGTCCATGGTCGGCTCGCTCTGGCTGCTGCTCACCGCCGGCCCCGAGCCCGAGCTCTACACGGCGCGCTGGTTCCCCATCGGCGGGATCGACATCGCGTTCGGCGCCCTGCTCGATGGCCGCACGCTGCTGATGGGCGCCATCGTCGGGGTCATCACCTTCGCGGTCCTCATCTACTCGCTCGGCTACATGAAGAACGACCCCAGCAAGGGCCGCTTCTTTGCGAGTCTGGCGCTGTTCGAGTGGTCGATGCTCAGCTTCGCCTACGCGCCCAACCTGCTGCAGGGATTCATCTTCTGGGAGATGGTCGGCCTCGCGAGCTTTCTCCTCATCGGCTTCTGGTACCACAAGCCGTCGGCCGTCGCCGCCGCCAAGAAGGCGTTCATCATGACGCGTATCGGCGACGTCGGCATGTTCATCGGCCTCATCCTCTTGTTCTCGAGCACGGGCACCCTCGACATCCTCGCCATCCAGGAGATCTTCGGCGCCCCGGGCAACCCCGCCGACGTCTCGCCGCACACGACCGAGCTCATCGCGGGCCTCCTTTTCTTGGGCGTCATGGGCAAGTCCGCGCAGTTCCCGCTGCACACCTGGCTGCCCGACGCGATGGAGGGCCCGACGCCGGTCTCCGCGCTCCTGCACTCAGCGACCATGGTCGCCGCCGGCGTGTTCCTCTTCGCGCGTTTCCACGAGGTCTTCCTCGACGCCCCGACGGTCATGACGGTGGCGCTCGTCATCGCCACGGTGACCGCACTCCTGGCCTCGACGACGGCGATGGTCGCGACCGACATGAAAAAGGTCCTGGCCTACTCCTCCATCAGCCAGCTCGGCTTCATGATCATGGGCCTCGCCGCCGGCAGCCTCTACGCCGGCCTCTTCCACTTGACCACACACGCCATCTTCAAGGCGCTCCTCTTCTTGTCCGCCGGCGCCTTCATCCACCACTTCGGCACCAACGACATCGTGGCCATCGGTCGGGCCGGTGGCCGCAAGCTCAAGTTCGCGACCGCGGGCCTCGTGGTCGGTGGCCTGGCGCTCGCAGGTGTCCCGGTCTTCGCAGGCTTCTGGTCGAAGGAGGCCATCCTCCACGCGCTGCACGGTCCGGGCCTCACGCTGTTCCTGGTCGCCGCGTATCTGGGCGCCTTCCTCACCGCCTACTACACCTTCCGGCTCATCTTCCTCGTCGTCCTGCCAAACGCTGGCTCGGCCGCGACCGAACATGAGGAGGATGGGGCGCATACGCCGGCACCTCACGGTGGGCACGGGGCACACGACCATCACGGCTCTCACGGCGAGCCGCTCACCATGGGGCTGCCCATCGCGGTCCTCGCTTTTCTCGCTGCCATCGCTGGCCTGCCGTTCATCGGTGACGCCCTGGGAGCCCTCATCGGCCGCCCGGACGAGGTCGTACATGTCTCGATTGTCGAGATGATCCTGCCCGTCTCGATCGTGCTCGCCGGCGTCGGGCTCGCCTGGATCGACTTCGGGATGAAGACCGCCCCGCAGCGCGGGATCGTCGCCTGGGTGCCCTCCGTCGAGAGGGTCTTCAAGAACCGCTGGTACCTCGACGAGCTCTACCAGAGGACGGTCGTCGCGCTCACCGACACCATCGCCCGTGCCCTCTTCTTCTCGGAGACACGCGGCTTCGACGGCGCGGGTGACGGTGTCGCGAGCACGACGCTGGCCATCGGCAAAGCCACCGCGAAGACCCACACGGGGCGCCTGCCGATCTTCATCGGCACCGCGGTCGTGGTGCTCGCGGTCGTCTCGATCCTCCTGGCGCTGGGCTGAGGGAGACATCATGGGAACCCTGACGCTGCTCCTCATGACCCCGCTCGCCGCGTTCCTCGCGACGCTGCTCCTACCCGCGCGCCACACGCTCGCCATCAAGGTCGTGAACGCAATCTCCGCGGCGGCCTCGCTGGTGCTCGCGGTCGTCGTTTGGCTCGCCTACGACACGTCTGTCGGGGGCTGGCAGCTCCTCGAGACCGTGCCCTGGGTCAAGGAGCTCGGCATCAGCTACTCCGTCGGTGTCGACGGTATCGGCGTCGTGCTCGTGATGCTCAACGCCGTCGTCTTCCTCACGGGCGTCCTGAGCATGTGGACCTTGACCCTGCGCGTCAAAGAGTACTTCGCCTTCATGGCGTTGCTCGTGTTCGGCGTCTTTGGCGTCTTCGTGTCGCGCGACGTGTTCGTCTTCTTCTTCCTCTACGAGGTCGCGGTCCTGCCGATGTACCCGCTCATCGCGATCTGGGGCTCGACCCGCAAAGAGTACTCCGCGATGAAGCTGACCCTGTACCTCATGGTCGGCAGCGCGCTCTTGTTCCCGGGCCTCATCGCCTTGTTCGTCGGGGCCGGCGGCACGAGCTGGGACATCGGTGTGTTGGCGGCCGGGCTCGCGGATCAGAAAGAGCTGCAGATCTTCCTCTACCCGTTCATCTACGTCGGCTTCGGGATCCTGGCCGGCATGTGGCCCTTCCACGGATGGTCACCGACCGGTCACGTCGCAGCCCCGACGGCCGTCTCGATGCTGCACGCAGGTGTGCTCATGAAGCTCGGTGCGTTCGGGATCCTACGCATCGGGATCGGCGTCCTGCCCGAGGGCGCGGCCTACTGGGCGCCGACCTTTGCGGTGCTCGCGACGATAGGCATCGTCTATGGGGCGTTTGTCGCGATGAAGCAGACCGACTTCAAGTATGTGATCGGCTTCTCGTCCGTGTCGCATATGGGCATCGTGCTGCTCGGCCTCAACACGCTCGGCCAGGACGGGACGACCGGCGCGGTCTTCCAGATGTTCGCCCACGGCGTCATGACGGCCCTCTTCTTCTCGAGCGTCGGGTTCATCTACGAGCAGACCCACGACCGCGACATCCGCAACTTCGGAGGCCTGTCGAAGCAGGTGCCGATCGCGGCGGGCTTCTTCATCGTCGCGAGCCTCTGCGGCATGGGTGTGCCCGGCTTCGCGAGCTTCTGGGCCGAGCTCCTGGTCTTTGTCGAGGCGCTCTCGCGCTGGCCCGTGCTCGGCGTCGCGGCCATCATCGGGCTGGTCTTCACGGCGCTCTACGCGCTGAGAGTCATCGGCACGGCCATGTTCGGCCCGGCCAACCCGCGCTGGGATCACCTGAAGGACCAGGGCGCGTGGGCCATCGTGCCGCGCGCGACGCTCGTCGCCGTGCTCGTCCTGTTCGGGTTCTTCCCGAGTCTCATCATCGACCTCATCCACGCCTCACTCGGGAGCCGCTGAGCCATGGGTGACCTCACGTTATTCCTGCCCGAGTTCATGGTCCTCGCGACGGTGCTCGCGGCGTTCATCGGCACCATCTTCGCCACGCGGTACCTGACCGTCTGGGCTGTGACGACCCTCTTTGCCGTCGCCGCAGTCGCGCTCTCGGTGTGGTCGGTCGGCTGGATGGGCGAGCCCTTCTTCCCCGGCTACTATCGGGTCGACCTGTTCTCGCAGCTCCTCAAGGTCGGCCTGACCGTCGGCCTGCTCCTGACGCTGCTCAGCGCCGACTCGCTGCCGAGCGTGCGCGAGTCCTCGCGCAACGACGTGCCGATGTTCTTCGGGCTCGCCACGCTCGGACTCATGATGCTCGTGTCGGCGACCGAGCTGCTCACGCTCTATGTCACGCTCGAGCTCTCGGCCTACGCGCTCTATGTGCTGGCCTCGCTGCACCGCGACCAGCGGCAGGGTAGCGAGGGCGGCGCGAAGTACCTGCTCTTTGGCGCGGTCGCGTCGGCTGTGACCCTCTACGGCCTGTCGTTCCTATTTGGTGCGACCGGCTCGACCTCGCTCGCGGCGATCGTATCCACCGCGACCACCGACTCGAGCCCGCTCATCGTCCTTGGCCTGGTCCTGGCGCTATCGGGTCTGTTCTTCAAGCTGGCCGTCTTGCCGTTTCATTCATGGGCGCCCGATACCTACCAGAGCGCCCCGCACCAGGCCGCGACGTTCATCGGCACGGCGAGCAAGGTGGCCGCCATCGGCGTCATCGCGCGGGTTCTGATGCTCGGCCGCGACATGCCCGAGGTCGAGACGCTGCTCGTGGTCCTCGCGGTCGCGTCGATGACGATCGGCAACTTCGCAGCGCTCGTTCAGACCGACCTCAAGCGGCTGCTTGCGTGGTCGACGGTCGCGCACGCTGGCTATGTCCTACTTGGACTCATGACGCTGAACGACTTCGGGGCGGCGGCGGCGATCTTCTATGGCCTCGTCTACATGCTGGTCGCGTTCGCGACGTTCCTCGTCGTGTGTGTGGTCGGCAGTGACGGGCACAACCCGACGCTGACGAGCCTGGCCGGCCTCTATCGGCGTGCTCCGCTCATAGGCGTGCTGCTGCTCGCCGGCCTCTTCGGCCTCGCCGGCGTACCCCCGACCCCAGGCTTCACCGGCAAGTGGTTCTTGTTCTCGGCGGCCATGGATGACGGTCACTTCTGGGTGGTCCTCATCGGCGCCGTGAACGCGACCATCTCGCTGTACTATTATCTGCGCGTCGTGAAGGCGGCCTATCAGACGACCGACGACGCTCCCGCCCTGGTCGTGTCGCTCCCGAATCGGCTGGCTGCATGGCTCGCGATGGCGACCATCGTGTTCGTCGGTGTCTATCCCGGCCCGCTGTGGACGCTCGCGCAAGGCGCGGCGAAGGCGCTCGCGGTGCGCTGAACGGGCGGCGGACCGTGGCCTCGAGCGTGAGGCCGAGTCGACAGTCGACCCTCAGCGCAAGGGGTGGACCCAACGTTCGAAGCGGTAGCCGTCGAGTCGTTCGATCGACGCGAGGCGGTAGCCTTCGGGGACCCCACCCCAGCGCAGGTCGCAGTCGAAGTCACCGTCGACCCGGGTGAGCTCGATGGCGCTCGTCTCGGGCTCCGCAAGGGCCAGGGCATAGACGGCCGCACCGCCGATCACCCACAGCGCGCTGCAATCGTGTGCCGCGTCGAGCGCCTCCTGCCACGAGGACACACAGGTCGCCCCTGCGAAGACCTGGCGCGTGCGTGACAGCACGAGGTTCTTGCGGCCCGGCAGCGGCCTGACCTTTGCGGGCAGGGAGTCCCAGGTGGTGCGCCCCATGAGGACGGCGCACGGCTCGGGCCCGGGCCCGGTGGTGAGCGCCTTGAAGCGTCTGAGGTCGGGTGCGATGTGCCACGGGATACGGCCGCTCTTGGCGATGCCGTCTTTGTCGTCCGCGGCGACGATGAGGGTGATGTTCATCTGTCTCAGACCGCGATCGGGAACTTGATGAAGGGGTGGTGTTGGTAGCCTTCGAGCACGATGTCGTCGGCCGTAAGGTCCATTCGGCTCGGTGCGCTGAGGTCGGGCGTCTTGAGGAAACGCACGGTCGGCAGCGCGAAGGGCTCACGTTCGAGCTGGGTGCGAACGCCTTCGACGTGGTTCAGGTAGATGTGGGCGTCGCCGATCGTGTGGACAAAGACGCCGGGCACGAGCCCCGTCGACTGGGCGACCATCATGAGCAGCAAGGCGTAGCTCGCGATGTTGAACGGCACACCGACGGCGAGGTCGGCCGAGCGCTGATAGAGCTGCAGGTCGAGGCGACTCGGGGCGCCGGTCTGGTCGTGCGAGACGTAGAACTGGAAGAGGGTGTGGCAGGGCAAGAGCGCCATGTCGCCGAGCTCGGCCACGTTCCAGGCCGACACGATGAGGCGGCGCGAGGTCGGGTCTCGACGGATCTGTTCGACGATGGTGGCGATTTGATCGATGCCGGGAGCCTTGTCGGGGTCGTCTTTGGATGCGCCCCAGCGACGCCATTGGTGGCCGTAGATCGGGCCGAGCTCACCGTCTTCGCGGGCCCATGCGTCCCAGATCCCGCAGCCCAGAGTCGCGATGTTGGTCTCGCCGCGAAGGAACCAGAGGAGCTCCTTCTTCACCGACTCGAAGACGACTTTTTTGGTAGTGACGAGGGGGAAACCGTCGCGCAGGTCGTAACGGGTCTGCATCCCAAATAGCGAGAGGGTGCCGGTTCCGGTGCGATCCTTACGCACCTCACCGTCGGCGAGCACGCGCCGCAAGAGGTCGAGATAGGCCTGCATGACGCCTCCGAAGGGGGACTGGGCCCCGGGTCCGCTCGCGGTCATAGCCCGAATCCTATGGGCTCGGTAGCGCGAGCGACCCGATGCCTCGGATTGTGGCGTCGCACAACGGGGCGCAGGCATCGGCTTGCACCGCGATCAGGGCGCCCTGGGCTCCGCGAATCGAGTTTCGCATCTATACAATACGGCAACATTTCATCGCCAATCCGCTTGAGGTGCGAAACCCAATTCGCACCTCAGCTGCGTAAGTCGCTTCGCGATGACGCGTCGCAGCATGCATAACTTGCTTCCTTTCATACGGTTCGCTACAGGCACGCTACTTGCGAGCAAAGCTAGCGCTCGGTCGGTGTCGACTTCGTGTCGATCAGGTTCGGGCGCCGCTCTCACGAGTGGAGGAGACGAGATGAACACTCCGATGAACGGTCCGATGGCCAACTTCAGCCCCCGCCCGATGGTCCTCGACGAGCGCTTCGACATCAGCGTCAGTCGACCGGTCGCCCGTTGGATGGCCAGACACTTCCATCACTACGGGTTCTCCGCTGACCAGGTCTCCGTCATCGCCATGGGCTTTGGCATCACGGCCGGCCTCGCCATGACCGGCGGCGGCCTGTGGCCCGTGCTGGGCGGTCTCCTGCTGCTCGCGATGGTCGTCACCGACTGCGCCGATGGTGAGGTCGCGCGCCTCTCCGGTCCATCCGACAAGCCGTGGCGCGGCCGCATGCTCGATGGCATGGCCGACCTCACCACCATCCTCAGCGTGCACGTCGCGATGATCATCGTGCTCGCGCGCTCCGGCATCGTGATCAACGGCCACGCCTTTGGCACCTTCGAAGCCTTCGTACTCGTCATCCTGGGCTTCTTGTCGTTCTCTTGGAAATCGAGCGTTGTCGACGACATCAAGCAGCGCCTCAAGCCCGTCTCGGTCGACCGCGACCTCACGCGCTACGTCGACCAGAAGAAGACCCTCTTCGAGAAGTTCCTCTTCTATTGCCTCGTGAACTACGTGAAGAGCGCCGCGCGCCTCACGGGTCAGGGTCGCCCCGGCGGCTACGACGTCTTCCAGCTCGTCGCCATGGTCGGCCCGACCCACCACCTCGTCGCCATCGCGATCGCGGGCATGCTGTCGCCGCTCGCGCCGACGGTCTTCCTGACCTACCTGCTCATCACCATCGGCCCGGGCAACCTGTTCCTGTGGGCCGTCCTCCATCGCGCTCGCCGCCGCGAGGCCGCCATCTGAACGGTGCCCAGCTTCGGGGCTCCCAAATCAAGATCTCGGGAAAGACAAAGGGCCGCATGATGCGGCCCTCGTCGTTTCTGATGGCCGCCTGAACGCGACCAGCTATCGGCTACTCAGAGCGAGCAGATGCCGATGCGCCACTTCTTCAGGTTGTTGTCGTAGCGGACTTCGCACGGGGTCGGCATCGCGTCGGGGCTGTTGTTGAAGACGAAGATCCGATACTGCTGGTTTGCAATCTCCTCGACCACCCGCTCGACGCGGTAGATGGGCTTGGGGCCCTGCTCGAAGATGAAGAGGTTCACCTTGCGGCGGCTCGCCGGGTAGTTGAGCGTCTTACGCGAGGCGAGCGCGTGCTCGACCTTCTGGTCCTCGTGCAGCAGGCTCTCGAAGAGGGCCCAGCCCTTCTCGACGTCGGGCTCGAGGCTGGCCACGAGCACCTGCTGGATGAGCCACTCGGGCGAGTCGGGCACCGGGTCGCGCACGACCGTGCCGGGCGTCGCGGTGACACCGACGGGTTTGTCGCCAGCCTCGGCCGGCTTGGCCGGGTCGGCCGGCGCAGCGTCACCCGCGGCCGGAGTCGGGGTCGGGGCCGGCTCGGTCGGGGTCGGGGTCGGGGTAGGCGCCAGGTCCTTCGCCGCCGTCGGGGTCGGAGCGGGCTCTTTGTCAGGCTGCTTGTCGGGCTCCGGCGCCTTCGTCGGCTCGGGCTCGGTCGCGGCCGCAGCCTGAGGCGCGGCGGGCTCCGCCTTCTTGTCGCACGCGGCGAGCGGGGCCAGCGCGAGCAGCGCTGCGAGGGGGAGCGACGACCAATGGTGGGCACGTTTCATCGAAGATCTCCTGAGGGCAGAACGCAGACAATGGATTCGGCCCGCCGGGCCGCGGCTTGTTGCCGTCCTGAGCTGAACGACGTGTCTACGGATATCATGGCGGTCCGGTCTCGTCACCGCACGGCGGGCACTTTGACGAGCCCCAGGGCCATCGCGGGATCCACGAGGCGTTCGGGGGGCACGCTCAGCGCCAGATGCTGCCGAAGCCGAATCGGATCCCGAGCTCGATCGCGTCGTCCAGCGCTCCGTCGTCGGTCCCTCTGACGGAGCGCCAGACGAACCCGCCGACCAGGCCCGGAGACAGCTCCGCCTGCCAGGTGATCTCGAGCGGGGCCCCGATGACGAGCGGAAACCGCGACGCGAGTTGGAACGCGGCAATCCGCAGCGACCAGGGCAGGCCGCCGTCGTCGTTGAGGTAGCCCCGCTTCAGCTCGAAGTTGAGCGTCAGCGCGCGGTTGTCGATGAGCGCCTCGTGGCGCTCGAGCCAGCCGAGCGACAGCACGAGCACCAGGTCGGAGGCCGACCGCAGCGCCACCCCCACGTCGAGGGAGGTGCCCCACGCGACGCCCGCCCGATCGAGGCCGACGTTGCCGACGAGGCTCACCGCCAGGCCGTTCTTCCACATCACCCCGAAGCCAGACTCGACGCCCACCGCGCCGCTCGCCTCGTTGGCGCCGTCATCGTCAGGGGCGAACTGGAGCCCGGCCGTGACCACACCCCACTGGTGTCGCACGAACGCCGCGTCGCGGCGGGCCAGCCCAGAGGGCAGGGGTGTCCCGGTCGACCTCGTGGCGCGGGCGAGCGCGATCAGGATGGACCGATGCGACTCGAGGGGCAGGGAAGGGCGTGAGGCGATCCGCACATCGAGCAGCTCACTTGCCGATTCGCGGCAGAGCGCCACGGAGCGAAAGCCGATCACCTCGGCGCTGGCGGCCAGGTCGAATCCCTCGATTTCCGAACTGTTTTTCGAGGTCTTCGGCGAGGTCTCCGGCGAGGTCTCCGGCGAGGTCTCCGGCGAAGTTTCCGGGCGCCGCCAGGTGCCGGTCGTCAGCCGTCTCGCGAACGCGTCGCAGTCCGCGAGCTCGCGGCGGGTGTGTCGCCGAACGACCACCTGCACCTCGGGGAAGGCCGGCACGGTGCGGACCAGCGCGTCGAAGTCGCGGCCTTCGACCGGCTTCGCGACCTTCCACAGCGCGTCTGTCGGGAGGTCCACCGATAGACCGACGGTGTCGAGCGCCACCCGCGTCCCGACGGGTGAGGTCGGCGCGGGCAGGCGGGAAACACCTGAGCTCAGGCGTTTCAGAGCCAGGGACTCAGCGAGGGCAGACAGCAGGGACTGTTCCCGAGGCGACATTGCGCCGAGCCGTTCGACCTCGACGCGCACGTCGTCGAGCGTCCGGCAGAATCGTGGACCGTCCTGTATCCAGGTCGCCCCGTCGACCTCGATCGGGAAGGGCGAGCTCATCGGGCAGTCGCGGTCGGTGCGGCCTCCGCCGACGATGCGGTAGCGGCTGCCGTCATCGTTGAAGAGCAGGTCCGAGCCGCCTTCGGGGCCCCATTGGCTCTCGACCGACCAGCCCTCGTCGAGATCGACCTGCAGGCCGAGGACCGGGAGATCGACCGGGACCGCGACCACCCTCAACGTCAACGCCCACATGGCGAATCGCCCCAGAGTGGTGGGCGGCCTGGACCGGGGATCACTCGTCAGGGGTTCCCCTCACACCGATTCGGACGTATCAAGTGGCCCCCTCGCTCCGCAGGAGAGACGCACTATGTTCACGACCCCGTTCGACAAAGCAAGAGCTGCCATCACCGCTGCCCAGGCCGGCAAAGCCGAAGCTGACGCCAAGCCCGCCGTCGACGCCATGAAGGCTGTCGTCGCCGCCGTCGAAGCCGCCAAGGCGCAAGATCTCATCAAGCAGGCGGCCGCCAAGGCGATGGCCGTGGCCCACTGGAAGAAGATCGAGAACACGATGGAGGAGGCCCTCGAGCACGCGGGCATCTCCGGCATCGACGCCCAGATCGACGAGCACGGCTTCTGCCGCCTCTTTGGCCAGGTCGGCAGCGAGGAGGACAGCCAGACGGCGACGGCCATGGCCGAGCAGTTTGCGGTCACGGGCCTCGACTCGCAGCTCCTGGTCGTTCCGGTCCCGCAGGAGATGGCCGCCACCACCGAGGAGCTCAAGGCCATCGACGAGCCGGTGAAGTACACGGTCAAAGCCGGTGAGAGCTGGTGGGGGATCGCGGCGCGTGTGTACGGCGACGGCCTGCTCTGGAAGTCGCTCAAGGCCGCTAACAACAACCCCAAGATGATTCACCCGGGCACCGAGATCACGCTCCCGCCCAAGGCGACGCTGTCGCGCTGACCGGCGGTCCGAGAGGGAGGCGGTGATTCGGTATGTCGCGGCGCACCGCTCTCCCTTCCGTCCACCGCTCGCGCCATGTAGTATCCCGCGGCCATCGCCCCGAGGTCCCTCATGTCCGTTGCGCGAGCCGCCCGTAGACTCTCCCCACTCGCCCTGGCGATGGGCCTCTTGTCGATCTCCTGTTCAGGGGGCGACACGGGCGCCGCCGCTGATATCGCCGCCGATACGTCCGCCGGTGACATCCGCTTCGACACCGCCCTTCTGGACACGACAGCACTCGACGTCGACGCCGATGTCGCCGAGACGACGCCTCCCTTGTGTGCGACCGCGGGCGGCTTCGGTTGCCCCTGTGTCGGCAACGCGGACTGCCTCGACGGGCTCTGCATCGAGGGGCCCGATGGCAACCTGTGCACGCGCCAGTGTGTGACCGAGTGCCCCGAGAACTACGACTGCTTGACGACGTCGGTCGGTGGCCCGGACCCGGTCTCGCTGTGTGTGCCTCGCCACACGAGGCTGTGCCGGCCGTGCACCGCTTCGAGCGAATGCCAGAACCCGCTCGATCCGTCGCCTGCGGCGTGTGTCGAGAATGCCGACCCGTCCATCGGCAGCTTCTGCGCCACCTCGTGCGCGCAGGTTCCGTGCCCCACGGGCTATAGCTGTGAAGACGTCGCCGTCGGTGAGGCGACCGCGCGGCTGTGCCTCAAGACCGAGGGCGAGTGTGAGTGCCGCGAGAGCTGGGGGACGCTGGTTTTGATGACGACCTGCGAGCAGGTCAGCGCGGACAGCGCGTGTGTCGGCGTCAGGTCCTGCGGCCCGGCCGGGTTGTCCGCGTGCAGTGCATCGGTCCCCGCGGCCGAGGTCTGCAACATGCTCGACGATGACTGCGACGGGTCGACGGACAACATCGACCCGGTCGCTTGCGACAACACCAATACCGAGGGGACGTGTTCGGGCGTCACGGCCTGCAGTCCCTCGGGCGAGCTCTACTGCGCGGCGCTCGTGCCGGGGCCTGAGCTCTGCAATGACATCGACGACAACTGCAACGGCCAGACCGACGAGGCCTGGGGGGACTGCCTGCCCGCGGGCTGTGTCGAGTCCGACGGGGTCTTCTTCGAGACCGGCGGCCCGAGCTGTGTCAGCGGCGACTGTGTCTACTCGAACCCGAGCCCGTGCGGGCTCTACACGTGTGCGAGCGGGGGGGATGCGGGCGATGTCTGCGCCACGACTTGTGCGGACGACTCGGTGTGTATCGCGGCGGCCCATTGCGACGAGGCCACCAACACGTGTGTGCCCGACATCCAGGACGGGTCGGTCTGTGTCGATCAGTCGGACTGCTCGAGTGGTCATTGTCAGAACGGGTTCTGCTGCGCCGAGGGGGATTGTTGTCGCCAGCCTTCGGACTGCCCCGAGGGGTTCCGCGAGGCGGCGCGTTGTAGTGATGCCGCGACGTGTCAGGGCAGCCGCCGCGATGCGCTCTGTGTCGATTCTATGTGTGGGATCTCCGCGCCGGTCGGCGACGACTCGGGGTGCACCATCGAGACCACGGCGCTCGACTGCAGCCCGAATACGCCGCGCTTCTGTACGGGCACCCAGAGCCAGTCTGCGCCGAGCTGTCCGACCACTTGTGCGACCGATGCCGAGTGTGTCGAGGGGTACCACTGCGACGGGTCATGTGTGCCGGATGTGTTCGACGGTGGTGTGTGTGATGAGCCTTCGGATTGCGCGGGTGGGCATTGCCAGAATGGATTCTGCTGCGACTCGGGTGACTGCTGCAATGTCGCGAATGACTGCCCGGCGGACTTCAGGAATCCATCAGCGTGTGTCGATGGCGTGACCTGCCAGGGCGAGCGTATCGACGCGGTCTGCACGGCGACGAAGCAGTGCAGCTCCACCATCGTCCAGGACGACGCGGGCTGCGATGTGAACGTCGAGGCGAACGCGTGCGGGCCGTACCGACCCGTCTATTGTAGCGGTGCAAGCCAGCAGTCCGCGCCGCAGTGCGCATTCTCATGTGCAGGTGACGAGGCCTGCGACGCGGGTTTCCATTGTGACACCATCTGCCTGCCCGACCTGCCCGATGGCAACTTCTGCGACGAGGACACCGACTGCCTGTCCGACCACTGCCAGAACAATGTCTGTTGTTCGGGTGGCGACTGTTGTGTGCGTGCGGGGGACTGCCCGGCGAGCTACACCGGGGTGCCGAGCTGCGACTTCCCCGCGAGCTGCCAGGGCACGAAGAACGCCGCGACGTGCACGGGGTTCGTGTGCAACACGGTGGTCGGGGCGGCCGATGACTCGGCCTGCACGGCGGCGGTGACGGCCAATGATTGTGGGCTCTATCCGTCGGTGACGTGTAACGGCAGCGCCGACCAGAACCAGCCAGCTTGTCCGAATCGATGTGACAACAACAGCCAATGTGACAGCGATGCCTATTGTGAGGGCAATATATGCCGCACCAAGAAGCCCGACGGTCAGAGCTGTGGTGACGGGGCGCAATGTGTCAGCGGTCACTGTCAGAACGGATTCTGCTGTGCCAGCGGCGATTGCTGCGCCAGCGCCAGCAACTGCAGCCTCGGGGTCTATGGGGCTCAGAGTATCTGTGAAGATCCAGCGACTTGCCGGGGCACGCGCCGCGACCCGGTCTGCGTCGGGTTCCAGTGTGGTCAAGGTGAGACGCCGATCCCAGATGACTCGGGATGCGCCGGGGCCGAGTCCAACAATTGTGGCTATTACGATTCGGTCTACTGCACGGCCGCGGTCAACCAGAACACCCCCGTGTGCCCGGCGAGCTGCAGTGGCAACAGTATCTGTGACGATGGGGCGAACTGCACGAATGGACGCTGTGTCCCCGACGAAGGTGTCGGTGGGCCATGCGTCACGAGCAATCAGTGTGGCAACGGGCTGACCTGTGTCGACGGGGTGTGCTGCACGTCGACCTGCACGGGTGGGTGCCAGGCCTGCAATGTGCCAGGGGCGCTCGGGCTTTGTCAGAATATCCCGACGGGCGATGACCCGGCGTCGGAGTGCAGCGGTGTCGGCTGCACCGGCTATTATTGGGGCTTCGAGGGGCGCACCTGTTATTCGCGGGCGGCCGTCGCCGACGCCGACGTGAGCTGCAACGGTGAGGGTGTCTGTCAGGG
>Ga0247843_1006776_pt1 | contig 14676 bp, 14 predicted proteins | sample LaCruzMarch2017__FD_192420 | JGI IMG/M metagenome (GOLD analysis project Ga0247843, IMG submission 192420) | Freshwater microbial communities from meromictic Lake La Cruz, Castile-La Mancha, Spain - LaCruzMarch2017_8m | ecosystem: Environmental > Aquatic > Freshwater > Lake | place: Spain...
AGATTTACTTTTTTTATATTTACTAGGGCTTCCTCGATATCAAAGTTTTTTGAGAACATATACAATTGCCGCATCAGGTGCTCGGGGGGGATTCGATTGAGAAATTCCTCAAAACCGCCGGGATCCTGGAGCCAAGCTCCCTCGGTTTCCATGCAAGGATGGTTTACTCCCTCCAGCCTGTATTCCCGCATCATTCGGTAATGCGAGAAAAGTCTCTCAAAAGGATCCCGAAAACAGGTCAGGGTAAATGTACGTGGTGGCAGCCTTATTTGATGAAAGGGCTCATGTGAAAATCCGTAAAAATAATTTCCTTTCTCAATGTTTTTTATATTCCACCCTACAAAACCCCGCCCTTTTTCTATGAGATGATTTCCAGCACTCGCAACAAGTTTTTTGTAATTTGCTTCAGGATCTTCCCCGTCCGACCCCAAGAACATGTGATTTAAAGAAGTTCCGCCGGTTTTCCGGATGTGATAATGATAGGTTCGATCCCAAGACGTCCCGCTGATTTTCGGTTTCGAAAACAAATGTGAAATCATCTTAGTTTGCACCTTAAGGGTTTCAGTTGTCCAAGCAAAAAGTAAAACATGAATATCAGTCTTCAATCGGTAGTAATTATGCGGTTGGTTCCTAAATTGAAAAGTCAAAAGCTTCGGGGTACAGATTTAGGCTCAGTTTTGTCCAAAACAAAGACCTCGAAGTTTATTTTTCGATAATCATAGCATTAAATAAACTGATTTTATTTTTGCATCTCACGACAATGCCCCTTCAATGCGATGAGCCTTCAGTAAATACCAAAAAATATTTTTTTATCCCGTTTTTGTTTTTTAATTGTAAAAATTCATATGCCCTGTGTCAGAAGGTTATTATTAAAACTGGGGTTTTAAAATATATGCTTATTTTTTAAAATTACCGATCGCAACCCTTTTGTTACAATTTCATAACCATTTTTCTTCATAAATTTTATGCAGAGATTTTTGCCAAGATTTTGAAGTGGGGTATCAAGGATCTCTAAAACGACGTAACTGGGTCTATGTTTTTCCCAATTTCCGGAACGCAGAACCTCCAGCTCAGCCCCTTCTACATCAACGCTGAGGAAGTCAATTTGACTTCTTCCGAATTCCTCAAAAAGATCGAATAAGGTGCGCGAAGAAGTATTAATAATATTCGTTAACTTGTAAGAGGTGGTTTGCTGTAAAAATCTTGCTCTTTTTTCGCAAGTCGTGTTAAGCGCTGGTTCATTAAACAAAAATAGCTTTACAGATTTTACGAAACTGCCGACTGCGCATTCGACATTTAAATCCTTTGGTCATTTCTTGTCGAAAAGGGCCTTGAATCCGGGTCGAGCGTCAACGTTTAGCCCGCACCAGCCCTTGGAATAAAAAAGCGCGGTGTTTGAAAATCTCCACGGATCAAAAGCTCCTATATCAATATAAATTCCCTTCGAAGAGTTTTTAAAAAGTTCATTTAAAATTAAATCTTCTCCTTCTTGTGAAAATGAATTTATCCCTTCAAATTGGCATGAATTCTTATTTTTTTGTAGTAAAGATTTTATGCCTAAATAATTGCTTATAATATTTTTCATCAATTAAGGATTTTACGGCTTGTAAGCTTTTTTAAAAAGATTTTTATACGTACTAGAAAAGGAAATTTACTTTTTATTTCTTGCTGTTCCGGATGAATTGGAATTTTACGGAAAAGGGATTTAGCTAAATAAAACATACGCTTACCTTTTTTTTCTGTAAAAAAGACATTCCGATTCGGATCTCCAAAAGAACTTCGGTAATATGCTAGAGCATAAGCATCATTGCTTGGCTTGGGCGAAAGGTCCTTCTCCAGCAGAGCGGATAATTCATGAGGTGTACTAACTGAATAAACAGAATTTCCAAAGTAGGAAACCCACGGTCCAAAAAGAATAACAGGTTTGCCAAGGGTGACAGCTAACAGACATAAAGTCGAGTTGGTTCCGGTCACAATATCAGCTTGAGGTAATAAAAGTTCTGTTTTTACGTTGCTTTCCGGAAAAATGTGAGTGATGTTTGGATTATTTTTTGCCAGTCGATGAATTACTTCGCTATCCAAGCTTTTGGATCGCACTATCCTAGGGTGCCATCGTACAGTAACATTATATTTGTTTGTAATCTTTTCTTGATCTATAAAGCTAAATATTTTTTCAAAAGGGTAAAGACCAAAAAAGTTTTTTACTTCCTCGAGGTGCATTGACTCCTGAGGTGAAGAGGTAACTAAAAGAAGGTTTTTTTTATCTAAATTTAGAAATAGGCTTTTTGATCCTGCATAATTTACATATCCAATTTGGTTTAATTTACCACTAGAATATAAACTCAAATACTCTTTTGCTATTTTTTGCGTTTTATCTGAAAAGATTTTTTTTATACGTTTTATATTTTGATTGGTCTTGTTAATGTCTTGAACTGAAGTTGCATCAGATACAAACAATGTTTTTGGTTTGCTTCCTACAATAAAACTAAAATATTTTTTATTTAGATGCTTTGCTGCGTAAAGAGCTGGTCCATCTGATGGCCGACGGCCATTCCAAGCATAAACCTCATCAATTTTATAAGTGCAGATAATTTTTTTAAAAAACCTGTACAGGCCAATACAGTTTGCGGCATGTTGTTTTGCTCGTTTTTCATCCTCTTCCCACTTGTAATAAAAATAATAGCTGCCGAGGTCATCAGCAATTTGAGATGCCACCAATCTTCCGACAGGCAAAGATTCGTATTTTAAATCAAAGAACTGTTTTGAGGAAAAACTTTTTGCGTTTATTTTCTCATTAGGAATTTCAAGTTTTATTTGAACTGTTTTTTTTGGGTAAAGGTTGATGCCTGAATAATTTGAGATTTTTATACATTGATCGCATTTTTCTTTTGAGTGGGTACTATTTGGTGCGCAGCTTGACAAATCCCCAAAGCAATTAATAAGAAATGTCTGTTTATTTTCGCTGTCTAGCCTATACAAAAGTTCAATTGTATCTGCATGGTGAACGTCCCACAAAGACACTGGAGAAAAAACAAGAGCCCTTGCTTGTTTTTGTATGTTCAACATTTGTTTTATTTTATTTTGCTGATTTTTTTACAACAAATACAGACATTGTCCTTTGCTGCAGAATCATTACATGAAACATGCGACATGCATAAACAGAGTTTTTTTAAAATACCACCGCACAAAAGATAGCATATTTTACCTCCTTTTTGCAACAGCGATTCAGCCAACACAGCCTCGGGAAGTGCATGGACTTTATAGAAACTATGTGGACAAAAAAACAGAATGTTCATCTTTTTAGATCAAATGAGCGAATATTTTCTAGTGTTTTTTGAGTCGGTGAAATTTTTAATTTTCTTAAAGACTTTAGGACTTGTTTTTTATTATTTATTAAACGATCATAATTAAAAGTTTGATAATTTAATTTTTTGCATGGAATATTTGCTTTGATACATTCATAAATTTTTTCGTCCTCGTTTAAATTGATCCATTTTTTAAACCTATTTCTTTTTATAAAAAAGGGAACCTCACTGTTTAAATATTTTATACATGGCCAGGTTAGACCTTGAAGGGTGGGTTTCGCGTACCATTTTTTTACTTTGAGAGATTTGAAAATATTTTGATTATTTCGTGTGCAAATTACTATTCTGATTGTTGGATAGTATTTTTGAAACTTTTTTAGAAAAACTGTTACATCGGGGATTTTTATTATTGGAACTTTGTTTTTTAATTGCTGCAAAGCGGCTAAACGATCTCCTTTAAATGATAATCTTTTTTTGTATTCGCTTTTTTTGTTTGTATTATAAAACGCACTATCATCATGAGCTCGTAGATTGAGATTTCTTCCCATTACAGCTTTTGCCATCAAATCCTCGCCTACGTATGTTTCAAATAAAAACTTCCAAGCCGGCATTGGAATTCTGTCAATGATGGTAAGTAATGATATTAGTAATTCTGGCTCAAAAAAATATTCACAGTTTTTACAAGAACCAATTATTTTCCCGGCGATTGTCGTGCCACTGCGGGCGTTTCCAGTTATCAAAATAGTTTTTGAGACGACCCTTTTTGTGATAGTTGATAATTCTGGATATTTTTTTTTCATTACCACACGCCCCATCCACCATCTACTCTTAAAATCTGGCCGGTTACATACGAAGATGACTTTCCGCCAAGAAAAGCAAGTGCACCCTGAAAATCGATTTCTTTTCCCATTCTTGCCATGGGAGTTTTTTTCTTGTAAGAAGATATAAATTTGTTTTCCTGATCCCGGATTATGCCTCCAGGTGAAATGGCGTTAACACGTATATTAGGTGCTAAAGTTGTCGCGAGCCACCTGGTAAACTGCACCAAACCTCCTTTACTTGCACTATATGCAGCGGGATTACCCATTTTTGTCCCTTTGTAAATTCTCCAATCGGGACCATACTCCCCATAAATTGACGTGATATTGATTATACTTCCCCCTTCGCCTTTTCTTAACTCTTGTACAAAGGCTTGACACAGATGAAATGGGGTCGTCAGGTTGACTTCGAAAGCACGCCGCCATGTTTCTAGACTTTGTTTTTCGAAAGGCACTGACCAACCAGGCAAATTAGATGTTCCCACGAATGCCGCATTATTTACAAGTATACTTATTTTACGGTTTTTTAATTTTATATCATGGATCATCTGTGTTCTTTGACTTTCGTATTCAAAATCACACGAGTAGAATGAACTTCTTGTATTCCATTTCTTTTTTAGATATTTCTGAATATGTTTAAAATCAGAGCCGGGTTGATCTATCATAATAATTTCAGCACCAAGTTCGGCTAGTGTCTTGCATATGACACGGCCTAAATGACCCGTCGCTCCTGTAACCAAGGCTTTTTTCCCCCGCAGACTTATTAGTTTGTTAAGTGTCATGTTTTATGTCTGCTAAAAAGCAGGCGATCTTATAGTCTAGTGCTGTGTCTATATCTATTGCGCGCTCGCGGGGCACCTTGATTGCTCGCAGTCGACCGGAAAAGAGGGAGCAGTTTGTTTTGACAAATTTGGGCTTCAATACATAGACGACCGTTGTAATATCATAAGATTGTGGTGCGTCCTGACGACGTGATAAGATTTTTTTTTCAGGTTTTACCAGTTTCACAGCTCCACTGTTATTAATTGTAACCATATTGAACCATGGATTTCGATCGGATGGTGTCACTGCTATTACTGCATCAGCTTTACTTTTGTAAAACTTGTCCAGTGCCGCATCGATATCATTTGGAGTACGTAATGGTGATGTTGTGGGAACGGATACCATAGCATCCGGCATTTGACCCTCTTCTTTTTCGATCCAATCTAGGGCGTGCCTCCACGCAAGCCACTCAGGAGCCCTGTCAGTTGCGAGCTTAGTTGGCCGTAAAAAGGGGACTTCGCCACCATATTTTTTTGCGACCTTAGCAATTTCATTACAATCTGTGGAAACAATAACTCTACGAATTCTTGAGACAGCTTTGGCATGGAGAATTGCCAACCCAATTAGAGGTTTTCCCTCAAAAGGTAGCAAGTTTTTTCCAGGCAACCCTTTGGACCCCCCCCTGGCAAAGATAAGGCCAACAGCATTCACTATTTCAACCCTATTGTAGATATACGAATTCGTTTGCCTTGTTGTTTATTAGATTTTTTGATTGCTTCCAAAATTTGAAGAACAGCAATACCATCATCCCCAGATACTTGTGGTTGGGCTCTAGTTCTGACGCTAGAAATGAATGATTTCCATTCGTTAATGTAGCTCTGATTTCGGGATTCTTTCGCTTGATAAATTACCTTCCAACAATTCTGTTTTGAATCAAATCGGGCAATGTTTCCATTCAGGCCGTCCCAACGCAGGCTACCGTCTGAACCTATAGCCAAACAAAACCGTGTTGGGTTTTTTCGGACACAGTCTAGTGCGATTGATCCAACACCACCCGGCACCATTATTTTACTTTTAAAACCAAATACTAATCTTGCAGAATCTTCAACATCAATTTTTAGGTTTCCCAACTTTCCATACCAAGCACTCGCCCATTTTATATCGCCAAAGATCCAGCGCGCATAATCGAGTTCGTGACTCAGCTCCAAAAGAACCCCACCTCCGAGGTCAGCTCTTGCGGAAACACTTTTTCGGTAGTTTATGCCCGGCCTCCACGTGAGCAAGTCTTGACCAACCTCAGAGTTAAACGATAATATTTTACCAATATTTCGAGATCGGATTAACTCCATAAATCTTTTAAGGGATTTTAGAAAACGCATATTATAACCAACCTGTAAAACTATTTTTTTTCTTTTAGCAATCTGTAAAAGATTTTTTACCCCTTTTAAGTTTGAAGAAAGAGGTTTTTCGATCATCAAATGGCATCCAATTTTGGCTAGGATTTTTGATATTTTTAAATGGAATGGCGCAGGATTTGCTATTATCGCTACATTGGGTGAATACCGTATGACATCAACAGTTTTTGTAAAAAAGCCGTTGGCTGAATTTGAGAGGTTGCGACAAGCCTTATAATTATATACTCGAATATCAGAATTGGGTAATAGTATTTTTGCAATTTGCAAATGCCGCTTGCCCGCACTGCCATGTCCAACAATTAATATTTTATTTAGCATACTAAAGCAGTTTTAAACTTTTCTCGCTTGTTGCCTGTGCTAAATCATTAGGACGCCCAACATCTAACCAAGGTTCATGAAGCGGATAGGCCAGAACCCGTTTTCTTTTGCTTTTAAGTTCCAAAAAGAAATCCGTCATATCAATGTATTTGCCTTGGGGAATGAGACGAATTGCTTCACTTGATAATACGTACACACCCGCGTTAATATAAGACTTCGAGATAGGTTTTTCATTTATATCTGTAATTTCAATACCATTTGTCTCAATTATTCCATACATATGCTTCCATTGATAAAGATAGACAGCCATTGTTGCAAAACTGTTATTATTATTGTGAAATTTTAGCATTTGGCTATAGTCGATATTCGTGAGAACATCACCATTGGTAATTATAAATGGACCCTTACTTGACCGTGGCAGAAGGCCAATACCACCTGCTGTTCCAAGTGGTTTTTTTTCACGGATGTATTTTATTTGGACGCCCCATCGGTTTCCATTTTTGAAGTATTTTTTTACCTGATGGCCTAAATAATTTATACAAAAGTAAAAATTTCGGAAACCATCATTTATTGCTTTTATTAAGATGTGCTCTAAAATTGGCTTCCCGTTTATTAAAAGCATCGGCTTCGGGCACTTTATCGTGAAGGGACGCATTCGTATTCCCTTGCCACCTACCATTAAAACAAAAAGGTTATCGTTTTTTTCTGCTTCATCTTGTCCATGACTTGTATAAAGTCCTTTTAGTAAATTTTTTTTATCGAGAATAGGAATATACGCTATTTTATTTACTTTCATTATTTCTTTGACAATGACCGGGTCTGTATTTCCATGAACTATTAAGGGTTTCGATTGCATTACAGTGCTTGCTCTGTCGTCGAGATTTGCACCTCGCAGAATTGCGCGACGAATATCGCCATCGTTGATGACCCCGCAGAGTCTGTTTTTTTTGTTGATCAACAAAACTATTTTTATATTTGATTTATTAATTTTTTTTATTGCTTCGCAAAGAGTTTTATCTTCAGCCATGCAATTGTTTTTAAGGTTTTTTAAATTGTTTATTACATTCATACATTTATTTAGAAGCTGTAATAATAAACTCTGAAATTACAACCTTAGACTGCTCGGTGATTTCGTATTTTTGAACTGTTATTTTACTAAATTGTGCAAGTAGCTCAGCAATATCAGAACTTGATGTAAACCGTGTGGGTCCTTTGCCAGCTAATTTTCCGTTGCCGCAGTTAAAATAATTATAGGATATTTTTGTTCCAGTTTTAAATCCTAGATGTTTTGTTGTAAATGTTCTAACAAATATTTTTCCATTCTTTTTTAATGTCTGATACGAATGGTTGTAGACTTTTCTAGCCGCATCAAAATCCATGCAGCAACAGCATTCGTTATCGATTACGGCATCAAAGTTATCATTTCCTAAATGTATTTTTGTTACGTCTCCTTCTATTATTTCGCCAAACTTTTCCCATCCCGGGCACTCTTTACTGAGTCGCCCTTTGGCCTGTCTCACTGCGGTAGCAGAACCATCAATTCCTACAAAGGAAAAACCCTCCCTTGCTAAAAACCAAAGGTTAGCTCCAGGACCACAACCGAGTTCAAGAAATTTTATCTGCCTGCGCTTTTTTCTGTAAAAGTTTCTTGCTACAAACCGAATGAGCGGTTCAGCTGGGTATTGCCCCCAAGTTTGGTTTCGAAAAATCTTTTCCCACACACTGTTCCACATAAAATATCCTCTTAATCTATGATTTTTTTAACAAAAGGTCCCAACAGATTGGCATATTCGCTTTTAGGCGTTTTTTAAGTTTTAAGCCAATTACATTATTCAGATTTTCTACATAAATTCCTTTTTTTGCACGCTTGAAACATAGATCACTTATTTTAAGGGCAAGGCTCGCCGGTAATTCGCGGGCTGTAACTATTCTTTTTCGGACCATAGGCTTTATTTTTCTTTCGCTTACACTTGGCATCTTTACACCACTTCCTAATGCTTGTTCAACAACTCGAATTTTACTAATCATCTCCGCGAACTCTTTCGGTTCGAGTGAGGATTTGTGATCTGGGCCTTTCATCCCTTTGTCTAAAGTAAGATGCTTTTCGATCACTTCAGCGCCTAGTGCTACCGCGGCAATTGACACCTCAATTCCCAACGTATGATCAGAATATCCAACCTTGGTTTGAAATACTTGTTTTAAAGTTTTCATAGCACGCAGATTGACTTCCAATGGAGGGCACGGGTAATTGGAGGTGCAATGCAGCAAGGTTAGTTCCTGCTGGTTGACTTGACGAATTGTCTTTATTGCTCGCTCAACTTCGCCTAGAGTCGACATACCGGTTGATAAAATCATTCGCTTTTGCTTGGCGGCAATTCGGCCTAAAAACGGCAAGTTAGTTACCTCTCCGGAGCCAATTTTGATACACGTTATGTCTAGTTGGTCGACGAGAAAGTCTAGACTCTCTTCTTCATCTGGCGTGGACAGAAATTCAATACCTATTGATTTTGCATAGGCTTTTAGCTTCGAAAAGTTGTCGTACGACAGCTCCAGTGATTTAAGCATTTGGAATTGATTGCTCCGGCTTTTCAGATTTCTTTTTTGGTAGTTTGCCATGCAGGCGCTGTGGGTTAGAAGATTTTCTGTCTTAAAGGTCTGGAACTTCACCGCGTCAGCCCGGGACGCTTTTGCAGCATCAATTAGTTTGCACGCCAGCTTGAAACTTCCGTTGTGATTTACGCCTGCCTCTGCGATTACGTAAACATTTTTCATATTGCAGGACATTTATATAGCAATTGGTTCCACTGATCACGGCGGATTTTTGTATCGAATTTTTTGGCAAGCAAACGTTCCCGGGGCAGACTTTTTAACGCGTTGCTCAAGACTTTAATAATACGGTGCGAGTTTTTACCGTCTTTGTATGGGTCATAAGGGTTGGGGCAGGTTCGGGCAAAGTCCTGGAATTTTGCGGTTAGTGCATGATCGATAGCTCGGCTGATCGCCAAGGCGTCGTAACCAACGTGCTGCACCGAATCAGCTGCTATGCGGTTTTTTTGCCGTTTCCCAATGTTTATGGCGGGCACGCGTAGCGAAGGAGCTTCGATAAGACCGCTGGATGAGTTTCCGATGACAACCTTTGCGGCACGCATCACAGCGAGGTAATTTCCTGAGCCAAAATGCGGTACAAAACGTGCACATGGGTGTTGGACCACAAAATCGTGAATAGCCTCTAATATTGCTTGAGAACCCTGCTCCATCCCAGGTGCAGTGAATACCAATTGCAGGCCTGCGAAAGGTGCGAGCGCTCGAAGCAGAACATCGATCTGGTCGTCAACGGATGTCTCAAAGTCCAGCGTGGATGGGTGAAAGGTCACCAGGAAGGTTTCTTTTGTCAGATCCACATCGTAGCGTGATTTAATTATGTCTGATGAAGCGAAATCTGAATCGTAAATCTGGTCGAGGCCGCATTCGCCCGTGATGCTGATTCTCCAATCCTCTTCCCCCATGCAACTCAAATTGGTGGCATGCATATCGGTCGCTGCGAGATGCAGTGAAGAAATCTTGGTGTGCGCGTGCCTCACAGCATCATCGATCACACCCTCCGTCACTTCACCACCGCTGATATGTGCCAACGGAATACCATGCAGGAAGGCTGGAAGCGTGACTCCCCAAAGCTCCCAGCGATCACCAAGAAACAGCAGAAAGTCACAACGATTGGCTGCAAACCAGCGTGATGCTAGCCGCTGAGTATTAGCCAGAGCATCGACATAATCCGTGACTGTCGTGCCTTCGGTCATCGCCTCAATACGTATCAAGGATATGTTCTGCGTAGCACCAAACACCTCATTGATTTCATTAAATGTGTTACCACGAGAACTAAGGAAGTGGGATCCCGCCACCAACAAATTGACATAAAACTTCTCAGCAGCACACCGAATGACCTGCTTGAGCAGGCCGAAGTCAGAGCGCGCCGTGGTCAGGATTGCGATGCTCAGCGAGCTAGACATGATTCGATGACATTTAAAATAGAGTTCATCGCATGCTCGTCGTAGCGCGCATCGCAAGGAATACTTAGACTTCTTTTTGCCAATGAACTTGCAACAGGCAAACCAGCCCCGGGCCAATGAACCGGGAAGAAGAAACGATGAGAAGCTAGAACGCGCCGGACATGATCGCGCAGTTCCTCACTGTCAAAGGTACAGGGAAAGAATGGTGAAATCAGCGACATCGTGTTTGGCACGGCAGAGTTCTCTCTCAATCCTGCGGCCAGTACGCCGATGTTACGGCGCATTGCCGCCGCGGATGCGCTGACAGACACGGAGCCTGCCTGTCGATACGATAGATAACTACATGAAAAATCGGACGGCACACTCTTATCTAGGGCCTCTTCGGCTAGCTTGAGTAAATAATAATTTTCGTCATTGGAAAAATCTTGTTCAGCAGAAAATCCGCGGGACCAAAGACCTGCGGCGCGTAACGCAAGGAACTTCTCACGCAAACCGCGGGTAGGTAGAGGAGGTCGATGATGTAAGCTGGACACGAACCCCCCATCTGGGAATGGACCGGACTTGCGTAAGCTGGCGAGCAGGAAGTTTGAGTGACGGGCGACCTCCAAAAGTCCGACGCGGTCAAACAACAGATGAGTAACGTCAGAGATTACAGTAGATCCGGCATTCCTCGCCTGCCGTATCAGTGTTTCATTTCGCACCCCAAAGTAATGCATAACGAAGATAATTGAATGTGCTGTTGTGAGAGTAGTAGTGTTTTCATGCAAAAAGTCTGAGCCAATACGGTAGACGTCGCATTTCTTGCCGGCGGTTCGGCAGGCATCGTAGACTGACGCACACATTAGATCTGGCAAACTCACAGAAACTTGAGGCAGTGAGGCTAACAAGGTAGTTAGTGCATCTCGTCCTGAAGCAAAAAAGCTGATGTTTCCAAGGTTGCCTATTAGCAGTTTGCCTAGGCTATCCTCAACTGGGCCGGGTGTTGTCAGGTAATAATCACCGCCAATCATACCTACCCCGCGAAGTTGACATAGTTGTTTGCCGGAGGTGTTCCGCGCGCATCCGAAATTAGGAAGAGAGAAGGCCGAACTAATGGCAGACGACCGCGTTCACGCGCATACGCCTCTTCATTGCAGACCATAGACAAGCAGTGATACTCCAATTTTTGGTCCGCAAATTTAGACTTAAAGCGACTGAGACCATCGCTCTCGTCAATTTTATGCCCCCCCCCAAGGTGTATTTCCTTATAACCCAGTTTTCCATATCGATAAATGGAAGTTGCTAGCAGAAATTCCATCCCTTGCAATTTCATAGCCTTTCCAGTTGCGGCGCTCAGGTGATAATGAACTCTTCCGGTAGCGTCCAGCAGGAATAAAGCACCTCCCAGCATGTTTTCACTCTCAGGTGAAATAATTTCTATTAATTCACAAGCACCCCCCAAAAACCGAGCATGGTTTAGAAAGAATTCTTCTGAGAATAGAAGATAGCCGGCCATTTTTTTTTGATGCATTAGATCAGCATAGAGCTGATAAAAATAGCTTAGTTTTTTCTTCGAAATTCCCGAAAGAGACAAATTTCTGCACTGAATTCCTGAGCGAGCCGCACGATTAATTGACCATTTTAGTTTTTGTGAACAATCCATAATAAAACTGTCAAAGCTTGCATGAAATTTAAGCTGCCTTTGGTAGGTTTGTCTATTAAGCTCAGTATGGCCCAACGGCCAACATTTTTCATTTTCTAGAAAAGGCGAATTTCGGATGAGAACTGCTAAAATTGACTCTGCTGCAAGAAAATGGCGCAATTCTTCAACATCTTTCTCTTTTAATTTGCAATCTCCCCATAACCCCCCATATCCGTAGGCTGAATAGGCCTCTTTATAATTATTCCCAATATCTCTGATTAAGAGTGGCAAGTAAGAAGTATTTTCTTCAGACGTTATTTCTAATATTCTGGGCAAAGATCCGTCATAGCTTGCTACCAGTTCCTGATACTCTTTTGACATGTAGATTGGCGTCGGCTTAATCTTGATCTCTGGTTGCCAACTGACTTTCATTAAGTTTGTGAATTGCCCCGATCTCTTATTTTAACTATATTTGCTGAACTAGGTAAGTTGATCAGCGTGGATTCGATTTTTTTTGCTTGAGAAAGTTCCGAATGTTTCGCTTTTTTATACATTGCAAGAGTGCTGATTAGACGCCAAACGGGTCTTGTTTTTATGCCGGCCTTATTGGTCGCTGCTAGTACGGAATCCCGGTCGATTTCGCTTGGTAAAAATATTGCATTTAACCAGTAGTTGGATCGGCATGAAGTTGGTTCAACAGCATGTCGGAGGCTCTTTAACTGCACTTTTTGCTGATAATTGGAAGCCAGCTCGCGTTTTTGAGTTATGAGTTCTTCAATCTGCTCCAGTTGAGCACATCCTAAGGCGGCATTTATGTTGGGAAGGCGATAATTATAGCCTATCTCGTCATGTCGGTAGTCCCAGGCATGAGGGATTTTAGCCGTGGTGGTGAGATGCTTGGCTTTTTGGGCGAGTTCACGGTCGTTGGTTAGAATCGCACCTCCGCCGCCCGTGGTAATGGTTTTGTTGCCGTTGAAGCTTAGGACTCCCAGCAATCCAAAAGTCCCGGTGTGTTTGCCGTGGTAAAGACTTCCGATGGACTCAGCCGCATCCTCCACGAGAGCTATCCGAAAATCACGGGCCACCCTCAAACACTCATCCAGCCTTACGGGGTGCCCAAAGGTATGCATCGGCAACATGGCCCGGATCACCTTTCCAGTTTTTTTGTGGACGCATGCACCGGAACGCATCTCCGTCACCTTCTTTAGGTAGTCATGCAATTTATCCGGATCCAATCCGAGGGTTTGTTCCTCGGAGTCCACAAAGTGGGGACTGGCGCCGCAGTAGGTCACTGCGTTCGCTGAGGCGACAAAGGTCAGCGCTGGGACCAGAACCTCATCCCCTGGCATGACTCCGGCCAATTTCAAAGCGATATGCAGCCCCGCCGTGCCATTCACCACCGCAACGGCATGCCTGGCCCCTGTGTATTCCTCCAGCATCCTTTCGAATTTGTCCACGTAGGTTCCCACAGATGAAACCATGCCTGTATCAATACAGGCCTTTACGTATTCCCACTCCCGTCCGCCAAACACCGGCTCGTGCAGGGGATAGATTCGGGTTTTATCCGGGAGAACCTTGCGGAGCGCTGCCAGCAGTTCCTGCGGCAGGGAGCTCCCGGAGGTCACTTTTTCGTGCTTAAACGATGTAGCCGTCGTCTTCGTAAGATCGCATGTTTTCGGTTTTTTTGAACCATTCGATGGTTTTGAGTAGACCTTTTTTTAAGCCCTCCAAGCCGTGATGTTGTGGCTGCCATTTGAGTAGCTTTTTAGCCTTCGCCGGATCGGCCACCAGTCGCTCCACTTCGCTTCTCGTAGGGCGGACTCTTTCTTGGGAGCCCTTGATTTTCACCTCAATCCCCATCAGGCCAGCCACCGTTTCCGCCAATGTGCCGATCGAAATTTCGTAGCCCGTGCCGAGGTGGATCACCTCCCCTCCGATTTCAGGTGCTTTCAGGGCGTTGACAAAGCCAGCGACGGTATCCTCGACATAGACCAGATCCCGGGTGGGATGAAGGGAGCCGAGGGAGATCTCTTTTTTGCCTTTAAGGATCTGGGTGATGATGGTGGGAATGACGGCCCGAGCGGATTGGCGGGGTCCATAGGTGTTAAATGGACGGAGGATGGTTATGGGAAGTCCGAACGAGCTGTGAAAGGATAGGGCAAGCTGGTCAGCTCCGATCTTGGTGGCGGAGTATGGGGACTGTCCCTGGATCGGATGATCCTCGGTGATGGGAATAAATCTGGCCGTTCCATAAACCTCGCTGGTGGAGGTGTGGATAACCCTCTTTACCCCCAGATCCCTGGCTGCCTGCAGAATATTCAGGGTGCCTTTGACATTGGTGTCCACATAGCTGTCGGGGGAGTGATATGAGTAGGGAATGCCGATTAGAGCGGCCAAGTGGAGGACCGACTCACAACCTTTCATGGCTTC
>Ga0247843_1006780_pt1 | contig 14661 bp, 9 predicted proteins | sample LaCruzMarch2017__FD_192420 | JGI IMG/M metagenome (GOLD analysis project Ga0247843, IMG submission 192420) | Freshwater microbial communities from meromictic Lake La Cruz, Castile-La Mancha, Spain - LaCruzMarch2017_8m | ecosystem: Environmental > Aquatic > Freshwater > Lake | place: Spain...
TTTGGAATTGCAGGAAGGAGAGATATACTAGATATACCCTCGCAGAGCATTTTACTTGATTTTCGGGTGCATTTCAAGGGAACTATGAGGTAAGCCCTACAGACTCCAGCACATGCTGGTACAATTCTGTATCTCTGGCAACTGGCAAGAATTCCTCAAACCAATACTTTTCGTAAGTATAGTAGAGTAGATTTAAGGAAGTAAAGAATACAGTTACAGTTACAGTCATCTCTTACAAATTTCGACATCTTCATCGCACAAAATAACAGCTAGGCAACGGGAATAGATAGAATTCCATCCTCTTGTGTGCTATAGACCCCTATTAAATATTCTATCACGCAATATTGATTCCTCTAAGCAAATGAAGCTTCCTTCTCCTTCACCGCACCAGGCTTTGGGGCAGGTCCCAAGAATGCCTCAGGCATAACGGAAGAATGGTGGTGCAAGATCTTCCACTGTCCATCCTCCCAAGTGTAAACAAAGGAGTAACGTCCCTTCACCTTGTCGCCGGTTGAACCCATAGTGAACTCATAAATTCCAACATCCTGACAAATGTTGCTACCGATATTCACATGTGACTCAAGGATCTGTCCCTGAGGCTTCTTCTTCAAGAAATCATCAAAGTAGTGCTTGATGGAATCATAGTCCGTCCGTGCTATGTCCGAGACAGTCGGTAGTAGCACAGCCTTCTTGGCATAACGCTTGGCCACAGAATCAGAGTCCAACGTGGCCAATGCTGAGTTCCAAAGCTGGAACAGATTCTTCACCTCCGCCTCAGTAATATCCTTGGGCTTAGATGCCTCAGGCATGACAGAAGAATGATGCTGGGAAATCTTCCACTCGCCATCTTCGTAGACGTAAACGAAGGTGTATCGTCCCTTTACCTTGGCACCGGTCGCACCCATGGTGAATTCGTAAATACCGGCATCCTGGGCCCAGTTTGTCCCAATCATGATATTGCCACTCTCAATTTTACCCTGTGGCTTCAACTTTAAGAAATTTTCAAAGTAGTCAACAATACCAGGGAAGTCGGTACGAGGCCTGTCACTAACAGTGGGCAATAGTACACCTGCCTTGGAGTATCGTGACGCAACCTTCTTGGGATCGAGCGTCGCCAACGCATTGTTCCAAAGATCAAATAGTCCACGAACCTCCTTCTCGGAAATGGGTTCGGCGGTAACAATGCCTTCGGGTAGTACACTTGAGTGATGATGATTAATCTTCCACTCACCATCTTCGTAGACGTAAACGAATGTGTACCGTCCCTTGACCTTCTTTCCAGTGGCGCCCATGGTGAATTCGTAAATGCCAACGTCCGAACACCAATTCATGCCAATAGTAACGTAACTATCCACAATTTTACCCTGGGGCTTTAGCAAACAGAACTTGTCAAAGTAGTCAGTAATACTCGCAAAGTCAGTACGGGGCTTGTCGCTAACGGTGGGAAGAAGCACACCCTTCTTGGCATACCGTGATGCGACCTTCTTCGAATCAAGTGTTGCCAATGCATCATTCCAAAGCTTGAATAGTCCACGTACTTCACTCTCTGTGATGGCTTTGCCCATGGCAATTTCCTCAGGCATGACCGAGGAATGGTGATGCTGGATCTTCCATATCCCATCCTCCTTGACGTAGTTGTAGGTGTATCGTCCTTTGACCTTGTCACCAGTAGCACCCATGGTGAACTGCAAAATTGAATGTGAAGTAAAATATTAGACGATTAGAACGCGGAACACAAATCAATATTTCTTTACGAAACGATCGCATTTCTCACTATGCTACTACATACCTCATAAATACCCGCATCCGATGCCCAACCATTTCCAATGTTAATTTTTCCATCAATGATTTTGCCTAGAGATTGAGAATATGATATGAACGATGAGGATTGAAAATAAATCTGAAGATATTGCAGATGATAAAAATTGTTTCGAGGTTCTTACCCTGGGGCTTCTTCAATAGGAACCCATCGAAGTAGTCCTTCACAGATTCATAATCCATGCGAGCTTTGTCCGAGATGGTTGGAAGGAGGACTGGTGACTGCACCAAATATAATTGATTTGTACCGATAAAAGTCAGATGCATTGTATTAAACAACGTTTTTTTATCAGCGTGAGAGAGAGAGAACGTAACTTACCTTGGTGTAGCAACTCGCGACAATCCGTGAATCTCCGGTAGCCAATGCTGAATTCCACAGCTCGAAGAGTGCCCTTACCTCCTTCTCGGTAATGTCAGTGGAGGTAGGGGCATCTACCGTCTTGCCGAACCCGAAAAGGTTGATAGAAGTCGAAGTGAAGCTAGCAGCGTCACCGCGCGTCGCGAAGCCGTAGGCTTTCGTGCCAAGGGTGCAAGCGATAATGGTTGATAGTGCTAATGAGTAACTCATTTGTGGCTGAAATTCTGGATTATGGATCAGGATTGCAACTCTTCCGGCATGCTGACTGTGTGCGTGTTGGGTGGATGACGACGTATGAACGAGTGACGTTCGTTCATGCAGTGTTTGAAAACCTCTACCTACCCTCTAGAATACGTATGGTATCTACATATCGGCGAAGTGCTGTTTCTTCCAATCAATAGACGATGAGCGGCTGCGCTGAATGCGGCAAGGAGGAGGGGGGCGGCGTTGCCAGTCTTAAGATGTGTAAGGCGTGTATGCTCGTCAAGTATTGCAGCGCTTCTTGCCAGAAGAATCATTGGCCGACGCATAAGAAAGTCTGCAAAGTACGTGCTGCCGAGCTACACGATGAGGCGCTGTTCAAGGACCCACCGGCCAAGGAGGACTGTCCCATCTGCTTCCTACCAATGCCAAAATGCTTGTTAGCTTGTATCTCGCTTCCGCCCGCGACTATATCGTCTGTACCAATTTACGATTTTTCGATTGCAAATGAAGGATTGGCTAGAATGAGTGCAGAAAAATATTATTGCTGTTGCGGGAAGAGTATTTGCAGAGGTTGCTTGTACTCCTTCCACAAATCTGGAAATATTGATTATTGTCCGCATTGTAGAGCAGATAAAAGAAGCAAAACAGATGAAGAAAGAGTTAAAGAACTAAAGAAGCGGGTTAAGGTAAATGATTCTGGTGCGATGTACATATTGGGTAATTCTTATGGCCGAGGATATTTAGGTTTGCCGCAGGATCATGCAAAGGGAATTGAACTACTGGCAAAGGCAGCAGGGCTCGGGTCCAGTGAGGCGCACTTCGAGTTGGGTGCCCATTTTGACGAAGCTGGAGATTCAAAGAAAGAGAGGTTCCACTATGAGGCCGCGGCTATGGCTGGACACGAAAACGCAAGAGTCAACCTTGGATTAATGGAATTACAATCAGGTAATACGGAGCGAGCTGTGAAGCATTGGATGATTGCTGCATCAGCTGGGTCATTTCGTGCTATGCATAACTTGCGAACTGCCTTTGAAGACGGTTTGGTTAGTAGAGTTACAATTGAATCAACTTTGACAGCTTACAATAATTCCTGTGTTGAGATGAGGAGCAAAGCAAGAGACGCTGCAATCCAATTAGAAGTGGACACAAGCTATACTATTAATATTGCCTAACAGGCATATGTCAACAATTAGCATGAACAAACTATTAGTATCTTGTCTACACTGCCCCCCTCCTTGTGCGAAACACCTTTTCCCAAATTTGAGTCCGGGATAAGTATCCTCCTATTATGAATGAATGAAAAAAATAGCACTATCATAATTGCTCTGTAATTGAATTTCTACACTCTAATATTGAAATATGTCAAAACAACTAATCGCCATTTACTTTTCCAGGATGTTTTGTCAGTGCTCATTCTTGGCTTATCACGATATGGAATTGCACGACAGACAAACAAACAAAAATGCAATCCTCCCATCGTCTTACGAGCCAAATACCTGGTCACAGTTCTTCCTACACAATATAGGCAGCTGTCTTTGTATCCACTGTCTATCAGTAACGAGTTGATCTGATAGATCAATATCCTCAATATCACCATTCGGACATGTCATAGAAAGCGAGTAGTAGCCACTGGGATCTAACTTGGCATCAGCCGTGACCTGTGAACAGTCATCACAATACCACCACTTTTTATCCTCACGTGCCCAGGGGGGGAAAGGGACACAACTCAAATACCGACAACCGGGACATGGACTCGGACCATTCACATCCATATCCACAAGTACAGCAGTGGTAATCATAATTAGTACAACACTAATAATAAGTCCTGAAAAACGTATTAATACATCCCGTACACGTCCCCACGTCGTCGTAGGCACACCAAAGAAACCTGTCGATAAACGTTCCATCGTACTAAGACCACATAAGAAGCCATACACCATGCCCCCCAAATGTGTAAAATTGTCAACAAAGGGTGTTAATCCAATAAGACAATTAATAACAATATCAAACAATAACCAAAGTAACACCTTCATATGTCGGAATCGTACGCCTTCATCACTGGCATTGACATGTTTACTAAATAGTAATGTCCAATTCATACATATATCAGCTAAACATGCACCAATTAAACCAAAAATACCACCACTGGCACCTACGGTTATGTATTCACTTAGGAATATAGCACTGAGTATGGTTCCACCCACGGCGGGGATGACGAATAGTATAATCGCGGCCAATGTACCATGACATTGTTCGACGGCTTGTCCAATAAACCATAAGGCTGTCATGTTTAAGAAGTAATGTATAAGACCGGCATGTAATACCATGGGACTAAATAGTCGATACCACTCTCCATAGTCAACAATTAGTACTGTATATTTAGCACCCATACGTATTAATGTTTCAGAACTAGGGCCGATCATGGGGTTTACACTCAGTGGTTCGATTCGCCATCCATTCATTCCATAACTAACAATCTGTACAATAGTACATACCAATAATACCGTATAGGTGAAGAAGGGACGGTTCCATCCAGCATCATGCGTCGTTTGAAAGTCTGTCCATGACAAGTATGGTTCATTTTTACTACGACGCCATGCAGCATCTTCGGCCCATTCAACATCTAATCGTATCCCAGATAAATGATCATATAATCCTAATATCCCCCATGGCCGATCTTCACCATAATTTTCACGTCGTTTCTTTTGTGCAAAGTTAAAGTCACGCAATCGTGCATGTAACGCTGGTGATAATCCCTCCTCTGTGTTGTCTTGTCCTCCTCCATTGGTAGTAGTAGTGCCATTATTATATCCTTCACCACTAGTTGGTCCACATCGTATCCGTTGTGTTAATAATCGCATCATAATCTCTTGCTGTTCGGCTACGGATACACCCGGGGGTAATTCCTGTTCGGCAATAGCACGTGCTAATTCAGTATCATCATTATCGTCATTATAATTCATTGATAATTGTTCTTCATTATTATGTATACCATTACAATGAACGAACGGACCCCGTGCTACATTATCACTATTGATATTATTATTTGGATGATGATTAATGTAAGTGGATATATCACGTTGATGGGTTGTAATTTTACGATGATCTTCCTCTTCTTGGTCATGTTGGTGGTGTTGATGCGGTTGCTGCTGATGCGCATCATAGGAATAGTCTTCACAAGTTACATTATTATTATCAAAATCAGCCTCAAATAATACATCATCGTCATCGTTATAATTGTCATGAATATCTTCGAGACGGGGTGGCATGCCTGGATTGATATAATATCCATCATCATTATTGTTCTCAGTCGTGTCTGTTCGTCGTTGACCCGAAGGAGAATAAGAGATGGCGGCGTTCTTGTCCATGATGACAACGTTAAACACTGCGATTCTAGGCCAACGAGTGAACTGTTGGTGAGTCGTGTGCTATTTTTAAGTCAGAAAATTTTAGTCTCAAATTGAATAAGCGCAACGGACAAGATTATTACTTTTGGAACAGACTTGTCGTTCTGTAACAGACAGTTTCGTTCTGTAACAAACAAAGGCGTTAGTTAGCACAAGGAGGGGGGCAGTCTCTGTGTAGACAAGATACTATAGTTATATACTTATTATTGTTTACATGAGCATACCTGATGGTAGCGTCTCTGGCTTCGCATCTCAGGTATGAGGTATATAGGCTATCAAAATTGAGTCAATTGATTCTCTGATAACCAAACCTTGTTCGAATTCAACTTGCAAGTTATGCATAGCTTTATGATTCCCAGCTGATGCAGCAATTGGCGACCTGAATTTACTTCTCTTAGAGTATTTGGTCCCATGACAAGTTAGGCACACCGTTGTGAGAGTAGAGTACTATTCCGCTCTCAGCCAAGGCTGAAATCGGGTCATCATATGGATTTTTGTGTGTGTTTCAATACTACTTATTCTGTCGATTGGTAGTCCATTCAATCGATGCTGTAGCTCTTGTCTAATTTCTGATTCTGAACCTGAACCAAATAGCCGTTGAAGATCCATGTAATAGTTGTGCATATCTCTTTCTCACGAATAAAGATATTATCACCAAAGACAGCATTTTGGTGGAAAGGCCTCATTTCATAGGCAATGACAATGACAATTGATGAATGCAAAACATTAATCTCTCTCTCACGTTTTCGGAAAGCTTGAGAGAGAATATGGTCTTACACCCTTGAAACACGCCAACAGAAATCGCGGTAATAAAGGGGTGGGACCCTAAAGTTGGTGAGGATGGCAGTCAGCCATCCTCCGGAATTGCCGCTCCTCCGGGTCCAGTGTAACGAAGACTTCGTTCATGACAGTTCGTCTTAAACCACACAGACCACGGAACAATGATGTTTTGGTAGGTAGCTACCGGAGGCGTCATTGGTCTGTCCGTCGAATTTCACGGAAAGATTAGCGGCGCTCGAGTTGACATGGAAGGATCAACCGCCGAACTCCGTAGAGTACTCTCAACACCACTAGCATCCAGCGATGGAAGACTATCATCATCACCGTCTTCCGTTGTCATCCTTCATGCTAATCTTGAACAATTACGTAGTAGTGGCGATGAACGATACCTCTTTTTACGCACTTTGTTGGAATCCTTATCATCTTCTGCCGGCCAAGGAGGAGGATTTGACGAGGAATTATTATTTCACTGTGCCATTGGTTTGCGTCATGTAATATTGCTAAAATGGGATAATTTACATTTGAGTTTTCGTTGTCGTGTACGCAACTTTTGTTTCGCTGCTGGATGTGGACTCTTAGTACCTACTATTACCGATCAACAACGGCTACAACAACAAACACTACCACTTCTTTTACCACGAACAGTAGCCATGGCATTATTGGGATGTGCATCCAGTTTTTGGAAACGAGGATGGATTAATGCTACTACTAATGAATCTACTCTACAAGTAAAGAAGATTGATGATGGGCAATCATACTTAGAGTCGTTCATATCAAATCTATTCCCGACTATGCAACTGTTTAACAATGGTGGTGGGGAAATGACACAACAGCAGCAGGAGTTATTTGCATATGTGAATTCACTTTTAGAATTTTCATTTACTTCTACAACAGAAACCACAACAGCGTCGATGGCAATGTTGTCACGGTCACAACATACCGCAACCATGTCAACCTCCTTCCTAGCATTATTACTTGGTGAATTCGCTGGTGGGAATACCTCCTCGGCACGGTACAATCAACCATTGGAATTCCATCGTTTATGTCATCATAATTTTGAGAGTGGTAGTGATGATGATAATGGTGTCAATTGTATTACGAAAAGTGGTCTAGATGCCACATTACACTTGTCGATGACGTCATTGTCATGCTTTGTCGGACTTGTGCTGAATCAACAACAATCCGTCGTGATGGATGAATTACTCCTTGAGTTGGGATCTAGTGTCATCGATTTGACATGTGATACATTGTCATGGGAATTTGGTGGATATAAAAAGTGGGAGTGGGATGCTAATAATAGCTCTGTCGCGGGGAGTAGTACACTATTACGACCACCTCAACGATGGAGAGATGTATTGATTAATCCTGAATTCTTGGGTGCGATGATGAATGTATACATCACCGTGCGGCGTGCCGTGATGATGGGCAATAATACAGTGGAAGATGGTGCTGGCTCATGTAATTATAATTTGATGGTAAAGCAGGGCAGAATGGCACATTTATTACGTCAGCTTCTATTGCAGCTGTCATCTATAAGTGGACCAATATTCGATAGTGATGCGGAACGAGGAGCATACGCTAGATTCCTGATGGATGGTTGCTTAGATGTATTGGAGTTGATCTTGAATGAACAACGACAGCAGGAGCAGCATCCATCGGAGGAAGGGTCAGTTGCCGCAGATTTGCAAAGTGCCGAAATTGTTGATCTTGTCACGATACTCTCTCGTTTGACTGCCAATTTTAAGATGCAAATACTATCTCAGCTACATTCCTTCCCTCGGTATCTGAAAGCATTGTGTACCTTGGGAGAATGGCTACTAGAATCTAGTCTTATCGAGTGTCAACGCGTGGAGGGTGATGTCGAGTCTATGGAGGGAGTCGACTGGAGGAATGATGCTATTGCTCAAATATTACATTGTAGTGACACCATGGCAAGTGATTTTTGGCTCGTGAGCGGTAGTACAGTAGACAGTCAGGAGGGGCAGATTAACGCATCACAAGCACTAGCGTCAATTCTAGCACCACTATATGGCCGATATTGTATGTGTAGAGTGCGTATGTCGTGTTTAGAAGAGCACTATGTAGCACGAGTGGGAGAAGATTTAGATGAAATTAGGGAAGAGATATCAGCCTTTGGATTAGAGGAAGAAATGGCCTCGGCAGCATCCTTGGGTAGACTTAATGTGTTGGCATCAATGACAACATTGTCTGAATATTTCCAGCAATGCATGCCAAGACTAATGTCATTGTTTGAATTGGCGGGCAGTGCGACAGATCTAGAAATGACACCGGATATGGCAGCACTATTGGAAGAGTCTAGGATGCTAATTGTCTGTGCATGTCATTTACTCACGGATGAATGCGATGGCGAGACTCCTGCAATACCCGAATCTCTCATACATGCATGTCAGGGGGTGGATGGAAATTCATGCCTATCTTATATTGCCAGCTTAGTTGAGTTGCTAAAGTCCGGGGCAGAATATCAGGCTACAAGAGTGATAATGTATCCAAAAGACTCATGCCTTTCTCCATTACTGGCCAAAACTCTGCTTTGGTTTTTCCGAAGGTGGGCACCAGCATATGTCTTTCCAATCTCCGACGAATACAGAGAAGATGCAGGTGGTATACTGAGTTCATACTCTAAAGCTGAAACTGCTCAACCAGTGATCACCTTTTGTACAACTTTGTGCCTCCTCTACTGTTGTCATTGGCCTCAAGAGAAGGAGGTTCAGGATGAATCGTCAGCGCTACTCTTGGCACTGGCAAAGAAGGGAGCATTTGTGCGTAGCTTGATTGTGATTTCTCCATCATTTAATAAGATGTCTGCGTTGCATTCGGTCTGTGCATCATTGCGACACACAGCATCTCAGCAAGAAGTATTGACAGCGATGTCAGTTGTTGGTGCAGATTTATCGATTGATGATGTCAGGGGCTATCAACGCCTTCCCTATGCGGAAAGAGCAAGAGTTCTCACATGTTTAATCGTTGCTTGTAGCGAAATGCAAGACGAGACTGCTAATGTAATCTTTGCTGGTTGTTTGAAGGCCGTGGAGGTCCCGTTTTCAACCTTGGTTCAGGCGTTATCGTAAGTGTATTCTGTGACACTTCTTTATGTGCTATCATTTTGCCTGACTAATCTGTGATTTGCTCGTGCTTATTCTTGTTTCCACACGATGTATCAGTAATTCACAAGCAAGTAGCGAAGATTTTAATGTGCAGGAGTTGGCATGTCTATCAATACTACTATACGGTGGTGTAGTGCTGGCATCAGAAATGTCAGAACCCGAACGAATCCCACTTTTCATGACTCCCTCATTGCCACATTTATCTGACTTGATGATATATTACGCAAAAGACTTGACCATTTGTGGGGCATTACTGAAATTATTCAAGGATTATGCCGAGAATTTCGTTGCCATGCTAACACGTGATCAATCCCTTGAGCTGTTCTCGGCGTCGGCATCCCTTTTAAAGCATTACTCAGAACATCACATTAAAAATCGAGTAGTACATAAGCGGTCCGAGGCAATTGAAGATATGTTTGAGGAAGAACAGAATTACAATGATGTATTGTGTGCAATTCAGCTGCTTATATTACTCGGTACGAAAGACTTTACAATCATTTGTAGCACCTCAACGAGTACATCGGCTGGGATAGAAACTGGTCAAATTACAGACGTTATCTTCTTTGGACTGCAACAACTACTACCGCTAATGACTCAGGGTCTTTTACATTTTCCGACTTTGTGTCAGCACTATTTCTCCTTAGTTGGATTCATGGTCGAGACGTATCCTGAAAAACTATGCCGACTTCCATACGACCTATTTAATTCATTATTGGACTCATTATTATTTGGAATTAGTCACATGGACCCCTTTGTGGCGAAGAGTTCGTTGCATGGTTTGGCAGCACTTGCCCGTGAACACCTACGGACACAGGCTCTTGCTCTGCACCTGTCTATGAAGAATGACATATTCGACAATTGCAATTATCGCTTGATAAATGAGGTGATATTTCAACCGATTATATGGGACCGTCTTGAACCTGCGGGTAATGCTTTGCTCGTTCTCATTGCCCTAGATGTTCAACGATTTATTGGTTTGGTAAATACCATTTCTCAACAATTTGGAAGTGACGACAAACAACGTCGTTTACATGCTGCATTTGAGATATTGATCCAACCAGAAATACTTGCGAAGGTCGGTGCGGAGGGGAAAGAGGGCAGATTTGTTCGTTATCAATTTAAGAGTGATTTCAATAAGTTTGTTCGTGACGTACACTCATTTCTAATATTGAAGTGAAAACAATAGTACATGGCGAAAATTCAATTGGTGGATACTACTTCTGCAAGATGCCACATCACTATTTGTTCTACAAGTTAAGAAACTATTGATACGTAGTCCTGATTGAATCAATACATTTACTATTACTACTTTACAATACTATCAATTATTAAAATCAACACACGGTATAAACTCCAAGCGTTGGAATCTTTCACTATCGTTTGGACCTGTTCAATGCAAAAAAAATGGTCAAACATACTCAGGACATCAATACAAAACAAATTTCTAAAACAAAGCCCAAGTAGAGAGCGAGTGTCTTGGTCTAAATGGTTGGTTCATGGGTAATGCAATTAGACTTTCTAAACCCAAACTGCCAGCTACCGGCGTTAATTATTGTCGACGTGGTATAGACCATGGCAGAGGAATGATCTCGGAATAGTGCCTGTAAGCCAGGTAATACCAGCGTCTTTTCATATTCTGATAGTGGTGCCGGATCAATGTACAACATTGGAGAAGCTTCGGGAAATTTGCCAAATCCACCCGCCGCAGATGATGTACTATTCATGATGGTACCACCTCCTGAGGCTGCACGTCGTTTAGACCCTGGATATGATGTGCCACTACCTGATCGATTATGGAAGGGTGCATGATCTTGATAATGCCGTTTCCCTCCTCCTCCTCCTCCTTGACGGCTGTTGTTGCTATTACTGTTATTGTACCCATGGTGTGATGCATGATTGGATGATGCCTCAGCGTGTGTGTTAGGGCAGATATCACCCAGTGGACAAGTGCTGGCCGCGTGCCGACAGAGAATGCGCTTGTAACTCTCTGGATGATAAAGTATCTCCTCCCTTGAATGGGCAAAGTTACACTCGACGCCATGAGGGCACATATTTATCATGTAACAATCCTCGTAATTGGTACCATCACCACCACCACTATTCTGTAATGGCTTAATGTTTGGACACATTTGGGGTGCGTAGGTGTGAATATACGGATCTCGACGAAGCCATCCACGATTAATATCAACATGTGCAAAGGCACAGAAGCCGTGATCGTGTTCATACCGCTTTGCACACCACGATGTACGAATCTTGGCCAAACCTTGCTGGTCCATACAATCATTGGCGTCACCGGCTAGATGAAAGTATTGGTAGAAGTCATTTAACATGGTATCCCCACCACTCCTGCTTTTACCACTACTGCGTGTATGAGCCTTTGTTCCCGTAAAGAATGATAGCCAATCCTCTGACGAAAGATTAAGATTGCCCGAATGTGCAACATCACGAATGAATTCATTATGACACCGGAAGATATCGGCAGCACAACGTATATTCTCATTAAAACAAAGCAATACCGATCGTTTATTACTGTCCAAACTTTGATCGGCATGACTTGCAGCAGACGACGAATCGACCTTACTTCCTACTGTCGCTTGATGCTTCCCTCCTCCTCCTACAACACTGTACGGATGATAATGATGATTATCATCATCTTCATTATCACTATCATGAAACAATCCAACGACAGAGGAGGAACAGACGACATTGTCAATAGATTCCAAATTCAAATCATGCCATGGTTTCGATAATGTCAATAACAACCGTTCTTCATCGGCCGTAGATTCATTCGCGAAGACCGTTCGGAATGCCAATCCACCGCCAACATTGCAACAACATTCTCCATTCTTCTCATCTTCTACTACCCTATCATCTAGTATTGGGATGATGTAATGAAAGCAACTGTTCAATATAACTTGCATGCATCTATTAACCTTCGTGCGTGTGACGTATCCGGCATCAATCTTCTCGGATACGCACGCGTGAACACCGGCTTGTAATTGTTGACGGGTAAAGTATCCTCGAAGTAAGGCTAGTTTGTATCCCACGAGCCAGGTAACGAGTGATATAGCGTAGGAGGTTTCGGGTTCATATAAACACGCCTTCTTACGTAATAGTGTCTTGAGAACTTCAATTGTCGATCGATGATGATTTGTTGTCGTTGCTGGTGGTGGTACACCTCCTCCTATTCCACCACCGTGCTGTTGTGTGAATGGATGACTTGTTAACCTATTGCCACTGCTGCAACTGCCTCGAGGGTATAGCATTGACGAATGCTGTGTCGTATGTCTTGGTGGCGACATTAAAGGACCAGTAGATCTACTACTACCTCCAGTAGAAGGAGAATTCATGTAATTGATATTATGATTATCATTATTACCACCACGATTGGGATGATGATGATATTGATAGTGTATATCAAACGACTCGTCGTCATAATTCTCTTCAGGAATGCTCTGTTGTATATGATAGGGATACTGCATTCGATTGTTGCTGGTATGGGTAGTAGGAGAGTGATGGTAGTCATTATTATTATTATTGTTTGCTCCATCAGTAAGCTGCCACGATGGCAGTAGCGCAGTGGCAGTCAAATGGTGCATGGCCGGTGAAACATGTGGTGATAGTGATGGCGAGGACATGGGAGAGGTAATATCCGTGCCCGTTAGTGTTGTGGAATCCTCCCAACTACTTATAGAATCACCTCGTGGTTTGTATTCCAGGTAGGGTGTGGCAGGATACATCATGTTCATCCCTGCTCCTCCTGTCGTTGTGGACGGCGACAATGACGAATGATGGTAGTGGTAGTGATGTTGTGAGTAGGAGGGGGCTGTAGTAGTAGAAATAGTATCCTTGTTGTTGTTGTTGTTGTTGTTGTTGTTATTCTCAAAGGATTGGGATCTTACTCTTCTATTAGTATTCGTTAATAGTGTCGTATTATTGTTGTTGGATGTTAACAATGTTTCACTGCCATGTGAGCCCGGTGACAGGGTACTACTATTGGAACTCACGATATTGCTCCATGAAGATGATGTAGTGGTAGCAGTAGCAGACGTTGTTGATTTCGGATTGGACTCACGAAAGATGCCATCAATACCCCTACTACTTGACTGCGATGATGGTGGTGGCATTCCTCCTCTATTTGGATTATTGAATTCTCTGCCTTCCTCTACGGCACTTACCCCCAAATGTGTGCTGTTACCATGACCATCATCATCATTATCACTGCCATTCCTAATCGTTAGGGGTTGTTCAATACTACCCATCTTGGACATAGTATCTCTTCTTCACCACCAAAGACTTCTTCGTTGTGTCAATTGCGCGTGGTTTGCCGTTTGTTCGTTCGTAATGTACTCCTTCGCGCAATTCCCCCACTGTCGTCCCTCCACACCAAACAGGTCGTGCACAGGTTCGGAGATATTATATTGCCAAGTCTCTCTTGTGTAGTCTTCTATCCCGAACCGCTGTGCAAGAATAGCAATCGTATTATTCTTATCGACTGGTCAATGATGATGGCAGTGTGGTAGATTGAGATCATGATAATACCAGCAGAAGGAGGGATTAGAAGGTGTGTCGTTTATGATAATGCCGTTGATGTTCATGAGATGGTTTAATTTTTTCTTCACATTTCTTCGAAAAGAACAAAATGAGTTCTTTTCGAATCTTGGATTGGTCATTACAATGTTGAGATCATTTGAGACTCCTTTTGATAGTTCTTTGTACTTACTTAAATTTTCAAAATGAAAAAATCAAAGTAAAAGATACAAAAATTGTAATTTCAAGAATTCTCTTGAGCCCGCCAAAATGAACTTTTCCCCACGACCCCACACCAAGGGAATAACAATGGGGATAAGACTGCCGGCGCGCGCAGGAACGACTTGCTGAAAATCGCTTTGTCTTTGAGAAAAGCTAGCTTTTCGCAAATCAATTAAACACATAGTAAAACAGCCCCTTTTATTATTGACGTCGCTCC
>Ga0247843_1006782_pt1 | contig 14655 bp, 14 predicted proteins | sample LaCruzMarch2017__FD_192420 | JGI IMG/M metagenome (GOLD analysis project Ga0247843, IMG submission 192420) | Freshwater microbial communities from meromictic Lake La Cruz, Castile-La Mancha, Spain - LaCruzMarch2017_8m | ecosystem: Environmental > Aquatic > Freshwater > Lake | place: Spain...
AAAAGTTAATTATTGACTTCACAAGTTTTGATTGCTTTTTATTCATAGAGCAATTGCTAGCAATATCTCAATCAGAAAATATTCAGCAATTTGAGGTTCTTATTTCGAAGCTTCGTTATCGCAATGAGAACATATCCTATTGTACTCGACATCATTACTTTACTCAATGGGCGATGAATGCCGAAAAACTTGGCTTGCTTACAGAATTGTCACAAAAACTAAAGGGTTCCCAGAGCCGTCTTGTTAAACTTAATTTTATATCAATGAATCCTACATATTACAAGCCAATGATGAATAACAATATTAGGAATTGTATTCAGGGTATTGAGAAAAGCTTAGAAGTTTCCCAGCATTTTATTCCATTAAATCGTATAACTGCGATTCAAAGGGACTTAGAGAATGGGGATTTGTTTGGAATAGTAACTAATGTCAAGGGCTTAGATGTTACCCATACTGGAATAGTTGAGGTAACGCCCACATCGATAAACGCAATACACGCTGCACCTAATGTGGGAGTAATACGCAGTAGGGACATAGCTCGCTATGCGCAAACTGTGCCAGATGTAATTGGGATTTCCTTCTATAGGCCGATAAAGCCCATCGAAAAGAGTAAGTAATTCAACATACAAAGGCTAAGTATTAGTAGCTACTTATACTAGTGCTTAGGAGCTATCTGATCATTGTGAATTTAGTTATAGTGACCTCGGAAGCAACAAGGTCGCCAGGGCGGGCGAATAAGGATTGGGGGAGGTAAAAGAAGGGCTTGGTGCCTATGTGAGTGGCTAAGGGGGCTAGAAGGAAGCAAACGGCTGATATAACAAAGGCGATGTGTTGGCATTCCTAACAAAAGGTGGTAGAGTAAATAAGTTATTATCTAAAGCATTTAAAATGTTCAGACATAAAGTAAATATTATTTTCTACTTTCTCATTTTTACTATAGCACTTAATACTTTCACTGCGCAAAGTAGAGCTGAACCCAAGACTGCAAAATGCTTTCTAACAGTAAATGGCGTAGCTTACATCAATGGAGTTTGTAGTTTTGAGTTTCAGCAAGACCAATGGTCTAACGATGGGAGCTTCTACTACAGTGATATGAAGCAACTGACAAGATGTAAGAACTCTTCTCAAAAGCCAGGGCAGTGCTCGGTTGCTGAAACAGTCATAGTAAGAGACGGAATATTTGGTCAGCTTCAAATAACTTCGCCTGGGAAAGGAATACTTTACTGGAATCAGGGCGTAGCTCTTCAGGCAGGCCAAGGTTTTAACGTTGCAAGAAATGGTGCCTGCTGGGAAAACTCGAGGGTTAAATTATGTGCATATAAATAGCATCGTTAGCACTCCTAATAGCCTACTCATGCGAATACATTAGTTTTTTCACAATCCCACCCCACAACAGATTGCCATTCACATGAAGTTTCACCAGCAGGCAGCCGATCAGCTCGGGGATGAAAACCTTGGAGGGAAATGCGTAGAAGGAATGAGGAAGTTGCTGGGAGTGAGTGGTACCTAGATAAAGAGACAGACTCCTCCCATTAATATCATTGGTATCCCAAAGATTGCTCCTATACCTGTAACAGTAAGTATTGTGCCTACTATGATATTAACCAAGCCAACCGCCTTGCGTGTTGGTCCCCAGCCTAGAGGCAGCAAAAGAATAGCCAGCAAAATCGTCAGCGTTTTAGAATTATCATTGGAAGAAGGTGTAATTGTGGTCGAACTATTGGCAGAGGCTGTTTGCGCAAGAAAACTAAAATGCTGTTGTTGGTTCTGCAAGAATGCTGAAGCCTTTCGGCTAGAAGCTGCGTCTAACAAAAATGAGTAGGGAGCCACGTTGGTGCTGCTAGCGTTTACGGAAAGCGCCTGAGCAGGAGCGGTATTTCCTGTAAGACTAGTGGCTAAGGTGCACGAAAAAGTTATAATAATAAATGCCGCAAAGTGTCGAAGCGACATTAATGAGGCGAACATTCTGGCAATTTAATATTGACTGTAATATTTTAGATAATTTCATCATTATAAAAGTTATCTTTTTGATAAATCTTAATAGAAATACATTCAATTAGGCGCGGTTGCTAATATGAAAATGAAGCCTGCATGCTCACCAAGTATAAATACATTTTAGTATGAGCTTCGAAGCTTAACCTGGAAAAAAGGCCGTCTTGGGATTTCGCCTCCGTTTCTACATACACCCCCCACAAGAACTCGCCATCCGCCTGATGTTTCACCAGCAGGCAGCCGATGAGATCAGGGGCAACCTGCTCGGCGGGGCGGCAGAAGAAGTTGAGTGAGGTGCTGGGGGAGCGGGGTGGCTATGAGAATGAAATAAGGGATGAATTTATGAAAGGTTGTAGGATAAGATAGGATAAAATGAGCTTTTACATGCTACACCGATCAGCTTTGAATTTTAATTTACAAAGTCCTAATGTTTCACATATATTAATCCTAAGCATCGGGCTTATAACTTTTATCCCGTTGAAAGCAATAGCGCAAAATGGTCCACAGGCTGTGCAAGATTTTGCAGATGCAACCTGCCATTACAAAAAAGTTCTTGGGAATCCACCTTCTGAGGTTGCTATAGCAATGATGCTAAATGGAATGCTGGCTGCGAATCCCCCTGCATTAGAGTCTTGGGCAGCAATCAGTGGCGGAAAAACTTACTGGGGATACATAACTGCAGGAAAGAAAGCAAATAACTTCCTTGAATACGTAAAACTGGTGTCTTCTGATACGCTGCAAAAGCAAAGCGTTGCCGCCGTAAAGAGGCTATGCGGAACTTAACGAGCTAGTCACAAACCCTAAGAATTGCCCAAAAATAATTACAACAGAATAAACGCAAACCGATTACTCATAGGTAACATTTTACCGCCAGTTTCAACAATTTCAAGTCAGCTTTAAATCAGTTCGCGGCACTGTTGTAAGGAACGGAGCAGAAATGAATAAGAAATTTAGTTATTTAATAGTTCAAACAGTGGAGTGCGCGAACATTGCCCCAAAATCACCTAAATCTAAAGCGACTACATGGCAGACACTAAACAGAGCAAATTATAATATCGCATTAGAATTGTATTAGATCAATTGCTTGTTGAAAAAATGCGAAATCGGTTTAGAAGATTAGTTCATATTAAGTAGTGGAGATGTGACTTAAGACAACCAATCAGCTCAGGGGCGAAGACCTCGGCAGGGCGGGCGATGAAAGATTGAGGAAGGTGCTGGGAGAGCGTGGTGGCTTGGGAGTGGGTTGGGTGTGAGTTAAATTTATTAAATGAGTTTTTATGTCACGGAATGAACAAAGAATTGGCTTGGATCGCAGTAGCAGCTTTTACCCTTTGCTTGCCTGCCAAGGCAGTCAAAATAATATACGCAGAGTGTAATAATGGAATTCGTGGAACTTTAAGTATTTCTGACAGGCAAGTATCCGTAACGGGCTCTGCTAGTGCGTTTAACCTTGAAAGCTTTATTCAGCTGAATGGAATCAAAAAAGAGGGCTACACTGCAATACTTTATGGAGGACAATCTAAGTACTTCAGCAGCTACGATGGCACTACATCGTTCAATGCAACTGTTGGTCACGGGGAATCTCGTCAACTTTCAACTGCAGAGCTAGGAACTAAGACTGGACGCTACTCATGCATTCTCAAGTGAGCCACCTCTTTAAATAAAGGCTGCACAAAAGAGTAAGGATGTGATCGCATTCCTGCGCTCAACCGCATTTATCCATAATGTCAGAGCTTCCCCAGCAGGCAACCAATCAGCTCGGGGACGACAAACTTTTGCGGGGCGGCAAAAGAAGCCTTGGGGGAGGTGCTGGGAGGGCGTGGTGCCTATAGGAGCAACCACCACATGAGCACGCACCCACCCCGAAGACATAAGATTAAAACAGTAGTCATTAAGAAACTATTAGACCTTAAAGTGGGAACGCACGCGCATCTCTAAGGGTGCCATCAGGAATTTTGCGCTCAATGAACCGCTTATTAGGTTTGCTTCAACATTTTGGGTTGCTCGCATTTTTTGCATTGCCTGCCGCAGCCTTCGCACAACTGTGTACGCCAAACACTCGCTGCACAGACTATACAAAATGTTTTATAAACAATGTAGCTCAGCCGTGCGCATATGGCAGCGGTGGGGCAGCTTATGGCGGAATTATATTTAGACACGGCACCTTTGAAGTTGAGTGGTTATTTGAAAGCAGAGCAAAGGTTGCCTACGGAAAACGAAACGAATTCAAGGCTACGGCGACAATATCGGTTGAAAATGGCTAAAGGGTGTTTAGGCTTAGCGACGGAGTAGTTGTGAAGTATCCATCTTCTGGGGGTAGATACGCTGGAGGTTAGAACTTGGCATCAAATTCGTTTCCACAATCACGCCCCAGAGCAACACAGCAGAGGCTTGGTGTTCTAAAAACAGGCAGCCAATCAGCTCGAGGACAAACCGCTCAGCAGGGCGGGCGGGCGAAGATGTATTGCGGGAGGTGCTTGGAGAAAGTGTAAGCCAAGAGAAGGTTTGGGTTATAGTTAGTTGGAACGCAGATGTTGTACTATGTCTTTGTAAGATAGATTCAACTTATTCCATGAACAAATCGTTAGTATTTGCTACTTATAGTGCCTTAACTTTTTTCATTCAGGAGCCTACGCGTTCATCAGATGTCTACTATAAGGTTTGCTTCTTCAATGATGCTCCCAGGAAATGCGCAGTAGATCACGGCTATCGTCGTGGAATAAAAGTTTCTCTTGCCGATAGAAGCGACAATGAAATTCACTGGGAGGATGGTCATGTAACAACTGTGCGCTACCTTGAAAGGAACTACCCGAAAGTAGGTTCAGATGTTGTAATAAATGGAAATACTAATGGTACGGTTATTGGCATATTCAACCTCACACCGCGAAAACGCGAGATTGATAATTATGTCAAGATAAAAAGTTCTACCGGCAACACCTTTGCATATCAATATATTTATGAATAGGATTAGTCAAAAGTTGCAGACGCGAGTTCGCAACACCCTAAAGAGTTGCTTGAATATTGTATTTATAAATCTTCTACCTGATTCATTATATACTTATTCTGCGAGGGCGATTGTTTTGTCTGCAAGCAGCCGCTTAACTCAGAGAAAACCATCTCAGCGGGGCGGTACAACAAGAACTGTGGGAGGTAAAGGGAGAGTATGTTGGCTATTATAGATGCTTGAATTAAATTAGAGATTCCATCAGAGGCAACAAGAAATGAGAATATTGAGCAAGAAAGTCGCTGCTGTTATGAATACTTTCTTCGCAATAACTTCTTACACGCTGTCTTCATTTGCAGAATGGGAAGGGAGCACAAGATACAAATGCTGATTCAACAAAGGAAACTGGATAGGGGTGACCATCTCTTATCAAACAAGCTCTCAATACTCAATGAAGCTTAACTGGGATGATGGAGTAGCAGGGACGCATGAAATTGACAAATAACCCGTCGCGCCTAGACAAGAACTAACGCATAAAAAATCAAGATGCATAATAAACAAATAAGGTTATAGAGCCTATAAATTTTTCACTTATTACGCTTATGACTGGGGTGGCATCAGCAAATGAGCTGGAAATACCCACCAAGATATCCTGCGCCAATGGGAGTGTGAGCATAAAGCAGATTTTTTAATCGACAACATATTTGAAACTATCAAAAGCCGTATTTAAACCAAGCGTTAACGGAAATTGTGAAAACGCGGCTTGGCCACAACGAGGCAACGTGACTGATTTTATCAGCAAAAACTGTTTTTAAAATAAAGTCGCTAGCGGCTTGTTTTTCGCACGTCATAGAGGCAGGCCTTACTTTGGACACGATGATAACGCAGAGTTAATTTGCATCGAATATGGTTATTAACGAATAGCCTTTTCCGGGGTTTTCCGCGTTTTACGGTTAAATAGAAGCATGGGAGCCAACTTTCTAGAAATCAACCATCAACAATCTCTTTTAATCGGGAACAGCCAAATAAGTTTGGAATTTCGGCGTTTAACCCCTTTTGGTGCTGGACATTACTTGGGTAGGTAGTATGCCTAGTATGGTCAATAACAGAAAGTAAGTTAGTTTGAAAGGAATTTATTTATCGACCTTGCTGATATTGCAAATCCAACTTGCTGAACAGTGCGATCACTAGGAACTGCAACTGCTAGTCCCACCACACATCCTTTGGAATTGAAAATAGGACCTCCAGAGTTACCAGGGTTGATACCAGCGTCAGTCTGGAAAACTCCCTGATCGCCGTCAAGCCCAATATTACTTACAATCCCCTTGGTCAATGACCAACCCAAAACAACGTCAGTACCTTCACCGAGACTAGGACTGCCTATAACAAAAACATTGTCACCGATTGAAAGTAGTGTAGAGATTTTTGCAACTGAAAGGCCGTCAAGTGGAGTATTAATTAAGGCAAGGTCATCACTGAGACGGTCTTGACTGGCGGACTTAACAATAGTTCCAGTAGAAGAAGAAAGATTTAGAAAGTGAAGAGATACTTCTTGGTGACCCTCGACAACGTGGGCATTTGTCAGTACTCTAGCTATGCCATTAGAAGATGAAACTAAAACACCACTTCCTGTGCCTGAAGGTGTTTCAATTAATACAACAGACTCCTTGACCATATTATAGAGCTCAGATGCATCAAAGGAGAAATCAGAACAGATTGTTTTTACTGGTTTGGACTCAATCTGGGGATCAGCAGGCTTCTTTTGGTCAAAAGCAACAGATTGACTTCTAACAAAAGCGAAGGCAGCTACCCCTCCAATTGCAAAGATAAAGGTGAGAATAATAGGAATAGCATATGATTCCGTAGATGCTTTCTGTGAAGAGGTAGATACCGTAGGGGGATATATACAAGCCTTTTGATTAGAAACTTGATGAGGAGTACTAATGGTCTTTAGCTGTAAACCAACTGAAAGAATTGGACCATCACTACCAAGCCGTAACTTATCATTATTTGATAATGCTCGAGCCTTGGAAATTCTATCTCCATTAAGATATGTTCCTTTGCTTGAACCTTGGTCTTCTACAATCCAACAATTAAAGGAAGTTGAGAAGCGAACTTTGCAATGCAGATCAACAACAAAAGGGTGTAGTTGTTGTATTACTGATGATACGTTTTTACCAATTGTAATAATTTTATCAGGTGATACTGTACAAAGCTGCCGTTGCTTTGAGGCGTCAATAAAAGCTATCGTAATTGATTGACTCATAAGAAATCAGGCAAATTTACGGTTCCTTGGCTTGTATCAACAGTTTTTGAGGTTGGTCGTGATACGGAGCCTTGATGCAGAATGAAGCTCTGATCAGTAACAAGAGATGATTCTTCAACGGATTGTACAGTATCACTGTTGACAGAATTGCGGTTATAAGCAAAAGGGTTATCACAGAAAGTAGTGGGTATACATCCATTGAGAATTTTTTTTTTGAAGCAGGCGGTATTTTAGATGAAGAATTCTCTAAATGCGCATACTTTTCATCGGATACCATTTTAGTAGCACAATTTAATCTTGTATCAGCAGGAATATAAACCATTGCTAGAGTACAATCATCGCCAGACCCGTCACGGGAAAAAGATTCAAGTTGCGACGAAAGATCAGCAGATAACTGGGTTGGGGAGCAATCTGTGTTTAATAGACCGAGATAGTAGTCGGCTATTAGTGCATAGTCTGCTGGGGACTTCAGAGATTTAATAATCCCGTCCGTAGAGAGAACAATTATTCCCGAAGCATAAGGTATATGTTTGATCTCTACACGTGATAATGGATTTGACTGGCAAAGGGAAAATGTGGCTTCGCCTGGTGAATCATCATAAATCAAAAAGTTCGAGAAATGCCCACTATGATTTCGGAAATAAACCGTAGAATCTCCCAGTGATGCTATAGAAATAGAGTCACCAGAAACATAGGCTACGGAAAGAGTTGCTCCGTAAAGCTTCAGAATAGAATCGTGAAGAATATCGTCTCTTGTACTCTGCTCGGAGAAATGTGCAATACATTGAGCCGCCCACCTTGTAATGATTATTTCAAACAAGCCTAACGGCTCTAAACTTTGTATGCCCGATTCGAATGACTCTTTATAGACTTCAAGACTTATTGCAACAGCAAATTTAGAGCCGTACTCCGAAAATGGATGTGCGGATGAACCATGCCCATCCGATATGGCAACACAGAAATGGACACCATCTGGAGCAATCCACGAATCTACTGCGTCCTGGTTCGGGTTCTGCTTTGCGATGTGTGTGTTGCCAATAGAAGACCCTTTATATATTTTGGTTAACATCTCAGACATCAGAATACAGTCCCTGGGTCAAGAACGGTTTGCCAAACATCACCCATAGGCACATTTGTAGTATTCCCTTGCTGAGTTGTAGCTCCAGATGAGGAGACAGTCACTGCTACTGTAGAAGCCCAGCTGATATAGTTTGCTAATTCTGTACTATTGTGTGCGTGCAAGGGCTTAATATCCATATTGAACATGAAACGCTCCATCACGCCCCAATCAATTTCACTATCCGGACCCATACCGATAGCAATTCGAACACTTTTAGTGCCCCAAGGGCTAGACATTAGGCGCTTTAATGCAGCATCGTAATTATCAGTAGGATGTCCGTCAGAAACGAGTACAATTACAGGAGGGAGGGAGCGTGTGGGCATATTATTTTCAAGATCTTCACAAAGCATTTCTATTGCTTTTCCCATAGAAGTAGCCCCATTTGCTTGTAGATCTTTCCAACTAAACGTATCTACATCAACTCCAGGATATGTATGCCAACGTGCTGAAGTGCTAAACTCGATGGCATGTACTTTTAGCTTTGCATTAGGCTGAGAGCCAGCAGCTTCTGACATTCCAGGGATTGATTGCCTAACTGATTGATTTAATGCCTGAATGCGACCATTCATTGACATTGATCCAGATGTATCCAAAAGATAATAAAAATTCAGCTGACGTTTTGCTATCTCCAAACCCGGAACAGGCATTAATCATTACATAACTGTTATAATTTTAGCATCTGGGCTCTGGGTGTCAAGAACGATACCTGATCCAATAATAATGCTCTTACCGGGGGGGACTTCCGATGTTTTCTCCTCAGGCAGCGTGGCTTGCCATGTAATGTCAGTATCATTACGCAATCCAAGAATATGCTTATCCATTGGATGTCTAATAACAGTTGCCATAGTTTTACCATTTGATTGTAGGGTTACACCAGGTGATGCGAAGTATTCACGGCTATTATCCTGAATGCGGAGCGGGGTAAAGTCATTCGCACACTCCCAGCATGTTGAGATTTTAGAAGTCAGCGGGGTGCAAAAGTTTTCTTGTCCGCAGGAAGGACAATGAGTTATGGAATCAATTATACGACGCACTTCAATGCTCCATTTCGAGTCAGGAACACGATTGGCAGGATCATGCAATCCTTGACTAAAAGCTAGATCAAACGTTGCCATTAGACTTTCTGGAAGAATCTTCGACATATAAAGGGTTGCTGCATGGTATTCCGGATCTGGACGATTTGAAGAATCGTTAAGGTCAAAGATATAAGTAGCGTCAGTGCCATATAAATATTTTTGTGCGGCAGCGTCAAAGATTCTAATTTTTGCTTCGCGAGCACCTTCTAGGGGATTGCCCCGTAAAAGAAGATAAAAGAGCAAAACAGCGAGTGAATGGTAGTCGGTATAGATCGAAGGCTTTGACTGTCCGTCAACAATTTCTGGAGCCATGAATCTTGGCGTACCCAAAACATTTGCGGAGTAGTCAAAGGCACTATCGTAGCAAATGTTGTCTATGTCGATAATGGAACAATCGCCATTATCAGGATTAAAGAAAAAATTATTTATAGAGACGTCTTTGTAGCATAAACCTCGAAGATGAAGCTGCGAAAATGAATCGGCTAAATTAAGACACGCAGTGAACAGTGGTTTAAAATCTAGTTGGCATTCACCGTTAAGGAATGCCGCGGGCGATATATAATTAGGCGGCCTTAGATTCATTATATACCCATAAAATGTGTTATTATTAAAGAGGACTTCTAAGTAGTCCAGTGCCCAACAAAATAATGGGGTGGGCGATCCTATTTTAACCAGCTTTTTTAGACGCGAATGTATTGATTTATCTTTTTCTAAAGTTGAACTATGATAAAGCTTTAATGCGTATTCCTTATTATCAGATAATCTAACATGGTAAACAGAACCTTGAGTACCTCTTCCGAGTATTTTAACCAAGGTAATATTATCGCCTGGAGATATTATACAGCCTGTTGAATGAACGATATGAAAGCCTTCGCTCATGAGATGGGTCCGGATGCAGATCGTGTTATTGTAACTATAGTATAAAAAAAGTTTTGGACAAGCGCGACCTGGACGCACGACTCGGTGAGTACTGCCAACACCTTGTCTTGCTAAAGCAAAAGGATATTAGGGAACCGAACCAGTCGCTGATCCTTGACTTCTTCTGCATTGATGAAGCGTTCACTGACTTCCTCAGGAAAGATGTTTTTTGCAATACAACCGCTCGATTCAAAACTTGGAAATTTATAAATCTACGTGAATCTGATCCATGCGGGATTTTAGATAACAAAGAATTGGCCAATTTGCTCGAATATAAAGATTTTCATGTTAAGGAACTTTGGGCTGAAATTGTCAAAAATACTGCTAAGCATCAGAATAATTTAGAAATTCTTCTAAAGATTTCTAATCTAATCACTAACTCTGAGGATGTTATATTAAGTTCATCTAAACAGGTAATAGAATCCACAGGTTTGGTCGAGAGTGATACACCGATATCCATGGACTCAAATGATACTAAAATACAGAGTATCCGGAATACAGCTATGCATGTATCATCAAGTAGGATTGGAGTTGGAAGTAGTTCTCCAAGACAAATCAATCTTAGTTTATTGGCTTTTCTATGCTTATCTGCTTTTGTTAGCGTGGCTGCGATGATTGGATCTACGCTAAATTTATCTAGCACTTCGTCTACTGATTACCAAACTCCCAAATTATCTGCATCTTCAGATGACATTTCAGGTTTAAATCAACTAGAGGCTGATAGCAAAGAAGCTGTATTAATCTGTGAGCTTCGTCCAATAATAGAAAGAGCTAATTCGCTGAAGCTTAGCGATCAGTCCTTAATTAGTCGGAGATCCAAAATAGTTTCCGATGCAAATACGTCGATTGATTTCTTGAATCAGACAAGTGGTATGGGCTTTAAGTACTGGGAGGATCCTAGTTGCACATGGGGACAGCAATGGTTTGACAATAATGCAAACAATGAATTTCGGGTATTTATAGCAATCAGCAAGAAATGTAGTTCACCAGTTATACATTACAAATACACTAAAGACGAGGAAGCGAAGGTTATAACAGAGCGAAATACGTATAATGCGGATGGGCACCAGAAAGGAGAGATGAGACTCCCATTTCCACAGGATCTGTCCTACACATCCTACATTTTTATTGATATGGTGACTTGCGCTAAACCTAAAAGCTAAAGCAACCAAAATCATGATTATCATTTAGATGTATATCAGGGGCATCCATAAAATTTAGGATATGGAGATATTCATGTTGAACTTAACCGCATTTTTAGTAGTTGTAGTGACCACAAGTACCTGCTATTTAAGTTGCTGGCTTAGTTTGCTTGAGGAGTGCAGCAACACTGGCGTGTTTTGCGTTTGGAGTTGTGGGGGTAGAAGACAGACCCATGAGGAGCGGGAGCGGTCGCCCTTATGCCACGAAGTAACGCCTAAACCGTTTTCTTGCCATATGCTTCTGAATTGCATGCAGCAGCGACTGCTTAACCTGGCAAAGGTGGGCATCCACTAACTCTATGCGCTCTACAGACGAGTCGATTTGCTCTGGGAAGACAGTTGCGTGGCAATGATCCTCCAGCAGATCCACATCCTCTTCGCTGAGACAGAGCAAATGGTCGGTGCCGACAAAGCCATCAAAGGATAGACGAATCGTTGATGTGCTTCAAAACCTCAGTTGTCTTTGGAGGGGGAGAGACGGCATAGAAACACTTAACACAATCAAGGATTTGACTTAGCACCATTGATGCCATAATGTTTTGCAATATATTTTATTGGGATTAGGTGCTTTTCTTGCTTAGGAACGGCCGAAGCTCATCAAGCCAATTTAACATTAATTATAAAGTTTACATACAGCAATGCTCGCACTAGGCAAATGGAATCTAATCCTTAGTTATAATTCTTACAAGCTACACCTGCTGCATGGAACTAGGTCTCTTTGATGCAATCAGCAGCGTAAAGATTTACGGATCGAATCTTGATAATGGTTCACAGTCGATTGGCAGAAGCACAGACTGTGGCATTGTTATTCCTAGTAGATTTTGCTCGATATCGGGGATTCACGTCAACCTACGTTGTTCTGGTGACTCTGTTGAGATAATGGATGGCAGCGGTCAAAAGCCATCTGCGAATGGGACGTTTGTTAACGGAAAACGAGTCCCTCAAGAAACCTGGATTAAAATTAAGAAGGGGGATAAAGTATCTCTCGGAATCCCGGGGTCTCCCGGGTCACTTTCAGTAGAATTAAGTCAAAAAGTTACAACAATCGAAGAACAGAATATATCTCAGTATTCAGAGCAAAGGCATTCCGTTTCTAACCAATACATACCACCGACCCGGACTATCAATCATCAAGGGTTAGGATACATTAGCATGAATGATTCTAATCGCCTAACAAGCAAAGATACGGTTAGCGCCAAAATGAGATCAAGACTTGACAAGATTGATAACCATCTTGCCAATGGTTATCAACTCAGAAAATCACAATGCACCCCTGTCTTTGTAAGCCAAGATGGACGTGAACATAGCATAAGCATTCTTTCTAATAACCCAGCAGGTTTCTCTTGGATAGGCTTTTTCTTCGCGTTTGCTGTATGCACACAAATCAGGGAGTGGAGCTACTTCTATGTGCTGGGAATTGCTAACTTTTTGCTTTCAGTTCTGTCTATATTTTTCAAAAGCGATATTACATTTGCAGCAGATTTTGGAATCGCTATCATGTATGGGATCTCTCTCCCATATTTAAGGCATATAGCGCTATCACAAGCGGTTCCTGAAATTGGGAAAGGTCGATCAATTATTCAAGGTATCATTCTTTCAATTCTGGCCGTCATACCCGGATCACTTCTAATTTATTTCTTTCTCCCTTCCTGATAAGAGTAGATTATAAAACAAATATTGCTACAAAATAATTTCATGTCTTGGTAAGTTTATTGTAACGCCGTACTAGAGCCTATGAAGCAGTCGATGGTGGTCCATAAAATAAGGTATCCTCAGGCACGAACATAAAGGTTTTCAACCAATAGAATACAGACATTGACTATCACTGTAGGATATATACAGTCTAAATGGTAATTGATTTTACATAATAGCTTCCAGAGATGCGAACTGCTCAGCGTGGCTGCTAAAAAAGAATTGGAGGCGGTGGCGAGAGCGTGGCGGCTATGGAAGTGGCTTGGGAGGGGTAAGAATTAGAATGACTTTCATTTGCTGGGCGAGTACGAGTTATGTCACAGGTGGAGGAATCTGATGATTTTTATGCTGCAGGGAGAAAGCTTGCTAGGCACATTGCTAATTCCAAAAGCAAGGATCTCTACACGGCGACACTACAGGCACTGATAAGGGATTTCCTTCCTCAGCACGAAGAGCTGCAGGAATCCATAAGAAGCATTGTAGCTAGACCAGATTTTCTACAGCTTGTGAAACTTGTGGGCAGTAAAAAAGGACTCGCTCAAAAGTGCTATTTTGTTGAAAATCTGACAAAGAAATACAGTGCAGGAACCATTATTGCAGCCGATAGACTCGTATGCGGAATGATGGCACTTGGCGAGGCAGGCACTCCAAATGATTCAGAAGCGGAAACGATTGCGGGTGATAGTCTCCACAATCAAATTAAAGGAAGCGACCCGCAAGTTGCATCACTAGTCTCAATCCCCTGTGAAAATAGTCATATACAGGGTAAGAGCAAAGGAGATGTCAAAAATCTCAACCAAGATGCTCCATCGAAAAACATCAGAAACCTGGTAATTATAAGTGTCGCAACATTAGCGGCTGGTCTAACCTGGCAAAACATAGTTGTTAGAGAGCCTGAAACCATGAAAGACTCGCAACTCAAGTCAACTCCAATAGATTATGGCGCGATAAAAATAATTCCCGCCTCAAAAGCCAACTGGGATATATGCAGAGCGGCGCAGGATATAAGAAAACCGACCTCAACCTATGGAGAAAACACCAAGGAACTAACGGGTTACGGGTTTGGACGCTTCGCCCCGCCCCGTGATACTAAACATAGCGAGACATGGTTTAAGTACAGCTGCTCCGAAATACCTGGAATCTATAACTGGTAAGTTACCTTTGGTGCTACATAAAAACAGGGAAAGCATGCACTTGTGATAACACTGAAATCTCAAGCCCAGCTAGGGGTCATTGAGATCACGAATCGCTTTACCCAGTGGTGAATGCCATAGCTCACATATAAATAAATCCGCTCAGGCTCGCCAAATAGAGTTTTGTTGCGCGGAGTGTGGCGGTGGTAGTCGCGTGTGGCGGGGTCGTCTTAGAGGCAACTACCTCGGCGGGGCGGCAGAAGAAGGATGGGGGAGGTTCTGGGAGAGCGTGGTTCCTATGGGAGTGGTGCG
>Ga0247843_1006784_pt1 | contig 14651 bp, 13 predicted proteins | sample LaCruzMarch2017__FD_192420 | JGI IMG/M metagenome (GOLD analysis project Ga0247843, IMG submission 192420) | Freshwater microbial communities from meromictic Lake La Cruz, Castile-La Mancha, Spain - LaCruzMarch2017_8m | ecosystem: Environmental > Aquatic > Freshwater > Lake | place: Spain...
CTACCCAGGACCTAACTCATCGTAGTAGGGGCGATATTCATGGTCAAAGTCCATCGCCCGAAATTTAGCGGGAAAAAACAGCTAAATTGTCTACGTAAAGTACGTCCGGTGAACAAAGGGTTAAGTAGGGGTTATCAAGTTAAAAGGAGAACTTATTTAATCTTCTTCCACCTTTATTCCGTTCTCATTTTCACAGCACTCCTCCTCCTCGTACTCCGCTTCCTCCTCCATTACCTCCTCCTCCTCGTCGTCCCCTGCCGTCGACTTCCACCAACTGATTAAACCTAATCCATCCTCACATATAGAACCAACAATTTGCATAGGTGCTGGATGATTATGTTGTGAATCATTACTTATATCAATGGATGTACTACGCATACGTACTGCTCCTCCTCCTCCTGAAGTACCACCGCCATGATTATCATGATCGGCATTACCCACCATAATCCCTCCATTAGTAGTAGCTAATGTCATGTTATTATTGCTGCAGCTGCTACTGCCAACTATGTCAAGTCCATCACTATCACTGCTACCATTCATCATCATTGTGCTACCATTGCCACTACCATTCTGTTGTATTCCTTTTGCGTCAGATGTTGATGATTGATGTTGCGATGCAGATGATGATGATGGAGCAGATGACGACGACATATGCGATGATAATGAGGATGTAGTCGTGGCCTGCACCCCCTTCATTGTATTAGTTATGCGTGTAAAATTGACGGCCTTTACCTTGAATCGTATCTCGGACCCTATTACTATTTCAAATCGATTGGTGGTTGTTGCATCCTCTTCTCCACCTCTCTCTGTCACCCCTACTTCTGTTTCGTTATTATGCATTGGTGCATCATTCTCTATTGCCCCTTCACGTTTGACCGTTGTTGTTGCTGTTATTCCATTCCCCCCTCCCTCATCCACCCCTCCTTCTTCGTCTTCCTCGTGATTTTCATCGTCGTCGTCATCATCATCGTAATTCGGCGTCCATACCCAACAACGAGCAGTAGCATCATACGTGCTCGGATTTAACATCCAATATGCGGGTATGAATACCCGCTCGAAGAACCGTCCGACCGATACGTCGATCCCGCCCTCGTGACACGACGTGACCGTCCCCACGAGCACCTCCTCGACGAACGGACGAAAAACGACGACGTTGAATATCACCTGATGATGCGACCCACCGTCGCCCGGGACTAGTACCCCGTCTCCCACGGATACGGGTGGTCCGTATGGGCATATGACCAATCCGACATTGCATATGATACGGTTTGGGTAGCGCTGTTCGATGATGGAGGAGACCGCGGTGAGTGTGGGTGCGGATAATTGATGCGGTGGTACATAGATGGTATCGGCAATCAGGGCCACGACGAACATTTATATATAAATGAGGATGTAGGCAGCAGTAGCAGTAGCGCAGTAGTAGCAGTGGCAGTAGTAGCAGCAGCAGTAGGATTAGGTCTTGGATAGAGCGAACTTGAAAAAGAGCGTGTAATGAGATAGTATAATTTGTTGATTTCTTTGCGGCGCCTGATATGATAACCCTGTCAAAAGGCGCCTTGGAACTATCTCGATGATAATATATCTATTGGTTGCATCGCGTTACGTCAAGCTCAGTGTGATCGCCATGCTTGATATCAAAATCTGTGATAAAAGGATGGTAGTAACCTCGTCGTAAACCTGAGGTGGGTGAGAGGCGCGGACAGTCCCGCCCAACCCAAAAACTCAACGCAGAGAGAAGAAGTGGGCGGTGCAGTTGCCTAGGCTAGAGGTACTTCATTGAATCTCTATCGATGCAGCATAATTTGATAAGGAGTCTCATTCTGAGCAGTACGATCCCCACACAATAAATACAACGCCCGAACAATCATGTCATCTAGCACGAGTAACGACGATGTATATTACACGTGTAGTGAGGAGGACGACATTGATGAGAAAAATACCATGGGAAGACGACAGCAGCAGCAGCAACATCGTGGCCGGCAGAGAGGAGCGCTATCGTTCGACGATACTACTAACAGCCGCAGTGGCATCAATGACGACTATATCATTTCACAATGTTTGTCAGCTCCGACGACGGCGGCTCCTCCTACTGTCAATGTGGCAAAGCTAATAGTCCAACAACGGCAACAGCGTGGAACTTTGGGTGCATCGTCGTACTCGCCAACGGCAGCGACCAAGGGTAGTCGATTCTCGTCATTTTTTGCATCCAAGTCGACTATTAGCGCCGCCACGGATAGCAATACAAGTAGTGGAATCAATACATGCACTAGTACTAATAACAATGGTTGTCCTCCTCCTCCATCTTCTCCTGACAATCGAAATGTACCACTTGGTAGAATCGTAAATGAAGCAGTGCCTCCGGCTGCAACAACTCATTCTCGTCGCTTTAAAGGTTTTTCGACCCCATTCTACGGACTATTTGCACATCCAGCATCGTCCGCGGCTGCATCTACTGCCACGACTGAACCTCCAAGGTCCACTTCATTCATCTGTGGGAGTAACAGTAATCAACAACAATCAGCCGATGTCGCTAATGAGATACGTCTATCTAATGTACGTACCGACATTTGTTCGTTGTCGTGCTTCGGGATATTCCAAAGCGACCACACTCGGTACCTATTCACGCACGTGCGTCCGCCCACGTTGTACAAGCGATCGTGTTTGCACGTAGTAACGCCATTGGCATTATTCGTACTCGCCGGATGGTGTTCGGGACATATACGCAATTCGTACGTCAATAGCATGGTATGCACGGGATTGGTCTATTGCGTGATACTGTGGATGATTACCGCGTGCTATCGCGGACGTAAGAAGCGCGTTATGGTACGCGAAGAAATATTATGGAGATTGGCCCGTCGCGAACGACGTATTGCGGAGAAGAAGAATAATGGTGGCGGTGGTCTCATTCGTCGAATGATTAAGAATGCAGTCGCATCGCCCACGACGAATACGTTTTATTATACCGCACCTACTAATGAGGATAATGTGAATGGAGGGAAGACTAATAATAATGATGATAATAATATTGTAACAACATCCACTTCTATTGAACTTGGACGTTGGGTTGATGGTCGATCAACATCAATAGAAGATGATGAAGATTATATATACTACAGTGAAGATGAGTGGGAGTATCATGCTAAGAATTATGATGCTAGTTTAGGACAAACGCGTTGGGAAATGAATTGTGCACATCGTACATTGGGTTGTTATCCTGGCGAATACTATCGGGATGATGATGATGATGATAATGCTACTGCTGATGACACAGATGATCATGATATCTGCACACGAATATGGAAATATATTGCATATCCCTGTTTACCATGTATACCCTGCTGTAATGGTGGACGTGGCTTTCATATACAAATATGTGGTCTGTGTGCGTACGCACAAGAGGGACGCGAGGTGAATATTACATTACCACGACATTTACGTATGATTGATTATATTACCATGGAACCATTTATTACCTACTATCCACATATATTGGAATTACGGACATGTTCTGTGTCAAATTTTTGGGAGCATTGGTGTGCTTTGTCTGAATTATCAAAGTTGATATTGACTACGTTCAAGGTTATACTGATATCATTACTTATTATTAGTATATCAAAATGGGTGGGATATTGGAATATATCAGACATGGCTGTACTATTTGCTACATTTATACAATCATTTGTGGTAATGTACTCCGTTCACTGGGGATGGCATAGATTTGATTTAAGTATTGATGCCGTTGTTAAATACTTTGCTTGTGGCTTTGTATTATGTTCAAGTACGGTCTTTACTCTTGAGGCATTGGGATATGCATTGTTCATGCTGTCTGTTATGATTGTGAAAAACCCAACACAAGTTGAGGATAGTGGATATGGTGGTGTGGGAGGAGGTATGGGTGGGATGAAGATTATGATGGATGGCAGTCGTCATCGACATCTTCAGTACTTTGGAGTTAGTGGTAGCAGTCATGGTCGTTCACTTACTGCAGAAAGTGATGTACTTGATGGTTACTTTATCCGTCATCCCATGGCAAGAATAGTGTACATCTTTATATCCTGCTATCTAACTACAGCCATCGTTGAAGAAATTTGTAAATACTTTGCATTTATAGCAGTGGACCATCCTGACTTTTGTTCCGAGAAAGAGCTTGAAAAGGCCAAGGCAACATTGCGATTTCAACTTGAACGAGATGGAGAGGACGGTGATGCTGATGATGCTGATGAAACTGATGACGCTAACGGAGGATCAGTACCACGTATTAGGACAAAACTTGCAAGAGGGACTAATGCTGCTACTGCCTTTAATCCAGCACTGCAACGTCGTCCTCTAACTTCAATCCGAGCAGGTGTGACCGTGGCAATGGTAGCTGTGGCCATGGGCTATGCATGTGCTGAAAATTTGTTTGATATATTTATTACCAACGGGTGGCGTCCTAGCATTGGATCTGAAATTGCAACACTATTCTTCAAGTCTATGTTCCCTATCCATCCAATCGCAGCTGCTATCCAAAGTGTATACGTCTGTCGTCGTGATATTGAGAAGGATACGTCGTTTCGTCTTGGTCGGATAGTTTTGCCATCGGTTATCTTTCATGGGACGTATGACTTTGCTTTAATGGCAATTAGCTCATCATGGCAGAAGGAAGATAATTACTTTTATAATCAAGGTGGGAATGACTCTCGTATTGCGATAGCATCATTATGTGTATCATGGTTTATCATGATAGTAGGTGTTTTGTACTACATGCGCATTAGTCATGTACAGTATGCAAGACTCCGAGGCGATTGTAATGGTGAGCATGCAATGATTTCAGAGGGAAGTTTTGCCTTGTTGGTTTAAGGAAGTTGTCTTTACATAGTTTTAGTTAATTACTTATTTATGCGATAATTCGTTTGTACCCAGTACATCAAATAATAAATTCAATTGTCCAAGTCGTTTACTAGTAAAGACTGGATCACCCTCCTCCTGTTCTTTCATAACCTTGGGATGACAAAAATCAACTGTCACCGATATAATTTTCCAATATTGATTTTTCACACCCCGGACGTACGGGATCATTTGTGCATCCCAAGAAGTACCAGTGTAATTTAACCAACTGTCCGAATGACGTGTATGGAAAGCAAATGGTCCAAATAGCCAATCTAATTTAGTTGGTTTTTCTCCCCATCCCCCTTGAAACCCAGCGACTTGTTTTGCCAAGTTATTAAAATGCATATTGCCAAACATTTCACTATGGAATTGTTCCTTGGGATACGTCGTATGGAATAATTCTTCATTCCTTGTAGGGACTACTACATCATAATTGCCAGATAATATGGGTTCAACAATATGATGGATATGATTAAGTAAGTCCACCTTTTCTGGTTCCATATACATGATAGCAGTACTGGTTGTTGTGGGTGGACTAAACAATGTAGCAGTGCTAATAGTTTGTGTATCAAGCCACGAAGAGGCACTTTTAATACCCTGCCGTATGGCCCCTCCCTTGCCTGCATAATGCGTTGTATCTTGACGCTCAACATGAATAAACCCATCATCATTAGAAGCCAACCCACCTTCAACTTTACCGGCCGCTATAAATTTATCACGCACAATAGCATGATTGGGTGAATTATCGACTATCCAAAGTGTAATTTTAAGTTGAGACGCCAATTGACATAAATCCAGTGCGAGTTGGAAACGTATGTCCGAAAGATTGGGGTAGCATGTGACAGTAACTACGCATACTTTCTGGTGAAGATCTTCTTTGGTGGATAGCATTATTAATAATAACTTGCAGCAGAATAGCAATGTGTTGTTTCAGGTGAGGTATCCGATTTACACGGCTCAGGTTGCACTAGCAGGCGTCTCAAGATACCAAGGAAGGATCTGCTAGTAGGCCCCCGCTAGGACGTCGTATGATCTCAATTCGTTATGACCACGGCGGGAACTGTAAAAAAAGAGCGTTGTGTACAAACAAAGACTACTACATATTTAGATCATGAAGATACATTTCATTTCTTTGCTACATAGATTGAGTAATATTGACTAATTATGGCACATCAAGCCTACTTCTACTTGCATATTTTATTGGAGGGATATATAGATCATCGTTTTTACATCCACCACCTCACAACATCTAGCTGCAACAACATCACTCCCATCATTCATAGTAATCCAATACGCTTTTAATGAGAGCAACCAAGACTTGAAGAGGCAACTGAGCGTCTGAAAACCATAACCGATCCGGTAAACCAACGATAATTACCTTGGCGGTTTCGAAGCCTGGCCTTCAGATCCAAATCTTCAACGTATCCAAGCTCATTGAACACAGAGATGATGTAATCATTCGAGTGGTTGTTAATGTGTGAGTGTCCAGTCTGGCCTAGTGTACCCCAACTTAAAATAATACCCTTGCAATTATGATGGTGTAAATTACGGATAAGCATCCCTTCAAATTCATTCGGGACATGTTCCCCCACCTCAAAAGAAATAACCCAGTCAGCCTTAGGAAGTTCGAGTGGCAATGTTAAGTCGAACCACTTCAAAAATCCATTCGTATATTCCTCAACATTACCGGCCCCATCATACGAATTCCAATTAAAATTAGGAAGCTTTTGTAAAATCTCTGACTTGTATTGACCAACACCAGCTCCGAAATCGTTAATAGAAGTGATCCTCTCGTCTTCGATGAATGTTAATAGCTCACCAACTATGCGAGGTGATGCAACAATATGATTATTTGGTATCACAATCTTGTTGTCGTTATAACCAATGATACTAGTTGCCTGTGGACCTGTATTTGGCGTTAAGCACCATCCGCCGCTATCGAGCACATCCGCACCAACGCTGGAACAGCCTTGTTTCGCTTTGATATGCTTCTCGAGAAGCATATGATCCGCTTGTTCCTTAACCACCGGATGAAGCACATCTGCCATGATATCACTATCTATGACATCCCTCAAGGAATACTCCAAAGGTAGGTCCCCCTTTTTACCATCGATGTTCATCACACCTGGCTTACCAGCAAGACGGCTGTTGATAAAATTGAATTTCTCCAAACTAACGCCATCATCCTTCAAGGTTTCATCATACTGTCCTCTGACTTTGAGAGGCTGTGGTACACGGGCAATAACCGTTTTGTAATCGTTGCGCAATGCAAGGCGTCGATGATGTTGGAGTGAGGAAGAGTCATCATGTGCGGTGCCAAAAAAATGATTGGCAGTCAGGAAGGATAGGATACCAAGCATGCCCATTCCGATGCGGAAGACAGAGGAGCGGGTGACACGCTGATCATCACTATTATTGTCGTCGTTCATGGTAGCAGCACTGTGGTGAAGGGCCAGAGGTGAGAATTATATCAATGTCGTGAGAAATGACTCCGTGATCCGTGAATGATGTAGGTAGGACGATCAGGACGAAGAGCTCAGAAGGTTTACCAAGTCACACATTTGTCTTTTTTCCTGGAGGACTATTGGTATAATTATACAAAGGAATTAGTAGTAGTAGGTTTTAAGACAAAGAAAACAATGATTTGGAATTTGGAGATCAATGTTGTGCTCCCGAGATTTTCATTTAGAGGAAGACCGAAATGACCAGTGAACACAAGCATTAAGCATTGAATAAAGTGAATGAGGCTGCTTCTACATCCAAATAGAGGACAATGCCTTCATGCAATGATGGCGAACTGGAAAAAGAATGCGGGCGTCCTTGTCACTACTACTTTGATTCTTTTGTCAAAGACAGCAAACCATCAATATGAATATCAAGATCCAAAGACGATAACAACAATTGTACGCGACATAGTGAATGATGATGCAGCAGTTAAAATATCTGTCTTTCAGGTGGGTAACAAATATAATCCTGCTATGAGTATTTTCAGTACTGATGTCCTTCAACATTATGGCAATGGGAAATTGCAGTTTAACATAGCGGGTTTTTCAGAATGCAATCTCAATTGCACAGCAGGAAACGACCTGGCAGATCCTACTCCACTCCCTCATCTTCCATGCCTTGCAGTATCCAAGTATTGTCCACACGAACAATTGAAATGTGCCTACCCACAATGCATGACCGTAATCCTAAACGATGAGTTTTGTAACAGAATACAGGAGCCATATGACATACGACAGTACTACACGACAAATGCGAATAAGGCGAGAGGCTACCTCCCACTGGGACCACGAAAAGATTCTTGGGATTCCTTTCAATTGATAAAACAAAAAGCTGGTAGAGGTGACCAATTCACTATCCTTCCATCCTCACAGCGCAAATTTGCATTCAATGCAATCTTTAGCCAGAATACACATCCTACTCGACAGAAATTGGCCAATATGATCATAGAGACGATCGAAGAATCTGCTTGGCCGCATCCAATCTTTAGTGTCATGGCAAAACAGTGGAGTCCAGATACGAAGAGTAACTCAACTGAACAACTGAATAGCGATGATTACATGCAAGTGGTGCTTGATAGTGCTTTTACTCTCTCCCCCGCGGGACATAATCCCGAATGCTTTCGTTTATATGAGGCAATTGAGGCTGGATCAATCCCCATCCTGACGAAGGATGACATGAGAGGGGTTTGGGATCATAGAGGAGCGAAAGAACATCCTTGTACGGATGCCATGGAGCACTGGTACACAGCACCACTGGTTATACTCGATACGTGGGATGATCTATTCCCTACTGTTGAGAGACTGTTGTCCGATCCTGTGGAGTTGGACAAATTACAAAACAATCTCCTTCGTTGGTACGATGATTATATGCATTTGACTATGACAAAGTTTGAAGATTTGATTCATGAAAACACAAATAGCTGAGTAGAAAACAGATATCGCAGCGTAGAAATTGTAACAGCTGTGTAAGTGATTAGATACCGATAACGAAAACAAATCTATCATCTATGTAATTTCTTTCATGTTCACTTTTTTTCATCATCATCATTACACACTTTCTCCTCCCCACTGTAAACCGACATTTACATTGGCACTGTCCAAATGTTGTACGGCACTCACCGCAGTTGCCGCAGCCTCAAATGCGGCATTCCTTCGTAAACGTAATCTACGTAATAAATTATTCTTTCGTTGTGCTAAACTAATATTGTCTGTATCCACAATCGTTGCATCTCGTCCACCTTTGTTGTTACCACCATTACCTGTCTTAATAATCAAAATACCACTTCCATCAACACCACCACTACCACCGCTAAAAAATGGCATGACAGGTGGTGGTACAGCAGTAGTAGTCGAAAAGACGAATCCACCAATACGTAATGCCTCTTCGGCCGATAAGGATGGATCATGAAATTTGGCTTCTACGGCACGATCCATACGTGCATCACTATTACGTTTACCGCGTTTGGTTTCCTTCCCAGTTGTATTCGTCGTCGATATTGCAGCATTGCCTTCTTTTGTAGTACTAGTACTCTTGGCCCTCCTCGTCTTGGTGGGGGTAGTAGTAGTAATACCATTATCATCCCCTACACCTATCTTACCCAAAAATTCATCATCTCTTGACTTTTCTCTAGCACGTTTCTTGGCAGTCTGTTTGACATTTTTTTCTAACCGTTCCACACGTTGGGATAATCGATCATGTACACGTGTAAGTTTGATAGACCGTATTAGTAATGTATTACGTATTGTGTCATTTTGTAATAAACGTGAACGTAATTCAATATTTTCTTTCTTCAAAGTAGCATTTGTTTGATTTATGTGTTGCATCCGTGCGACCATCTTCTTTTTAGGATTATCATCCTTTACCAACTTTGTTTTCGCTCCTAACTCATCCTCGTTATTTCTTGTTGTTGTTGCTGCTTCTTCGGCTGCAGCTAATAATGCAGCATCTTCATTACGAACTTGTCGTAAAGTATCGTTCCACGTTGTCATTGCCAATTTGAGTGTGGCGGCTGCAACATCTAAATTATAATTCGGCACCGCAAAGAATGTCATAGTACCCGTCGAGTCTGCATCTGGACATAGATAGTCATCAGTATAGCCAATTTCACGTCCAACATGTAGTGGTACACGCCATTTGTCCACTTTCTTCCTTTTACAAACTGTACTACTCCATAGAGGATCGATACCATCACGTCGTAGAAAGGGAATTATACGTGGATCGAAGTGTACCATGGCAATAAATTCGTTCTTTCTCTTGATCGTTACAGTCTTATTCGTGTCATTGTTACTTTGAATGTCGTTGGTATTATTGTTGGTATCATCATTATTGGTCATTACTACTACTGCTCCTTCTTTTTCTGCGACAATTGTTGTTGTTGTTTTTGTTGTTGTTGCTGCTGCATTAACGCTCCCAAATCCCCCTCCGCAACTTCCATCGTTGGTATTATTCATCCCTCCACCTTCTGCGCAATTATCATCGTGGCCTAAACCATGATACACAACATTACGGAATGCAAATCCATGTTTCCCCCCCTTGGTAGTAGTCGGTTCCTTCATCGTATCACCAGTCATCATCACATCTCCATCGGTAGATTGTGGTGCTAGTGCCGTCGGAGGGGGAGGAGGGAGTAGGATATAATCGACATACCTCCCTTCTCCTATACGTGACCACTGATATGTCAAGTCACGGCATAGCGTGGGGGTTCGACAAATGCATTCGCGCATTTTCTTATTACTACGACTGCTACCATCAGAGCCATTGCTCTTCTTCTTAGACTTCGCTAAGCGTTGATCAGGCTGGGGTAGCGGCGGTTGTGGTGGTAGGACATCATCTTCTGTCATCCTTTATCCTTTGTGCTTTCGGCCACAGGCATCTGTGGTATGAATTCCTATTCTCAATGCGGAGTTCCTATCGGCTCACAAAATAGATAATTACGTATTAAGATAAGTAAAGTTGGGGTACGAACTGGAGGCTTTCTAGTAGGACAATCAAAGGGCATAGATAGTATGCTATCAATGGTACCCCCACCCACTTCATACTCATATCACATCCAGTCCATACATGTAAAAGGTGTTTGATGTTGTTTATATGCTCGTAGTGGTCATAAGGTTGTACTAAACACTGTTCCAGCATCTGCATGTCACTTTCACTTGGCACCATGATAACACCTATCTGACCACTATGTCATGGTTAAGGTGGGGAATCACTGTAGTGTGGACTGCACTTCCACACTATATATAATAAGAATTGTTTTAGCACCTTTTACTGTGATGGGCTGTCATAAGGATGTAACTCCACTGTGTTGTTCAAACAGTAGTAGGTAGCTAACCCTTAACCCTATACAACAAACACAAGGGCATAGCTGTGGGATTTGATGATTGGGGGCCCTCGCAAACTTCATACTCATATCACATCCAGTCAACACATATAAAAAGTGTTTTGTTTGATGTTGTTTATATGCTGGTAGTGGTCATATTCCTACAGAGACTCCACCTTCTAGCGCATCACTCTTAGGTCCCAGAGAGCAGATATTGGGGTAGGGCTGCATCCTTATGACCGGTAGCCACTGTTCAATGTGCTGAAACACTTAATATATGAATAAAGAAGACCTGTTATGAGTATGAAGTGTGTGGGGGGCCTCAATCAAAAGAACTAACAGATATCCACCTCCTATACCAACAACATCCACTCTCAGGTCTCAGAGAGCAAATATCAGGGTGTGGCGGCATCCTTATGACCGGTAGCCACTGTTCAATGTGCTGAAACACTTAATATATGAATAAAGAAGACCTGTTATGAGTATGAAGTGTGTGGGGGGCCTTAATCAAAAGAACTAACAGATATCCACCTCCTATACCAACAACATCCACTCTCAGGTCTCAGAGAGCAAATATCAGGGTGTGGTCCCCGAGCCATGGTGTTGCGCCGCGCTGGCCCTATCATGGGCTGTGGTGGACGTATGCCCTTGACCAGCATATCGCCGTGACCCTGACACCATGGGCGACGCGGCGATGTGCTGGGTCGAGGGCATACGTCCACCACAGCCGGAGAAAATTCACGCTGACGGTACCCTATTTTTGGGTTAGATTTCTTATGCACATATTAATAGGATTATCAATAATAATATCATTTAGATTCACATTAAACTCTATTTAAGCCTCCTCGCTTCATACGCGCGATAGCTATCTGTAGCCGCATGTGATTTGATCATTGCAAGACGTGAAACTGTACCACTTGGTACCCTTTGCATGTCTGCTTTGGCACGCCGAGAGGCACGTCCAGCGTCCAGAGCCTTCGTTTTCACCCTTCCACCTGCACCATATTTGTCTAATATATGATGACACACATGCTTCTGACCATAGGTGTCATATATCAAACTGATCGGAAGGGAGTGCTTGAACTTTGCTGTTAATGTGGCGCGATAACTTATCGCGACCACGCAAGAATTTGCTCTGTTAACGCAAAAGGTAGTCCAGCATATGCACCCTTCCCGATAATTGACGTGCAAATAGTCAATGATGCCTTGGTTTCCGAACAGAGGTGTGATATATAGAAATGATCGGAAGGGTGTGATTTAAACGACTGAATACTCGGCTGGACCGGTAAATGATATACTTAACATTTAACAATTAAATTACACCTATTGGATTTTATCTTAGAATCGGGCTGCGCAAAAATAGGTCTAAAACTCGTAGCACCCACACAACCTGGACGAATACTAGTGCGGCCGCATTGCTCTTCACTCACGTCTCGATCGAATACCGCTCTCCATCTGGTTCCACGTTCCACGCGCACATACTCGGTGTTACATCACCCAGCATCTACACTACTCCTCACAAAGAATCTAAACATTGGAGATGAGAGATGAAGTAGTTAGTGTCAGGCCTTGCGTTTGCTCTAGTAGCATCGGCATTAGACAGAGACGTCATAGATGAAGCAATCCTGGATGATATTCTCCATTCATACATTAGCCATGCGCCAACTGAATGCAATACTCCAGAACAGACAGCAAGAACAATTCAGCTTTGATTGGCCCGGTACCAATAACCTTTCAACGTGGAAAATCGCCTTTGCTCCATACGAGCAGGGGATGATGCTTCAAGCCATTATGTCTCATAATGATACAGGCAATCGGTCGTGTTTGATGCGAATCGGGACAGGTGGTAACATGTACAGTCACTTTTTCCCACATATGCATGGTGAGACTCTCCCACCTCAGGAGAATGCCTATGCTCCATGGATTGATGAGGTTCAGCAATCGGTGGCTGTTCCATTATCACTAAATACAAAACAAAATCCCTTCTTCATTCATCAGGGGGGGGCATATCAGAAAGACAGGAACTATACGTCAACCTCTCCCTTCTACTCACGTTTGGGTAAATATTGCAAGGACAATTCATGCATATTTGCCTCCTGGGGAACACAGGCACATGTTCCGAATACGTTTACGTCTCCCATCATGGTTAGTTGTTGATTTTTGAGTTAAATATCTGTTGCTGCCATCTGTCTTTCTTTCTGCTCACGCTCGTAATGATCTCTCCGTGTTGTCCAGTATATAAATAAGTATAGCAATTGTGGCAATGGGATTGTTATACTCAAATGATTCATAACTTTGCCGACCCTAGCAATCCTCTCTCCACTATCAATACAGAATATAACTACCTCAACACACCTTGGATGGGTGTACGACCGAGTGCTTTGAGATATGTACTCGAACCACGGTCAGGTGATGATACATTGAACTACAACGATGTTAACAACAACGATCATCTTTCTTTATGCAAATGGGGCACCTCTACTGATGCCACCATTGCTTAAGCAATTATACGAAACCAAGGGCTATACAACATTTGTGAATGGTGCATTGATTGTGAATCATACATCATATGAACCCATTCCATTACCTTGTCGTACGACAACCACAGCGTGTTACTCTGAAAGTTGTATGGTATCATCTTGGAATGATACGCAAATAAACGATGCAGGGTATGTACGGATGGAATTGAAGGTAGCACCCAATACCATTAACCTGTGCATTGCACACAGTAATCAAGCTACACAAGGTTGGCTGGGACTTGTCATGATGACATGTGATTTCCACGATTCAGGTTTTGGATCAAGTTATGCAATTCGAACAAATTATGATCCATGCTCATCATGGACATATATTGGGTTGTTCAATAGTCGTACTGATATTGGGTTGATCAATAGTCGTACTGGAAGGTAAGATCCTGTGAATTATGCACAGTTTCTTTTACATTCATCTTTTACTTATGTACTAACCAAATGTTTGGTATTCCGTATTATAGTAGAGGTGTTCATGTGGCCTTGCTCAAATTTTGGAGTTGGAACAATGATAAAAAGGTTTGGTTTGCTGTCTACTCTAAAGACAAGACTACGGCTATGAATACACTTAATGAAATATTCAATAATGCCGGATCCGCTGATGTTTTGCCAATTGAATTTGAAATTTGTCCGTTGCGGAAATCAGAGACAACAATATTGGAAGCCACGCCGTTGACAAAGCTTCCACTTGCATCCGTTCCTGCAGATTATAATCCAAGTGCTATTAATGCATTTACCTACGTCTATGGACGTGTGGCGGCGAATGCGGCAGCTGGTGGTAATAGTCAACGACGTATAGGCAGTACAGCTTAGCTCCACATGTCGGATGTCGGCGTGTCGTTTTTTTGCCCAAACGGCGACATTCTGTGTCGTGTCGGCGACATGTCGCCGACATGTTTCAGTCATGTCGCAGACACAAGAAAATGTCGTGT
>Ga0247843_1006786_pt1 | contig 14640 bp, 21 predicted proteins | sample LaCruzMarch2017__FD_192420 | JGI IMG/M metagenome (GOLD analysis project Ga0247843, IMG submission 192420) | Freshwater microbial communities from meromictic Lake La Cruz, Castile-La Mancha, Spain - LaCruzMarch2017_8m | ecosystem: Environmental > Aquatic > Freshwater > Lake | place: Spain...
CTAAATGCCACTGGAGTAGCAGCAACAGCAATTAGATCTACATGGTCTCAAGTAGGTGCTGGATTAACCTTTACGACTGGTATTGCTACTAACTTTACAGTTTCTGGTGTTGCTACAGTAACAACGTTAAATGCCACTGGAGTAACAGCAACAGCAGTATCTTCAACCTGGTCTCAAGTAGGTGCTGGATTAACCTTTACGACTGGTATAGGCACGAATCTAACGGTATCTGGTGTTGGTACAATTGCAAATCTTTCATCTGGAATTGCCACAGTAACAAAGATTCATGTTGGAATTGCAACTACATTTTCTGAAACTTTAGTTGTAAGTGGTAATGCAAGAGTTACTGGTATTCTAACGATTGGTACTGGATCCATTACTTTAAATGGAAATACTGATATAATTACTGTTGGAACTGGAGCAACTATATTTTCAAGTGGAGATGTAAGACTTGCAGGTATTATCACTGCTTATAGGTTTGTTGGTGATGGATCTGCACTTACAGGAACTATTAATGGTGTTGGAATACAATCTGGAGGATCAAATGTTTCTTTTGGAATCACCACTTTAAACTTTGCTGGTGGAAGTATACAGTCAGTAACTGGTGATTCTAATTTAGGTATTTCTACAATCACGATTCAAGCAGGAGCTCCAACTCCGGCAGGATCAGATAAACAAATTCAATTTAATAATGCTGGAGTTACTGGTGCTTCTGCAAACTTAACTTTTGATGGTAATAATCTATATGTTTCTGGAATAACCACATCTCAAGATTTTAATGCACTCTCAGATATGAGATATAAAACAAATGTAACTACAGTTAATGGTGCATTAGATAAGGTTAAATTACTTCGTGGTGTAAAGTTTGATTGGAAAGAAAGTGGTCTTTCTTCTTATGGAGTAATAGCACAAGAATTGGAAGAAGTCTTACCAGAAATTGTACATGGTCAAAATCCAAAAACTGTAAATTATAATGCCATCATTGGAGTTATGATTGAGGCAATCAAAGAATTGCAAAATGAAATAATTAAAATAAAAAGATCATAAATAATATCGTAACACTTTTAGTGAAACTAAAATATGGCTATTAAAATAGGAGGAACTACTGTTATTGACGACAGTAGAAATCTAACAAATATTAATAGTGGTGCTGTTATTGGTATTCAATCAGCAGGATCAATAGTTGGTTCTGGTGCTACCACTCTTAATTTTATTGGTGCTGGAAATACATTCGCATATAATGCAGGAACTAAAACCTTAAACATTAGTATTGCTGGTGGTGGTGGTGTTTCCACTACTGGTATTTTGTCATGTAGAGGTGTTGCAAATTCTTCATTAGTTTTTGAAAGTATTACCTTAGGTGATTCTTTTGCTCAAGGTACAAACTATGCTATGATTGGACCAATCACTGTTACTGGTGTTGGTGTTACAATCACTGTGGGTGCTGGTGTATCCTACGTTGTCATTTAAAGGGGGATTTATGTCAGTACTTAGAGTTCAAAAAATTGCAAATGAGGCAGGCACAGGTGCCGTAGAATTCACAAAAGGTGCAACATTTCCAGTATCTCAAAACTTTACTGCAACTGATTTGACAATCAATACTACTGGTATTGCAACAGTCACTAATTTAAATACAAATGGTATTGTGGTTGGTATTATGACTGGTACTCTGAAGGGAAATGGATTTAATATATTACCAATACCAGGAACTCCATCAGGAAAAGTTATTGGTCTTCACCTCATTACCTAATAAAAATCATGCCATCACAAATTAGAGTTGATTCTATTACAGACTTAAATGGCACTGCTGCCACAGAACTCACTTATGGTGCAACATTACCTGCATTATCCAAACTTATCGTTAATGGCAATATAAACCTGACTGGAGTATCTACTGTTGGATTATTATCAGCAACAAATGCTTCTGTAAGTGGTATTGTGACTGCAACAAGTTTTGTTGGTGACGGAAGTCAATTAACTGGTATTCAATCAGTTGGACCATCAAAATCTATTGCATTCAAAATGATCGATCTGAATTGGCATTTGCGATCCTAAAATTTCAACCCCTATAAATAAAACAGAAAAAGGTATTCAACTATGGCTGCTCCAAATATTGTCGGTGTAACAACTATTCTCGGCATTACGACATCATCACAACTGACAACATCACCAGTATCAATTCTTTCAAATGCTGCAAGTAGTGGAAGAGTATTTAAAATCAATACAATTCTTGCTGCAAATGAAACTGCCTCAACAGCAACAGTAACTGTGCGTTATAATGACAATGCTGCAGGTGCTGGCACTACATTCTCACTCGCAAATGGCATTGATATTTCTGCAAAATCATCACTGGTTGTTTTGGATAAAGCATCTTCGATTTATTTGGAAGAAAATAGATCTATCACTGCCTTAAGTGGAACAGCAAGTGCAATCGATCTAATCATTTCATACGAATCAATCTCAGCATAAAAATAGAGGAAAATATTCATGGCAGATTTAAACGCACTTTATTCTTATCAGGGTCAAGAACCAAGACCACTTCCTCATGAAATTTCTTACACTGAAAGTTGGGGAGGAACCAATTTTAGACAGGGTGTAGAAAGTTTTACAGAAGAAGAAATTCAAAGAGCAGGATATGTCGGTCCTTATGAAGTTCCAGAGTACAATTCAGAATATCAGAGATTATATTGGAATTCTGAGACTCTTTCTTATGTGGTAGAAGATAAAACAGATGAAGAAATCTGGGAACCGATTCGTAGAGAAAGAAATCGTCTTCTTGCAGAATCTGATTGGACGATGGTTGTTGATGTTCCAGGAAAAATAAATATTCCAGAGTGGACTAAATATCGTGAAAGACTTAGAGATCTTCCAAGTTATTATACAAATCCAAGAGAAGTCATTTGGCCAATTAAACCTTCTGAACAACAGTCATTTGATCTTGAACCAGTATTTGAATCTAGACTTCGTTGGAGAGTTGAAGATTTAGAGGAAGCTTTTAACAAATTGAGTTACAAAGTTAATAAACCATTTCCTTCATGGAGTTGGAACGATGAAACGGAAAGGTGGCAATCGCCAATTGCTCCACCAAGTGATTTTGATGGAAAAAATTATATTTGGAGTGAAATTTATCAAGAATGGAAATTGTTTGAAAATATAGTTAAATCAGATTCCCCCACTATTGAATATATTGATCCAACATTAGCACCAACAGAAGAGGTGTAACTCATGCCCCCATTTCGTCCAGCAAATCTCAATAAAAGAGCATATCCTGGAAATGCAAGTGTAATCGGACCTACATGCACAGCAACTCTTGGAATTACTACAACCACTTGTTGCTCTTGTATTTTATCCCTCGGAAGCAATTGCCCTGCAGGTCCCGTATTGGGGTGTAGGTGTACATTTGTTTTTGCACCAAGCTGCTGCTTTGTTTGTGGTTGCCCTTGCACAGTATGTGACCGCACGATACCTTCTGGAAGATGGAAAGTAAGTGAGCAATACGAAGCAAAAACCAGAGATGCCTGGGGTGATGATTCTTGTAGTTGTGGTGGTGCTACCTGTTTATGTAATATATGCCCTGGATCATCTATTACCTCACCAGCATGTGTAGATATGAAAGGGTTTCATATCTACAAAGGTCCAGAATATTGGTATGGTGGATTCTCAGTGACCACAGGATGTGCATATAACTGGGATTTTTGTGATCATGTCCAAAATGTTTGTGTAGGTGGTTGCGCTGCCCCTTGCTCCGGTCGATCACATCCATGGCCAACAGGATGTCATGGTAGCGGTGCTTGTTGGTATGTTGCTCCTTCATGTACTCAAGCATCCGAAACTTTTAAATCGACTTGTCCAAATTCTACCAACTGGTGTGCTCTTAATTCAGCAATTAATCAAATGGGTAGTTGTGGATGGTGCATACCTGGAAGATCTTGGATGCCTTGCTTTGGCACCCCTAAGGGGACGAATTGTGCCGATGCGATGGTAACAGCATATCGATGCAGAACTTATTGGGATTCTTATACTTGTGACAGATATTGGACATCTCATAGAGCATATATACACAGTTGGGGCCCTGATACTGCAGGATCTCACGGTCCATATATGATTACTATGAATATGAGTAATGGGTCGGAGGATGCATGGTATCAAGGTGCGGGAAATGTTCGTTGTACAAGAGCATTTAGAATTGTTGAAAACGGAAACAATTGTTGTACTGGACATCAATAATAAATAGTATAGTAATTAATTAAATTATTTTAAATTATCTAAAATGAACATAATAAATTTGAATTCGACACCACTTTGGCAGACAGATTTTGCCGATTTTGCCCAATACAAAGATGAGTTTCTTTCCATTGTAGAGGAATATATACAAGAAAACCCTGAGGGAGACTCTATTTCAAATATTGGTGGTTACCAATCTCCTAAACTATTACACCAAAAGCAAGGTATGAATCCTCTGTTGGAAGTCATTTCTTCAATGTCTCACAGAGCTTGTTTAGATTTAAATATTAAAGATATTGTGATTGCAATAACTGAAACTTGGGTTAATGTTAATAAAAGGGGAGCAATGAATGTCGAACACGCTCATGGAGACATTCTTTCTGGTGTTTTTTATTTGAAATTACCAAAAGATGAAAATAAAGGATCTCTTTATTTTAGAAATAAAAATGTAGTGCCAAGTTGGGATGGATATAACTTAATTGGTAGTGGAGATAGAAATGAATTTACTGCTGAAGTTGTAAAAATGAATCCAGAAGAAGGTCAAATTATAATATTCCCATCACATGTAATGCATGGAGTGCAACCACATTTCTCTGATGATGATAGAATTTCAATATCGTTTAATATAACCGCAATACCAAAAGAATATATGGAACAGAATTCTGAAGAGAGCAATTAACTTTTTTAATAATTGAGTTATTATGTATCCATTAAAAAATCCAAAAATTGATCCATTCTGCATTTATTATAATTTATTTAATCAAAAAGAATTAAAATCTCTTTTTGAGTGTACAAGTGACATTGAATCAAAATTTGCAAAAATAAATAGATTTGATAAAAAAGAAACATCAGAAATAAATAGAAACTTTAGAAATTGCAAATTAAAAACAGTTATTTTAAATAAAAATACAAATTGGATATATGAAAAAATAATCGATAAAATTAATTTTATTAATTATAAAAATTATAATATGGTAATTAAATTTATTGAAGCTTTAAATTTGTTAGAATATTCATTTGATGAAAATAAAAATGATTCTGGATTTTATAAACCACATGTTGATGATGATGGATTGTATTCCGACCATAATTATTCAATGATTCGTAAATTAAGTTTTGTCGTACAACTTTCTTCCCCTGAAGATTATGATGGTGGTAAATTGATCTTGTATAATAATTCAGAAGAGCATGAATCACCAAATGATATTGGGACTTTGATCACATTTCCTTCCAGTATTATGCATGAAGTTACTCCAGTAACAAGAGGAATTCGACACTCTCTTGTTGGGTGGATTGTTGGTCCAAATGTATTATGAAAAATGGATCGGAATAATATTTTTTTCAGTGGAAATAATTGGGTCATAAAAGAAAAACTCGATATCAATTTTTTAAATAAATTGAGATCTAATATAGAAAATTATTGTCAAACTACAAAACCAATTAAAAAAGATTTAACTGACACAAAAGTTTTAGATTTATCAACTATTGGTAAAAATTCAAATCAATACAATATAACAAAGAAAATTTGTAACAAAGAATTCTTAAAAAATTTAAACGAATATATTTTAATTTGTGAATCAATATGTAAAGATTATAGTCTTATTTTAGAAGAAAAAAAATTCATTATGACTGCTGGATGGACAGTAATTGGTGGAAAGGGTGGATTTCATACAATTCATGACCACAGAGCTCGAGATGGTATTTGTAGTATTCTTTATTTGAGGTGTGAAAAAGAGATGATAACTCCTTTTGGGTCATCTTATTTTGTGTTAAATTCGGAGTGCACTAATAGTAAGATACTTAATAATCCAAAGATTGCTACAATAGAACCAGAAGAAGGAAATATTATATTGTTTCCCTCTTATGTTTTACACGGAACTTATCCACAAACAGTTACATCTAGACAAACTTTAAATTTAGACTATGATGTTGTTGATCACACCAATTTTGAAAATAGTATTCAATATTCATAATTAAAAATGATTTATTTAAATTCCCAACAGAAGAAACAAATGTTGGAATACAATAAAGTTAACGACATGTTTGTAAATTTTAAAGAATTTAAATTTATGAATCATGGATATTTTCCAATTCATAAATTTTTAGAAAACTCTGATTGTAAATCTAAATATGAATCCTCGTTATACTTTTATTTGATGGATTTTTATAAAAAAAAACCAACAAAAATAAAAATATTAGATGTTGGGTGCGGCCGAGGTGGTGGAATATATTATCTAAATAAGCAATATAATTTTATAGAATGTTATGGGATTGATTATTGTCAAAAAAGTATTGATTTTTGTCTTAAAGAATATAAAAATTCAAAAATAAATTTTTCCTGCCAAAATGCATTAAATTTAAATTATGTTGATAATTTTTTTGATATTGTTATTAATGTAGAGTCTTCTCATTGCTACGAAGATAAAAAATTATTTTTTGATGAATCTTTTAGAATATTAAAAAATAATGGTTACTTTTTATATACAGACATAGTTTCAAACGAAATAATCGCCCAAAAAATATATGAATACTTAAATAAAAAATATAAAAATGTAATAGTAAAAGATATTACCGACAATGTTTGTCAGTCGTGTTTAAATTTGAAAAATACAATACAAGAAAAAAATATGAATACCGAAACATTTAATTATATGAAAAACATTTTTGAGAGTAAATATCTTTTATATAAAAAGAGGGAAAAATTGTATTACTCCTATGCATGTTTTGATAAAAAAATAAATTTTTCATACTCTTAATTCAAATGACATTAAATAAAGTTAATTATTTTAAATTAAATTCAGATTTTTTGAATCTAGTCAGAGAGACTGATTTAGAAGATTCCTATGATTATTTGTATAAAAAATGCCCGGTATGGAAACATAAGTCCGAACGAACTTATGTAATGCTTTTTCCTATAGATTTGAAGTTTCATTTGGATTTTTCCGAAAAAAAAATCATTATAGATGAATGTAGTGTTGATTCAGAAAAATTGTTGAGTTTAACTCCCAGATCTCAACCAATCCTTATAAGTCAACCTGAAGATTTGTATGGACCAACTCCAGTATTGCAAATAGAATTGCCAAAATATCTTTTTTGGTGTGAAGATGAAAAGAAAGATATTTGGATAGAACAATTGGATCATCCATTGACATCTTTAAATAATAATATTATACTTGTTGGTGGGTGGTTTAACATAAAAAATTATAATAGAGTGATTACTTTGGGTGTTAGTGTGGTGGATAAAAATAAACCAATTATATTAAAAAAAGGAGATCCGGTAGCAAGAATTCGTTTATATTCTGAAGATTTAAATTCTGGTTGCAAATTAATAGAAAAACAATTGACAGAAAGAGAATTTAATAGTTTACAAACATATACAATGAATGAGAGAGGTAATATGAAAAAGGATAAATCAATATTAAATAATATTTTATTTGGGAAAACTCAAAAAAAATGTCCCTTTAGATTTCTATTCAAATGAAAACTTTAAATAAAGATTTTTATTCTTGTTGTGATATAAATTATAATGATTATGTTTTTGAAACTGCAGATATTTTAAAAATACCAAATTTTTTTAGATCAATTCAAAAATCTAAAAAATTCTTAACAGAATTGAATATATGGGAGACGAGTATATATGATAATACCTCCAAACCAGGTTCGGAAGGAATATTACCTCCGTGGACTTGTAGATTTTTATTAGAGAGATACTTTTTAAAATTTGATATTAATTGTGATTATAATTCATTATCTGCATGTGTCAATCATTTTTATAATGATAAAAAAGTGAAGAAAAGTATTTCTTCTTCAACACTATTTCCACATGTAGACAGTTATCCAATTATAGAAAATGAAAAGGTGTTGTTAAATTATATTGTTTTAATAAATTTAAACGATTTTCCAATTACCACAAATTTTTGGTCATTTGAAAATAAAAATACTATAGAAACAAAGGAAGAAAATAGTGAATATGAAAAATTTCTTTCAAAATATTCTAAAATTGATTGGAATAAAGAAAAAATTGAAACACCAGAGGAATTGGTGATAACTAATTCAATAACTTATGACACAAATCAAGCTATAATATATCCAGCAAATATTTTTCATAGTGTTAAATTAGAAACTAATCACCAAAAAGATAATGCAAGAATTTCTTTAAGATTGGCATATATGGCACAAGTCAAAAAATTGAGTCTTGATATAAATTATTCTAAACTCAACACAATAACATACTGATGTCAATAAATCACGAAAAAAAATTAATTTTCATCAACATTCCAAAAAATGCTGGTACTTCTATAATCGAAGCAATGGGAACTGATAATGCATTATTTGACATTTCAATTGAAAAATATAAGGAAGTGTATAATGAATATTGGGATTCTTATTTAAAGTTTTCTGTAGTTAGAAACCCATTCGATAGATTTATTTCTGCATATAAATTTATAAGATCAAAAGAAAATCCAAATCCCCTTTTACAATTGTCTAAAGTTTTAGAATCTGGAGAAGTTGTAAAACTCGACAATCATCCAAATTATCTACAAACTATTCAGTATGATATTAATGGTTTTATTGAGTATTTGTATGAAAATAAAGATCAACATACATTTTTAACATTTCCACAATCATTTTTTATTTGTGATAAATACCATCAGTTGCAAATTGATAGAGTAATTAAATTTGAACATTTGGAAAAAGGATTAAATAATATTGGGATATTCAACATTAAGCAATTAAACAAATCTCATATAAAAGACAAAACAAAAATAATATTATCCTCCACATCTAAAAACCTTCTCTATCAAATGTATGAAATGGATTTTAAAAATTTCAATTATAAAAATATGCAAATAAATTATGAATAGAAATATTAAATCTATAACTATTATGGGTGGAGGGACTGCAGGATTTATATCGGCATTAGTCATCAAGAAAAAATTTCCTCATATTAAAATACAACTGATTAAATCTGAAAAAATTGGTATTATCGGGGTTGGAGAAGGAACAACCGAGCACTGGAAAGTGTTTAGTGATTTAATTGATGTAGATATGTCAGAATATTTAAAGGAATGTGATGCGACAATTAAAATTGGAGTATTATTTGAAAATTGGTCCAATAAACCGTATGTTCATAATATTATGGGTGGATATGATTTATCTCACGATGGTTATTATTCAATATATGCACATTTAATTTCTAATAAATATGACACAACTAAACTTTCTCCCAAATTTTTTAGAGATAATTTAGTACTGGAACAGTGTCTGAAAGATTCAAAAACAAAATTTTTTTCAAATCAATTACATTTTGACTCATCAAAATTAAATTCACTACTAGAAAGCAAAAGTAAAGAATTTAAAATAGAAATTATAATAGATGACATTGTAGATGTGGTTATTGACAAAAATGGCAATATCTCTAGTCTAATTTCAAATAAAAATTCTTATGAGTCAGATTTTTTTATCGATTGTTCTGGATTTCAAAGATTTTTACTTCATAAAAAATTAAATATAGGGTGGAAATCATATGAAAAACACCTCATCTTAAATTCTGCATTTTCTTTCTTTACTGAAGAGATGGAAAATTATAATATTTTTACAAAAGCATCTGCACAAAAAAATGGGTGGTCTTGGACAATCCCAACACAAAAAAGAACAGGAAATGGATATGTTTTTTGTGATAAATTTACAACGTTTGATGATGCAAAAAAAGAAATGGATGATTTATATAAAAAAGATTTGGAGGTTAGAAAAAGTTTTAAATTTGAAGCTGGAAGATTGGAAAAGTTTTGGCATAAAAACTGTGTGGCTATTGGAATATCTGGAGGATTTGTAGAACCCTTAGAAGCTTCTACTCTTGGATATACAATTCAACAAATAAGATGTTTATGCAACCTATTACCATCTGGGGATGAAGAAACCTATAATTATCATATGAACAATACTTTTGATAATGTTGTTGATTTTGTTCAGGCACACTATCTTGTCGAAAGAGAAGATACACCATTTTGGAAAGAAATTAAAAACAACCTAATCTTAACAGATTCTCTTTCCAAAAATTTAAAAAAATGGAAAAATAGATTACCTCATGCGTCCGACATAAATTGTTCTTGGCCAGTTTTTCATCCTATAAATTATATACAAGTATTATATGCTTTAAATTGGTTTAATATTAAAAGTATTAAAAATGAATATGATTTTTATGGAGAAAGATCTGAAGTATTAAACGAGGTTAATAAATTATTTTCATATGATGATTTAAATAAAATAACTCATAGAGAATTTATTAATAGAATTATTAATAATAAAAAAAATTTCATAGAATACTCATAAATTGAATTAAAAAAATGATATTACAATATTCAAATATTTTGAATGAAGATTTGATTATAAAAATAAAAACCTATCTGGATGAAATTTTACATAAAGATGTGTGGATATCTAGTGACTGTTGGGATAAAAAATTAACAGTAAATTCAACCAAAATATTAGTACATCAAATTTCCTCAGATAATATAATTTTAAAATCTGTAAAATATATCGTTGAAAATAAACTTAAAATTAATTTTGATGAATCAAAATGGGATTTTACATTATGCATATACTTGTGGGGTAGAATGACAAATATAGCATGGCACAATGATGTTGATTATGATTATAATGGGACAATTTATTTAAACGATGCTTGGGATATAGACGATGGTGGTATTTTTTTGTGGAAAGATAATAAAACAAAAGAAATAAAAGGGATATTTCCTAATTATAATACAATGGTAGTAAACCTTGAGGATGTAAACGACCCATTAAATGTGCATTCGGTTACAATGATTTCTCCAAATATAAAGGATGATAGATTAACTTTGCAGTGGAGGGGAACTAAAAAATTTACTGAAAATTTATCAAATAAAAAAATTGAATATCTTTAAATTTACATATATAATAAGACAAAATTTTGATTCAACTTACAAAAAAATCAAAAATTTTACTTTCTCAAATTTACAATATAGATTATAAAAACTTTCATTATCAAAAACTTGTGTCTTCATTAACTTGTCAATACTTATAAAAAATATTATAATTCGTAATGATTAACAAACAAAAATTAGTTAAAGTTGTTAAAAACTTTATTAGTAATGAAGAAGCAAAAATATTGTCTGAATGGACTTTGAATCATTATAAAGAATCATATTTTATGAATCCAAAAATGAATAATGATAATATTCAAACAAGATTTACAACTCGTCACGCATATGGAAGAATTGTGGAATATAAAAATTTTAAAGTTGATTATCCAAAGGAAGTTTTTAATATTCAAAATAGACTTTTTAAATATTTAAATTTATCCAAAGACAACATAATACCCTTTCCTTCATTTACTAATGGTGTTGTAACAACTATTGCATTTTCTCCAGGAGGTTGTGTAAGACATAAAGATCCAATATATTATTCAAATACTTATACTTTACATTGCAATTTTTGCACTCAAAATCCAAAGAGTGGTGGAATTACAATACTAGAAGGTAACAAATATTCTTTTGAATATAAAGATATGATAATGTATGTCTCATCTCATGTGGAGCACGAAGTCACTGAATGTATTGGAGATATTCCAAGAATTTTGTGGGTTTATGGATTTTGTGCTTCTTTAAACGAAATAAATACAATTTTTAACGTAAATTCTATTACTTATTCATAAATTATGAAAATCATCAACATCGACGGTGGAATTGGAAGAGTGATTACTTCACTTCCAGCACTTCTCAAATATCATCAAAATCATCTCAACGAAGAGTGGTATGTCTCAATTATGGGATGGGACTATATTCCTTTAGGCATTCCAGAACTTCAAGAAAGGTCATTTAATCCAGATACAAAAGGTGTCTGGGAAAATATATTTCTCAAGGCAGATAAAATAGTTTCACCAGAGCCTTATCGTCTTCCAAATTTTTATAAAGGTAAAATATCACTTGCAGAAGCATTTGATGAAATCATCAATGAAACTGAAGAGCATGATGATTTAAACTATAAAACTTTAAATCTTTCTCATTCAGAGATTCGTAAAGGTCAAGAAACCATTTATAGAGCATACGAAGCACAGAAGAAAGAAAAAACTATAGTCATCAACCCTTATGGATCTACTGCACAAACCTGTCCTCTGGGAGTCTATGATGACTCTTTAAGGTCATTACCAGAGAATATGTTTATTCAACTTTGTGAGTTGCTTGCAGAGGATTATAACATTATCTACATGGGTTATTCACATCTTCTTCCTGAAAATAATAAGGTCGTTTATGTGCCTCAACCAGACCTTCATATAAGAGAATGGATGGGAGTGATTGCTCAAGTTGATTATTTCGTTGGTTGTGATACTGTAGGGCAACACATTGCAAGAGCAACAGGAGTCAAAGGATGTGTAATCATGGGAGGAACTGATCCGGTGAATATGTCTTATCCAGATTACTTTAAAATTATTCAAAGAAAACAACCAGTTTATTCTCCAATGAGAATCTCTAGTTTTCAATCTAATCTTGCAGAAAGATTAAACAAAGAGTGTATTGAATATACTGAAAGTGAGATCTTGGATGTTTATGAAAAAATTAAAGAAGATATTGAAAATATTTAGTATAATAAAAAAATCTAAATAAAACAACTCTTAAACTTGACAAATGATTGACATTAATTATGATAAAGAGTTAAAAGAATTTTACCTTTTCTTTCAAAATCAAAGATATCAAATTACAGTAGATGAGATTCAAAATTTAAAGAAAAGAATTAATTCAATCTCAACAAGATCTCTTTCTAAAACTCATGCAAATTAAAACCTGTCCAAGATGTGGTGCTCAGTGGATTAACAATCAACTCTATTGGGCAACAGGTAAGGAAGGAAAAGAAGAAGACCTAGCAGGTCTTGTATGTAATACTATAGATGATCCAAATTGTATTAATGCAAAGAAAGGTGATAAGACAGGACAAACTTGGGAGAAACGTCAAGGATTCCTTAAGGAATTTGATAAAAGACTTCAAGATGAATTCCCTTTAGAGAACTCATAGACTCTATGTTTATCAACCTCCACAAAGGTTATTATACACCAATTGAAATCTCTTGTCAAGCTCTTGACAGATTCTTAAATTTAAGATACAATGGAATGTATGGATTCGACTTTAAGAATGAAAATAAATCAAATCTACAATCAAAACTGCATTGAAGGCATGAATGCTATGAATGCAGAATCTGTGGATTTATGCATAACATCACCACCATACGATGATCTTCGCACATATAATGATTCTTCAAAATGGGATTTTAATGTCTTTCAAGAGGTTGCACAAGCACTCACAAGAGTTTTAAAACCTGGTGGAGTGATTATGTGGAATGTAGGTGATTCTACTATTGATGGAAGCGAAACTGGAAGTAGTTTCCGTCAAGCATTATATTTCATGGAATCTTGTGGTTTAAAGTTACATGATACAATGATATATGAGAAAACTGGATCTGCTTATTGTAGTGGTCCAAAGTCTGTGCGCTATACTCAGATCTTTGAGTATTGTTTCATTCTCTCAAAAGGTAAACCAAAAACAATAAACTTAATACAAGATAAACCAAATAAATGGGCAGGAATTACATCTTGGGGAAATGCTAAGACTCGTAAGAAAGATGGTGATATGCACGATCCAGGGCGTAAGAGTAATCCAATTCGTGAATTTGGTGTAAGAACTAATATCTGGAGAATTAAAAACTCTGGTGGGTTTGGACAATCGAGTAAAGAATCTTATAAGCATCCAGCAACAATGCCAGAAGAATTAGCACAAGATCATATCATCACATGGAGTAATCCTGGTGATTTAGTTATAGATCCATTCATGGGCAGTGGCACTACTGCTGCAATGGCAATTCAAACAGAAAGAAATTATATTGGATTTGAGATTGATGAAGAATATTACAAATTATGTCAATCTCGTTTAACTAAACTTCAAACTAACTTAAATGATTTTTTTGAATGATTTTAAGTGTGACACTTTTTAAACTGTCACAGAGATCTTTTCAAACTCCCTTAAATGCCTTATCATACTTTCATACACACAAATCCTGATGAATTCGGATAAACTAATTCACCCAAAATATCCATTATTAAGTTGGTTGAGAATTATTGGGAATGCTTTTTTTATTGTTGGTTATGCCGTGATTCTTTTTAATAGTGTTGAGATTGGAATTTATTTTCGTTTCTTTGGAAATATTATATCATTTCCTTATTTTTATAAAGTGAAAATGTGGGATATGATGACAATTCGAAGTTTCTTTGCTATAATTGAAATGTCAAAACTTATTCAAATCTTCTTTTTTGGTGGGCACTGATGAAACTGGAATTCAACTTCGTGAAACCTGGTGTTTTTGATTTACCAGAAATCTTCCAATGG
>Ga0247843_1006788_pt1 | contig 14637 bp, 8 predicted proteins | sample LaCruzMarch2017__FD_192420 | JGI IMG/M metagenome (GOLD analysis project Ga0247843, IMG submission 192420) | Freshwater microbial communities from meromictic Lake La Cruz, Castile-La Mancha, Spain - LaCruzMarch2017_8m | ecosystem: Environmental > Aquatic > Freshwater > Lake | place: Spain...
GCATAGCGGCGGAGTACCGACTCCACGGTGGGCCCCAGGAAAAGATGGAGATCGATGTCTCCGGAATCGGCCCGCAGACGCCATCGATCTGGATGCGATGACCCTAGATCCCAATGCTGACGGCTGGGATTGTCCCAGAATAGACCGGCCACCCGCCCGTGCCGCAGTGACAGGGCGAAGGGTACGGACACATACAACGAAGGCAGGGCCGGGTGGATCGCAGGAGCATGCCCCAAAACGTCGATGTTCCAGAACTCGCGCACGGACCCGCGGCGATCGAGGGTGCCCGTGACTTCTCCGAGACCGTAGAGCGACTCGTGCTCAATGAGGTCCAGTGTCAGTTCAGGGGCTCCGTCGGCGGAGAATCCGGTTGAACTGGGCCCGGCTGAGAAAACTTCAAACCCCTGTGCATCGCTCAATTGCCAAGCGCCCCGGCGATCCCAAGAAAAAACGCCGCACTCCGTCGCCAGACAGGATCGGTTGCCGATGCGCTGGGCGGCCGTTTCCGGGATTTCCCAGTTGGGATCGATGAGGGCTGCTGAGGCCGGGACAGGAGGGGCATCAACCCTTTCCAGACGCAGGCGGAAGACGTCCGGAGCCAGCGCCTCGATGCGGGCGTGGATGCCTGCGGGGGTGGGCAGGATCATCATGCTCAGGCCTTGTCGCCAGAGCCGCTGGAGGTCTTGACCTCGATCACGTCATGCGGTGAGGCCTCTTTCTGGCCGGCGGGGCTGACCCGAATGTACCGGGCTCGTTGCCTCAGGTTCGCCAGATGGCTGGCTCCCAGATACCCCATGCCGGACTGGATGCCTCCGATGAGTTGGCCGACCACAGAATCCAGCGAGGCGGCGACTTCCTTCAGCGCTTCGATGCCTTCGGCGGCGGCCTTGCGGGTGTTGTCGGTCGTGTGGCCGTAGCGCGCGGCCGACCCGGCTTTCATGGCGGCATGGCTGCCCATGCCACGGTACTGCTTGTAGAGCTTTCCGTTGATTTCGACGATTTGACCGGGTGCCTCCGGGCAGCCGGCAAACATGCCTCCGCAGATGACCCCGTGGGCTAGGGTGAGTGCCTTGACGACATCGCCGGATTTGGTGATTCCACCATCGGCCAACAAGGTCACACCGCAGGTCGCAGCAGCACGGGAGGTGACGTAGAGAGCCGTAAGTTGAGGGATTCCGACCCCTGCCACGACCCGTGTGGTGCAAATGGAACCGGGCCCCTGACCCACCTTGATGACATTGGCTCCGTTGGAGGCCAGGAATTCGACGCCCGCAGCGCTGGTGACGTTGCCCGCGATGATGGGCAGGTGCGCGAAGGCGTCTCGCACCATCTTCACCACCTCGCCGACTCCCCGACTGTGGCCGTGAGCCGTGGAGACGGCTACGCAGTCCACACCGCGATCAATCAGCCCTCCGACATGCCCGATGACCCGGTCGCGGTCGATGCTACCATCCTTGTGGCGGACCGTGGAGATGGCAGCACCGCAGAGCAGTCGGAATTTCGAGTCGCGGGCCGGCTTGAGTGCCGCACCGGTTTCCTGAGTGATTCGCTCGATATCACTGAGTGTGAACAACCCTTGGAGTCGATCCTGATTGTCCACGACCAGCAGCTTGTGAATTCCCAGATTTTCGGTGAAGAAGCGATCGGCGCGTGCAATCGGATCCGATCCGAGTTCGCCCTCGGAAATGGTGCGCACCTGGGCCCGTGGCGTGAGCGCCTCGGAGACCTTGCGTTGGGCGTAGCGTGGCTTGACCACATGCCCCGGGAGGAGTCCCAGTAGGGTTCCGGCGGCGTCGACGACCGGGAACGTGCTGAAGCTGAAGCGCTTCTTGTCGATGAGCTCCAGAACATCGCCGATGTACTGTTCGGGGTGAACGCGGATGGGGTCCTGGATGAGTCCATGGACGTGGTTCTTTACCCGCGACACTTCTGAGAGCTGTTCCTTCTCAGCCATGTTGTAGTGGATGAGCCCGAGTCCGCCGTTCAACGCCATGGCGATGGCCATGCGCGCCTCGGTGACGGTGTCCATGTCGGCAGACACCAGAGGGATGTTCAGGTGAAGTCCCTCGGCCAGTCGGGTGTCGATCTGGCTCTCCTTGGGGAGGATCTCCGTGTAGAGGGTGGCTAGCGTGACGTCGTCGTAAGTGAGGGCCGTCTTGCCGTGGGACGGGAAGAACCGGGAAGCCGGTTGGTAGAACTCGGAATCAACCTCGTGGTCTGGGGTCGCATCTGCCATGAGCAACGATGGAAGGCCCCGGGCTGAGAGGCAAGGAAACTGAAGTTGCCGGCGCCGATTGGCATCGGTTCGGACTCTCTGGCCGCCAGGGGCGAAACGAACTATTCGACCACCTTGGGGACGACAAACAAACCACCCGCCTGAGCGGGGGCATTGCGGAGGGCTTCGTCATGCGGCAGCGAGCCGGTCACGACATCCGCCCGCATCACGTTGACCAACGGGAAGGCATGGGCCGTCGGTTCCACCTGCGACACATCCACTTCCTTGAGCTTTTCGATGTATCCCAGGATGTTGTTCAACTGGCCGCTCAGGCGTTGCTCCTCATCGGGAGTCAGGGCCACCCGGGCCAGATTTGCGACGTATTGGATGTTGAAGTCGGACATGGGTGAAGAGTACGGGTCGGGTCTCTTGGGAAAGGGATCAGTCTTCTCCGAACTTGGCATCCACTAGTGCGCACAGCTCGGTCAGTGCGGTATGGCAATCGGTTCCGGTGCAGACGATCCGCAGCTTGCTTCCGGGTCCGGCGGCCAGCATGAGCAGGCCCATGATGCTCTTTCCGTTGATGGTCTCTCCATCCTTCTCGATGAACACATCGCAGGTGAATTGGCTCGCCAGCTTCACGAATGAAGCCGATGGACGGGCATGGATTCCCTGCCGGTTCTGGACCGTGACATCGCGGTGGAGGGTGTTTTTTTCGCCAGTCTTGGCGGCCGAACTCATTGCCCAAGCGTGTTTCGTCGATGCACCGATGCCAATCCGGAAATCAGGAATGCTCGGGTATCGTTGGTGATGATTCAGGGGGTCGCTGATTTGAGGCGCTGGGCATAGGACCGCGCTTCCCAATTGTCCCAGGGATTCAGCGCCAACGACTGTTCGACCAGGAGGCGGGCCCGGTTCAAATCGCCGCGGACGATGAGGTTCCAGCTCAGGGCATTGAGTACCTGAACATCATTGGGGCCCAGTCGGAGTGCTGCCTCGAAGGATTCCGAGGCCGACTTGAGATCGCCCAGCCATTGGTGACACAGCCCGATGGCGACATGGGTTCGAGCGTTATAGGGGTCCAAACGGGCCGAGGCCTCCAACCAGCGGAGTGCCTCTTGGGCCTGTTTTTCCCAACCGGGCAAGCCTTGCCAACTCAGGCGACGTTTTTCCTCACCATACCAGTAGGGCGTCATGGGGTTCCCCGGAGCAAGGGCTGCCGCCTTGGCCAGTTCTTGGAAGAACATCTCATCGACACTGGGGCGTCGCTCGGCGCGCTTGAGGTGCGCGTCTTCTCCGGCCGCCGTGACTCCGAGCGGGATCATCCAGTACAGGAGGCCGGCCATGACAGCGGTGGCAACCAACCGGAGGGGTAGGTAGGACTTGATCCAGAAGCGTTCCGTGGCGAACCGGGTGTTGGAGATCAAGATGCCCGCCAGGATCGAAGCTGTCACCGCGATGGCAGGGATGTGCAGGTTGAAGTCAAAGAGGCAATGGACTCCCAGTCCGCTCAGCCCTGCCACGCTCCCGGCGAAGAACGCCGTGCGGTTGCTTTGCTTGACTCCCAAGTCCGACGAGCCCCGTTCGACATGTCGGGACGTGCGGTAAAGGCCGTATCCGAAGGCGGCGAGCCCCAAACCAACGATGCCGGCACCCGCGACACCGTACTCCACCAGAAGCTCGAGGTATTCATTGTGGACATGCTGGGGGCTGAGCGGTGTCGTCGGTGTTCGGTAGGCTGGGAAGCGAGTATCGAATTGCCCTGGGCCGACTCCTTGCCAGCGATGGTCGGACCACATCTGCACGGCAGGTTTCCAAATCCAGGCACGGAAGAGTCCGCTGTCTTTCTTGCCGGAGGCGGTCAGCGCATCGATTCGGGCGCGGGCTTTTTCGGACTTCAGGAGAAAGGTGATCGAACCGACGCAGAGCACCGCCATGAGTGCCGCCGTTGGGATCCGATACTGGGGACGGCGGAGCAGCCAGAGCGAGAAAGTGGCGATGGCGGCTGCCGCTCCGAGCCAGCCACCCCGAGACATGGTGACCGCGATGCCTCCGAGCATCATCAAGGCCGCATATCCGGCGATGATCCGTTGCACGACACCTCCCCGGCCCAAGAAGGCGTGGGACAATGCCAGCGGCATGAGCATCAGCAGGAAGGCTGCGAGATGGTTCGGGTTCACGAACGTGCCACCGAATCGCTTGTAGTAGACTAGGGGTTGAGTCTCCCAAAGGACCTTCTGCGAATTCTGGGTGAATTGGACGATGGCGTAGGCCGAGGAAAGGAGTCCGATGAGCAACAGGCCGTTCACCACCCACCCTGAAGTCTCCTGGCGATGGAGATTGTGCAGGCTGGTGAAGAATGCCACGGCGCAGACTGCGATCAGAAACACCTCTTGAAGTGCCCAATACGGCACGCTCGCGGAGTGGCAACTCCAGGCGGCATAGCCGAAGAAGATCGCCACCGCCCAGGTGACCGGCGGCAGCAGGAAGCGATGGGTCGGTTCGACCCACATCCGAAGAGTCCAGACGATCCAGGCCATGCCGATGGCCGCGAAGCCGACACCCGACTCCCGGGGATTCACCCCGGCGAACCAGAAGGTGAGCCACGCCACCGAGAAAAGCAGCAGGCCCCCCACTAACCGCTCCAAAAGTTTGTCGAATGCCGAGCTCGATCGCATGTGCTGGGTCAAGCCTAGGAGACCGTCAAGGGCCTCGGGAAGGATTTAGCCCGGATATTTCGCACTTCAGCTCGCCTGGGATGTCGAAGATCCCGGCGCGCTTTCGTTCCGTACCCGAGCGCGGATCACCGGGTTTCCATGTCAGTCCCGAATGGCTGGAGTCAGACGTTTGAGCCAGCTCCACACCCGAAGCACTTCGGTGACACTCCAAGCCTGGGCATCACAGCCACGGGGCAGGTGAGGTGCATCGCCATCGAGGATCTCGGGCAACTGGCCCACGCAACCGTGCTGCAAATAGGCTTCCACGCTTGTCAGGTAGGCGCGAGACGCCTCAATGGACACGGGGCTCTTGCCATAAGCTTTCACCACTGCCTCACAGAAACAGGGGAACGTCCAAACCCAAGCGGTGCCATTGTGGTACGCAGGCTTGCGACGCGTGTCTTCATCCCCTTCGTAGGAGCCCCAATAGGGTTCGTCGGGGTGGTTCAGGAGGCGTCCGTGATGCCAGACCGGCAATGGCGGATGGACCGGCAACGGGGCCAGAGACCGAAGCGCCCCGGGGACAACCAAGTAGCGCTGCGCAGCCAGCACGGTGCTCCGGGCCTTGGGCCCATCGACCAGATCCAGTGCTACGGCCAGGAGTGCGTTGCTTCGCAGGGCGTTGTCACGCACCGCTTTGGCGGCAGGGTGATCTTGGTGCGCGTGGAGGCAATCGGAGAACCACCCCAATTCTTCGATCCAGAAAAACTGGTGGAATGAAACCTCGGCCCGCTTTGCCAAGGTTCCCCACGCCTCGTGGGACATGGCCGGAGGGCAGCCCAAGCGATCGAGCAAGCGGAGAAGGCGGATCCAGAGCACCTGGATCTCGACCGGATATCCCTGACGCGGCGTTCCGGCCGGATGGTTGGTATCCATCCAGGTGAAGTGGCTGGGGCTCCAGACCAACGCACTGTCCGGGTCGACACGGATACCCTGCGGGGTTCCCGCAAGGTAGCCGGAAGCAATGGAACAAAGGACGTCCCGTACCGTGCGTCCTTGTCGGTCGCCGGTGCTCAGCCCGAAAACCGATTCGGCCCCCAAGGGGTCAGCCTCGGCCAATTCTTCAGCAACGATGCCATACCACAGCGACGCATCGCTGGTTTCCCGGTTGGAAGCGTTCTCGCCATGGATGGAATTGGGGAGGGTGCCGCCCTCTTCGAAACGGCCAAAGGTGACTAGCAACTGACGCACTTCAGTGAAGCGTTCGGCCGTGATGAGTCCGCGGGCGGCGATCAGTGAATCCCGGCCCCAATCCAGGAACCACGGATACCCCGCGATGACGGTCACCGAATCGGAACGTCGGACCACGAAACTACCGATGGCCCGTCGAAGGAGGAGTTCCCATGGACAAGCGGTCGCGCTGTCGGACAGGACCTGACGTCGCTGGATGAAACCTGAAACTTCTTCGTCGGAAATCTCGTCCGTTTCGGCCGACACGGTGATGGTGGATGAGTCGCCAGAACTCAGGGGAATCTCGAACCATCCTGGGCTGTAGGCATCCCCGGAACCATTCATGCCCCGGCTGGCTTCCACCGGATGCGGGATGTCCCGGCACCATTCTACCGCAGGATGAAAATGTCCGCGGCTCACGGCCACTCTCAGACTTCGGGAGGGGTCTGGTTCAAAGAAAAAACCTTCCATTGCTCTGGCCGGTTTCGCCTCACCCGGGGTCTGATGCACGACCCGGGTCGCCCGGATGAAGTGGGATTCACTGTCGGGATTGAGACGGGTCTCCCAGTGGAAATTTCGGTCCTCCACATCCACTCGGACCACCAGGCGGACATCAAAGGATGCAGGCAGGGGTTTTCCGAACCGCGAATCGTGGCTCGCCGCGGCCGGTCGGCTGAACTGGAAGACCGTGATGTTTTTTCCCTCCAGCATGTCGGCCACGACCCGGATCTCAACACTGCGTCCGTCGCCCGCATTGGCGATGAAGCGCCAATGAGTGGGGGCGACGGTCTCTACATTCACCAGATTCGAGGCGTCCAGGGGCGAGATGAATCCATCGGCATTGACCCAGACGCGGATGCGCTTGGCGAATACGTGCCGATCGACCGGTACCTCCGGGTGGAGGTTGGCACCGAGCAGGCAGTCGTATTTGGAATGGATTCGTCCCAGGTCGAGGCAGAGCCGGGCCATGCCGCCTCGGCCATTGGTCAACAAAACGTGGGTGTTTTTTGGGTCCGGGGGCACCGACGGCAATGCTGGCGGAACGGTGTCTAAATACCTCAGGGTGGCTCGGATCCGAGGATCGGTGGGTGCGTAACGCTCCAATTCGAGGACGACATCTCCACGGTGTTTCAGGGGAGGAATTGCGGAGATGTGCCCCGCTTCAACGGGAATGGATTCCTCGTTGTATTCGAGGCCATTGGGTTGCGGGCAAACTCGGATGCGGAACCGGTGGGTGTCGCGGATGAGCAACCAATGCCCAGGAGGAACGAGTGTGACGCGTTTGCGATCTTGAGCCTGCCAGACGATGACGGGACGGTAGGTCTCTGAGGTGTCGATCAGGCAGGATTCATCGTGGGCTGCAGCGGTCAGGAATCCCACAGGATCCCGCGATACCCATGCGGCCTCCTGTTTCCAATGGGCTGAACAACCCAGGATCCCCCGGCTGACTCGGCCCCGGCACATAGCGGCCCAGTCGGCGCGCCGACGGGTTTCCCGATAGACATCTCCAGAAAGACCCAGCGGAGTGATCGAGGGGGACAGGCAATGTGTGGCTCCCGGTGCAAGGGTGATCCGGATCCGGCGAATCAGTTGCCCGGGTGCCGGCGCCAACTCCTGCCACCGCGGGGCGGGCAGGTGGCCCACCAGGTCGAGAGTCGGTTTCCCAAGCTCTTCCCAGACGGACCAATCAAGTTCGATGGAACGCTCCTCCTCAAATTCCGTGTTGGCCAGCACGAGGACGTGATCGAGCCCCTCGGCCGAATCGCGACGCAGGGCATAAACCATGGAGTGAGGATCGCTCACTCGCCGCAACGAGGTGCCATCGAAGAAGCAAGGGTGGTTGCTGATCAGTCGATTCAGCGCCGACAGTTCGGGTATCAGCGAATTGGGCGATCCCCAAGCCAAGCCCCGGCTGCTGTGGACGTTGATTTGCTCGGTCGCACACCACTCGACCCCGGCAGTGAATCCGAAGCCGCCCTGAATGGATGTGAGGGCCGCAAGTCTGTTGCGGAAAAGCGACCATCTCCGCCCTACCGGGGTGGCGGGTTGGCCAGGGACACCGCCATTGGCCGCTAGTCGGGAATTGTCATGGGTCTCGCTGTAGTGAACCAGGATTCCGGAACGGGCACTGGCTTGAAGGTGATGATCCAGATAACCACTGATCCCTAGTGAGCCATGGTTCTGGAAAAGTTCGCTGTAGGCCCATTGCATCCCACCCTCGGCCAAGCAGGCCTCGGTGGCTTCCCACGGACCGCCGAGTCCTTCCAACAGGAATACGGTGTCTGGAAATTCCCGGCGGACCTTCGCAGTGATGAACTGCCAGACGTGCGGAGGTATTTTGTAGCCGGCGTCGCAGCGGAATCCATCCACACCTCGACGGCACCAGATGAGGAAGGCGTCGGCCAAATAATCCCAGAGTGCCACGTGACGCTGGTCCATTTCGACCAGGTCTTCCCAGACCACGTTCCAAGCCCCCGGACTTTCAAATTCGCCATCGTGATTGCGGAGGAACCACTCCGGGTGTTCCTCCCACTCGGCGCTGCCCCAACCGGTGTGGTTGATGACCAAGTCGAGCATCAGTCGTGCTCCCCGTGAATGGATCTCCACTGCCAGTTCCCGGAATTGGTCCACGCCGGTGGTGCGTCGATCAAACTCGACCAGCGCCGGATCAATCTGGGTCAGGTGCTGCAGCGCATAGGGCGATCCGTAGCGCCCGAATCGAGCGAACGTGGTGGGTGTCGGGCTGACCGGCAGCAGGTGCAGGATCCGGCACCCGAGGCGGTCGATGATGTGTGGTAGTTCCGTGATGAGCGACCTCAGTGTCCCGCTGGGTGGGATCACGGTGAATCCCTCCTGGTCCAGCGCTTTGAGGATGGGCGTGTTGTGGTCTTCGGCGGTGGAGAGCCGGTGCTTCGACCACTCCCCGAACATGCGCGGGAACGCGCAATAGACCGTGTTGGCAGTGCGGGTCCAAGACGGGTGGATGCTGATGCCGACGTCCGGGCCCTCCGTCCAGTGCTGGAAGCCCTTCGAATCGATCGCGTAGGCCTTGGCCTTGAAATAGCCCACCTCGGTCAATGGCAGGGTGATCGACCATTGACCCTCGGGCGTGAGTTGCAGCGGCAGGTCCCGCCACGCGGCACCGGCCAGGGGCAGTTTTTCAAAGTGGGATTGGAGGATCTCCTCACGGACTCGTTCGGCCCGTCCCAAATTGGTGCGCAGTCGGGCTTGCCAGCCTTCGCCGAGTTGCCCGTTGGGTGCCGTGAGAGTGAACGTCAGCAAATCTCCGGCGTGTCGGACGACACGGGTTCCCGGCAAGGGTGACATGGAAAGTCCAGCCATGGGTTTGGGTTGCCATGCACTGGACCGATTCAGTGATCACGGCGCAAACAGCATGGCGGACACGGCGGCCGAGGATCAACTTTAAGATCCTGCCGCCCCCGCGGTGTTGTCTGGCTCACTGGACCCGTCGAGGAAGGCCGAGGGACCTGCGGCGGCGGATTATTGTCGGATCCGCAGTTTTCCGATGCATGAGGGCAGGAAGGCCGCACAGACCAGCGTCACCGCCAAGGCTCCGCCCGCTTGGCCCCAGCGTCCGTAAATGGCCCAACCGCCGGCGAAGATGAGCGCCCAAATGCCGACCGAGGCGAGGATCGAACACACGATGCCGATGCCGAGGTCAGAACCTTTGCCCAGCTTGGGGTCCTGGATTTGGATGCGCTCATGCTCCGCGCGCTCCAGAATGGGCAACCATCCCGCCCCTCCGGGCTGCACCCGTGAATAGAACTCACGGAGTTTTTTGGTTTCGGTCGGGCCGGTCAGTAGAGCAACCAGCAGCGACCCCACAGTGGTGACCGCCACACCAATCACCATCTGCTCCCAGGCGGGGACGTCGTGCCCGACGCTCGAATAGTGCCAGAAGATCGCCATGCCAAAGGAAAGCGTCATCGCCGCGATCTCCGCAGCGGCATTGATGCGCCACCAGAACCACCGGAGGATCAGGACCAGACCGGTTCCCGCACCGACTTGCATCATGAGATTGAAATTCGAGATGGCGTCCTTCATCTGGAGCGCCAGCCAGCAGGAAGCGAACATGAGTACCACCGTCACGATCCGTCCCAACCAGACTTGCTGCGAGTCGCTGGCCTTGGGGTTGATGAACCGTAGGTAGAGATCGCTGACCACGATGGATGACCCGTAGTTCACCTGGGTGGACATGGTGCTCATGTAGGCGGCGGCCAGCGAGGCAACCATGATGCCCATCAGACCCTGGGGCAGGAACGTGAGCATGGCCGGGTAGGCCAGATCGTCTTGAACGATCTTGGGATCGAGATGCGGAAAGCGGGCCTGAAGCGAAGCCAGATCCGGGAAAACCACCAGCGAGGCCAGAGCCACCAGGATCCAGGGCCAGGGGCGGAGGGCGTAGTGCATCACGTTGAAGAACAGACAGGCGCCCAATGCGTGTTTTTCGTTCTTGGCAGCCAGAAGTCGCTGAGCCACGTAGCCGCCGCCGCCCGGCTCTGCTCCCGGGTAATAACTGCTCCACCAAGTGACCATGAGCGGGATGAGGAACACCGCCATGACCAAATCGTGGGGTGTTGTCGCCATATTGGGGACGATGTCCATCTTCGCTTGGACGCGAGGATCGGCCAGGAGCTTGCCCAAGCCGCCCACCTGAGGAAGCCCCACGACATGCACCGCCGCCCAGACGGCACCCACCATCGCGATGATGAACTGGACCAAGTCGGTGAGCAGCACCCCGGTGAGTCCCCCGATCATGCTGTAGGCGACCGTCACGATTGAGGCGACGGCGATGGTCTTGACCGGATCGAGGCCAAACATGACGCCACCAATCTTGATGGCGGCCAGCGACACGTTCGCCATCACCAAGATGTTGAAGAAGATTCCCAGGTACACGGCTCTGAAACCCCGCAGAAAAGCCGCTGGGCGACCCGAGTAACGGAGTTCATAAAATTCGATGTCCGTCATCATGCCACTCCGCCGCCAGAGCTTGGCAAATAGGAACACCGTGGTGGTTCCGGTCAGCAGCAGGGCCCACCAGATCCAATTTCCGAAGACGCCGTCCCGGCGTACAATGCCAGCGACGAGATTCGGGGTGTCGGTGGCGAATGTCGTTGCCACCATCGAAGTACCCAACAGCCACCACGGCATGGTGCGTCCGCTCAAGAAGTAGCTCTCGTAGTCCTTGCCCGCCGATTTTCCGACAAATAGCCCGATGGCCAGATACAAAACGAACGTGGCGGCGATGATGATCCAGTCGAGGGTCGCTAGGTGCATGTCGTCGGAGTTTTATGGGTGGACGTAGCTGAGGAGTCTTGTTGGGAACCCAATAATGGCAAGCCTCGTCGAGCCAGTTCCTTGGAACGCTGTCAGTACCGTTCCGAAGTCCACGGAAAGAGTCCGGTTTGAGAACCACTATTTTGCCTTATTCGCGGGCGGCATCTTTTTCCGAAAAGAGCGATAGGGTCCTACTTCTTCGAAAGGTGTCCGAATGCGTTCAAGGTCCAAAAGACCGCATCCGGGCCTACAGCGTGCCGCCGAACCCATCGACCTTCAGTGAAGGCACCGCACCCACGGAGCGCCCGGTGAGGGCACCGAACCTACAGGCTGCCGCCGAACCTACGAGGTCCCCTGTAGGCCGGGTCTCCCGACCCGGCGTCCCGCGCTCGACTCGCAACAGGTATCCGGTCTCAGAAACCCGGATTGTGCCCACACTCAACGGGCGTTGTTGGCCTTATCGTGAGAGCCGATAGTACCGTGTGGTGGCTGCTTCCACGATGCGCACCGGGGGAATCGGTAGCGGACCCGCCAGAGAAGCCCATGGACCGGATGGGGCGTCCGCTTGTTGGAGAAAGAATCCCGTGCCGACCCAGTCGAGGGTGATGAGGCCGTTATCCCGATGGATGGTGATGGCTGGGGGCCGCGAGGCGGGAACTTCCAGAGTGACCGTGGCTCCCAAGGTGATGTCCGAGCTGCGGGCACTGGAATTGTGGACCTCGACGGCCAGCACGTTGTCGCCAGCCCGGAGGATGCCATCGACAGGGACAATGAAGTCATCGGTGCAGTCGGCATTGCCTCTGCAGGGAAGGCCGGTTGCAAAGGTGGAGTTCACGATTTCGGCGGGTGCGGCGGGCATCCGGATTCGATGGATCTCTCGCCCGTTGAGGTGAAAAACTGCGCCGTCGTCAATGTAGGCCGACACCGAAAGGGTGGTTCCGGGGGACACTTCGGCAGCTTTGAAGCGGGTTCGAAAGTAGTAGGTAGTGTAGGGGAAACCGGTCGACGGATTGTTGGGCATTCGCTCACCCAATAGATTCGGGTCGAGCGTTGAACCGGCCGCACTGGCATTGGCCCAGAGTAGCGCAGATCCGGGTCCTTTCCATTCGGTGTCCTTGTAGTTGACCGATGTCCAAACAGTGTCGTTGAGGTTGGAGGTGGTATACCGCCATTCCGCATTGAGCGGTACCACCTCGGTGGTCAGGACCGTTCGCGTGGTCCGGAAGAATTTGATGGGAGTTTCGTGTCGGGTGCCATCGGCAATGCAAACCGCCTGAAAATAGTAGCCGATGCCGGGTGTCAGTCCGGTGAGTTGGACCTTATGTGTCGTGCCCGAGCTTCCTGTGAAGCGGGTCACGGGGTCGGGTGGGTTGGATGTGCCCAGCTCCACCGACGCAGTGGCATCCGTGAGAGTGGTCCACGAAAGGGTGGCACCATCGTCGGACGGAACCACTTTCAGGTCGTTGATGAAACCCGGGATGGGTTTGGCGAAGATGCCCAGATGGCTGCCGACGGTGCGTTCTTTTCCGGAATCGGCGACGGCACTGGAGGCATTGAGTCGCAGGGGTTCGCCGATGCTGTCTTCCATCACCAGGGTGGTGGAGCCACCACCGTCCATGTTGACGGCGTTGTAGGCGCCCGCCAACAGCATCCAGGCAGCCGTTTCATAATCGAAGGCGCCGATGCTGTGGTCCTGGCGGCCGTCAATGCAGACGATGTAGAAGGTCTTGCCATTTTTGGACACTCCGAAAGCCGTTCGGGGTTGCTGCTCGTGGATCCCGCCAGCGGTATTGAGATAGCGCCGGGAAATATTGACTCCGTTGACGACTAACGAGTGGCCGCCGGCAAGAGCGTGGAGCACGCCGTTGGTGGGGCCGACCGGCCAGTTGTCGTCGATGATGCGAGCTGTTCGATTCACATCAAACAGAACGCAGGCCGGATAGGTTGCGCTGGGCATTGAAACCAGTGTCCCGTCACTGATGGCCAACCCATTGAGCTGCATGGGTGTTCCCTCAGGCAGGTAGTAGTCGGTCGGGGAAAAGAAGCTGGCATTCACGCCCAACTGCAGGCCGTGCTTTTTGACAAATCGGCTCACTGTCTGGCCTGAAGTTTCCCGGGAATTTGCCAGATAATTGGTGATTCGGGGTGTCGGAAGCAACGCGATGTCGGGATCCGTGAGATCCACTCGAATCAAATGGGCGACCATCAGGCTGGTGAAGTCGCCCGACGACTGGGTGTTGGTGCCCACCATGTATTCGACCCCTTTGAAAAGCGGGATCCAGCCTGTGGTGACCGGTGCTGCGGATACCCACGGTATGAGGCAAATGAGGACGGAAAAAATCAGGGGTCCTAAGCGGAAGAACCAATGGTAGGGGTTCGGAATCATGGAGTGAGAATCGAAGGGTCAACGACCACTGTAGCGGTATCGGTAGCCGGGGATGGGATCCCGCGTGTAGGCGGCGTTGTAGCCGTCGTGATAGATCTTCACCAAGTCCACATGGCCATCGACGAAACCGACGACACTCTCAGCGTCATTGTAAAATGGGGCGTTTCGTTTGCCGGTGCGGCTGCGGTGCCAGGACAGCGGTCCATGCGCCGTCCATTCCATCACCAGAAGCGTCCGGTCGGGCTGGCGAATCTCCGGCAGGCGCCAGCCGGCGATATTGGGTGCGCCGAGCAAGAGGACACCATTGAACGGGTAGCTGGAGAAATCGAAACGCTCGGATTGGTGGAAGGGTTTGGGGTCTGTATAACCGCGGTCGTCGGGGCAGGCGAAAGTTGAGTCGGTGGCGGCCGAGGCTCCTTGGAGTCCGAGGTAGGATTTCACCTGTTCCTTGTACCACCATTGAAATTCACCGGGAGCCTCCACGGGGCCCGGCAGCGTTTGGCCGTGATCGGCGGCGAATTGGAGGCAGGCGCGGCTGACGCCGTTCAGGTTGGCCCGGCACCGTTCAAGACGTGCCCGCGAACGCGACACGGTGATCGGCGTCCAGACCAGCGGGAGGAGCAGGCTCACCAGAGCGATGCCGACGAGCAAATCGGTCCGGGTGAATCCCCTGTGATTTATGGAAATCGAACAAAGCCGAACCCTCATGGGCGCCCCTTGGGTTGGGGTTTTTGGAGGAGGGCTTTGGAATCCATCCGGCGATAAAGTGCTTCGAAGCTGTCTGGAGTTTTGTTGGGTTGCTTCGGATCGTTGCTGGGTGGCAGGGCCAGTACGCCGCCATGGAGCAGGCC
>Ga0247843_1006789_pt1 | contig 14636 bp, 14 predicted proteins | sample LaCruzMarch2017__FD_192420 | JGI IMG/M metagenome (GOLD analysis project Ga0247843, IMG submission 192420) | Freshwater microbial communities from meromictic Lake La Cruz, Castile-La Mancha, Spain - LaCruzMarch2017_8m | ecosystem: Environmental > Aquatic > Freshwater > Lake | place: Spain...
TTACTTTCCTTAATATTTATTGGCAGCAAAGGGAAATCGTAGAAAGCAGCTATCAATTTCCAGGTGCAAAACAAATCAACTGGGATAATTTACCAAATTCATTACCGTCCCGTAATGGCCCCCTGATGCGACGCTTATCTAATCGTAGTTCTATAAATAGTTAATACATCAGTAAATCAAAAAAATATCTATAAAAGTTAAAATAAAAAAGAAGAACTGAAGTCCAAGCGGGCGTTATTGTAACAATTTGCAAAATTATTGAAGACCAGGCTAAATTACGGTAAGTTAGTAAAAATAAAAAGAGAAATGAGAAAACAAAAAGGAATGACGACTTCAATATCAACCACGTTGTTACTATTAATTTTATGCGGGTGTTCACCTAAAATCAACGGTTTGTACGAAGATTCAAATCAAATTATAAAGCTCGACTTCAAGCCAAGCGGAAAAGTATATGCTAGAATCATAGGGTTACCAATAATATCTGACTACCAAGAAAAAGATGGAAAAATTATTTTTACAAGCAATCAGGGCGAAACATTTGTGGACATCATAAATGAAAAAATACTTAGCATTGATCATCCCTTATCTGAGTATACAGGTAAAATTCAACTCAATAAAGTTGAATAGAAACCAGGAATCTTCAAAAATAATACTATGATTCGAAACAATGCAAATGTTTATTGAGTTACATATACAAAAATAGCTAAAACTATTAGATGGCAACTGATATAAAAGGTACTCAAAAAATTAACGCAGCTCAGAATAGGGATTAAGTTTGAATAATAATCCTCAGAGATAATTTAATGATTAGATAGGCAGTAAGTTATCCGAGATAAGCAGCAAAGAATATGAAAGCTCAAAAATAAGATGATTATTCTTGCACGGCTATCAAAGTAGAATCCATGAGAGGCAGAATGCTGGAAATAATAGAATTGAAACTCCTTTTTTAAATAAAATACAGATTCTCCAACATAATTTTGACCTGAATGAATTCCCAGAAGCAACTACAGTATTGATGCAAGAGGGCTTCTCCGTAAGACAAAAGTAATAGAGGAGTTTTTTAAAATGTTTAGGTGCTACCTAAAAGAGGTTAAGGCTTAGAAAGCCATGGTGAACAAATCCTTGATGTCACACTTATTCGTGTTTTAAAATGGCAAAATATAGATGATATTCACCAAAGTGGCAGCAGCAAAAAATTATATATTCGTTGGGTTAAATAGATTGATATGAATCACTATGATTATAAGATCGGCGTCTGCATAGATACTGAGAATGGCTTTATCAGACGCTTTGTAGTCACCCCAGCAAATGATCATGATTATTATGTATGGGCTGATTAAACTTATTCTGGTGAATAATTCAAGCAACTACCAATTGCAACCGCAATAGAGCGTAAATCCATAGGGTATCAAATTCGAGCTCAAGTAGGACATGTATTCGGTTGTTTTTCCACATTAATGGATGCCAAATTTACAAGAAAAATTGGGCTTAAAAGGAATATGGCTTGGAGAGCCTGAAAATATTATATTTAATTTCTTACGCTAAGTGTATTTCAAGTAATTCATTGCTCAGCATTTAATAACTTATAAAATCACATAAACTTTAAGCCTATTTATAGTATTTATGGAGTTTTTATGATTACCAGTTGCCGAATGGCATTTTTTCACAAAGGCCTGATGAGCATAAATAACTTTTTCGAGGTACCCATAAAAAACTGAGTTTTTACTGAAACCCAAAAACCTAGTAAGTTAGATAAATTACTAAATATATAAAAAGACAAAATACATAACAAAAACAAAAAATATAATAAGATAACACAATGAAAAACTCAATAGATAATAACCAATTTGGCAATAATCTACGGTAGACTGAAATTAATAATCATTTACAAAACTGATGTTTCACTATATTTGGAGCCAAAAGCAAAGGCAAACTTTCAGAAATTAAAGACGACGGTATACCTATAGCTACTTTTTGCAATGCCTTAGATAATAGGGGAGGGACAAGTTGCCCATTTGAAAATCTATACTCAAAATCCCAAAGAGGGTTCGAATGCACACTATTTAAGCCTGCAATAGTATTGTTGCTAAAGAATATACCGCCACCACTCATACCCTTATCAATATCGCTAGAATATGTTAATTCAAGTCCGTCCTCTAAAGGTCGAGGGAGTAATGAAACGATGAACCCCTTACGTTCAGTATAAACAGAACTTGATTGATTTGAAAGAAAGGGAAAGCCAACCGCAGTAACTGATCGTGGAAATAGAATAGAAGAACTGGGAAAAAGTAACTTGTTTGCGGACAAATACTTTACTTTTGGGTTTATCCAAATAAAAGCTAGGTCTTTTCCCGATAACTCCTTAATCTCAACAAATATACCAGGATGCCTAACTCCATCGTATGTTTGAATACATAAGAATTTGTTCGATTGTATAACATGCTTATTAGTAGCAATCCATAAGCCTTTTTTGGGGTCACTAAAAATTAAACCAGATCCAGCAACCCTGTCAGCGTAAATTACCATAACACTAACTAATCTACGAATATCGTTTTTTTTATTGACTAATTGAATTGGGTTTGTTTGAGCAAGAAAAGATCGAAAAGGCAAAAATAAATCAAAAATGTAAAGACATGGAAAACATGAAAAGAAAAAAACATAAAGCCTGAAACATAAAAAATTATTCACCATAATGGTTCGTCCCTAAGCACCGGGCCATTTGGTTGGGGAACATAAGCAGGTTGGGGTTGGGGAACATAAGCAGGTTGGGGTTGTTGGGTAGTAGTAGGCTGTTGGCCTAAATTTGGTTTAATGGGAACATTTAACTTATTGAGATTCTTGGACCTTGGGGTATTTTGGGGAGATAATTTTTGGGTCGATTTAGAGCATATCTCTAAAAGATTACATGCTGGTGTAAACTTAAATATTCCAATTAAACTAGATAAAGAAAACAGAACAGATGCAATGGAAACAATTAATATCTTACTTAATGTAAAAGATTGGGAATTAATAGATTGATTAGGTTTATTTAATTCAGAAAAATCATTATCATCAGCCAAAACTGTGGGCAAATCAACATAAGAGCGGCTAGAGGAGGAACTGGATATAAATGGATCAAACTCGTTTTGAACCAAGGGATCAGAAGCTATCAGAGTAGAAGGCTGAGAATAAGTGTCTGCATTTTTAATATCAGCATAACCATCTAAAAACAACCTAAGACGGGAAGCAAAGTCAGGAGATAACATTACTATTGATTCCTGGCAAAGAGCATCAACCTGAGATGCCATATGAGAAGTATTTTGATTATTTAAAAAAGCTAAAAATAATGGCTGAATACTAATTACCTTAATGGCAGGCATAATAGAAGTATCATCAGCCATAAGATCGTTCAGGATATTAATAGCCTGAGAGAGATTTATCGGCAAATACTTAGAAAGTTTTAACTTAAAATCATGTCCTAGTCGCCAGTCATTAGATTTAGTTTGCTTGAGCTGGACTTGATCGATCATTTTTTGATTACTTAGAATAAAGTAAATAAAAGGTTAATGAAGGAGAAACAAAGAAAATAGATTAAGCTTAAAAAAATGGATAATTCCATAAGCTATGCTACCATATAAAGACTAGTAATGGCAGACATCATGAAGCTTAGGTCTCAGAGAGAAACATTTGCACAAAAATTAACTTTTTTTCTGTTTCAAATCGCAATATTGCCCTCGATAATCTACCTAGATCTGAGCAAGTCCCTTAATGCTCAAACAAATACAGCCGTGGGCGTAGCAAAAGCTACAGAAACCCTGATAAAAATTTACGATCCATCTGTTGCAAACGTAAAGCTAATCGTTCCAGCTTACGCTAATACACCCACAGCATGCGGAGGGCTTAGCAATAATGGTGAATGGGAGGCATATTACTGTAGAAATGATCAAACAATTTTAATCTCTCAAAATAATCTTAAACTAATAGAACAAAAATATGGTTTAGAAGCTATAGCAACTCTTGTAGCTCATGAATTTGCTCATGGAAGACAACATTCGACAACCGGATTTTCAGGTGATCTAATGTGGACAGTTGTATTTGACGAACTGCAAGCCGATTGCATTGCGGGAGTTTATATGAGAGAGGCTACACCAATAAAACTATCTGAAGCTCAAATAGAAAGATCAAAAAGATTCTTAGGTAGTATCGGTGATTATTCGCCACAAGAAAGAGACTGGCATGGAACACCAGAAATGCGTTCATTAGCCTTTAGCCAAGGATATAAGAATGGATCACTATCAAGTTGTTTGGCTTCAAAAGAAAAAAACTGGAGAAAATCGCTCGATAATTTACCAAAAAATTTGGATAGACTTATTGATAAAGGCTTAGATTTCTTGAATCGATTTTAATTTTCTCACCTCATCATTAATACTCCAATGTCATTTTCTATCATAGCTAAAAAAGGAAGTAAGCAAATTGAGCATGAAATAAATGCCGAGTATACAACGGTTGGAAGGTCTAAGGATGCAGATATATCTCTTCCTGCTGAATGGTCTCTAGCTTCGTCAATACATCTAGAAATAAAAAAAATTAGTTCAATATATTATATTAAGGATGGTTTCAATGGGAACAAAAGCACAAATGGAACTCAGCTGAACAATACATTTATTTCTTCTGAAAAATGGACAATACTTAAAACAGAAGATGAGGTAAAAATTGGATTTCTTCCTAATGAAGCTATAAATATAAGAATATCGGATTCTAATAATTACTTGAATTCAAGAAGTTCAATTAAAGACAATTGGACGCCAAAAAATGGAAAAATTAGTATTGGGAGATCAAGTTCATGCGATATTATAATAGAAGGACCAACAATATCAAGAAAGCATTGCGTTATAAGTAAGAATAAAAATGGCTATATTATTGAGGATACTAGTAGTAATGGGCTATTTTTGAACAATATTAAACTAGCACAGAGGGCAAACCTAATCCAAAATGATTTAATAAAAATTGGTTCACATATTTTCATTTGGGCAGATAATACACTAGCGAAACACACTATTGGTAGAAATTACAGAATAGATGTTCGAGACCTAACTCTTAAGGGTAGAGTTAGTGGCACAAATATATCAATTGAACCGGGAAGCTTGGTTGCATTAGTTGGTGGCAGTGGGGCAGGAAAATCAAGTTTATTAACAACAATAGTTGGTCATAATATGAATTATAGTGGCTCTATATCTATCAATGGTTCTGAATTGCGGAATTGCTTAGAGTCAGTAAAACAAGAAATTGGATTTGTTCCTCAAGATGATATCATACATACTGATCTTAGCATACATGAAGTGCTAAGTTATTCAGCGAGACTTAAATTACCCGACAAAGAACAACAGCATGATGCTGTTGAAAGAGTTTTGAAGGAATTAGATATTGGACACCGTCGCAGCGCTCTCGTTCGTAATTTAAGTGGTGGTCAACGAAAGAGAGTCAGTATTGGAGTTGAACTTTTAGCAGATCCACGAATTCTTTTTCTAGATGAACCTACCTCTGGGCTTGATCCAGGATTAGATAAACGAATGATGGAGCTACTAAGAGAGCTTGCTGATGCCGGCAGAACAGTAGCTCTGGTTACTCATGCAACCAATAACGTTACACTATGTGATCAAGTTGTGTTTCTAGGGCGCGGCGGCTACCTTTGTTATGCTGGCCCGCCGCAAGAATGCATGACCCATTTTGGTATAACTGGAGATTTCTCAGATATATATCAATATCTAGAAAAAGACGTAAGCGAAATTTCAAAAATTGCTGACTCATACAGACCCATTATTCTTAGCAAGCTTCCAAAAATCATAAATACTTATCAAAAAGAGGAAAAAGAAGCAATTTATAATTCAATCTCCGGGAAAAATATATCAAAATATTGTAATCAATTATTCACTCTATTGAGCCGAGACATATTACTAGCAAGCCGGGATAAAACATCACTTGCACTCAATGCTGTAACGGCACCACTTGCTATTTTAATGATATTTTTTGCAACTAATAATAAAGAAATTTTCATTAGGAACTCAATTGAGTCGATTACTGTTTATCCAGAAGCCTTAAGAATTCTCTTTGTAATTTTATGTTCTACTATATGGGTAGGTTTATCTTCGTCATTGCAAGTATTGGTGAAAGAACGACTTATCTTTAGAAGAGAGCGCTCATTTAATCTTCTCCCAACAGCTTATTTAAGTTCAAAAATTGTCATGATGATCCTTCAGGCAATTTTTCAATCTAGCTTAATACTCTTTACAATAGGGTTTTGTTATAATTCTCCAGAAAACAGTTTTTTACCATGGCCAATAGGAATCGCATTCGTAAGTTTTCTTACATTAATAACCGTAGGTTCTCAAGCTTTGCTTGTTTCAGGTTTAGTGGCATCCAGCCAACAAGCCGCTAGCGCGGCCCCATTACTACTAATTCCACAACTAATATTTGGTGGCGTATTATTTATACTTAAAGATTCAAATAATTTTATATACCCATTCATAACTAGCAGATGGTCAATGATATCAATTGGAATTTATACTAATATCGAAAGCTTAATTCCTATTGGCCAAGTATTACCTGGATCAACAGCATACGAATCAACCTGGGGGAATCTTAGCCATTCACTAATTATGCTTATAGGGCAAACTTTCATATTTTTATTGCTATCGCTATTGAGTTTATATTTTGTTAAGCATAATAAATAATGTTTAATCTAATTTTAGTTTTTATTCATTTTTAATATGTCAAAATTGCTTGTTCGAATTCTTGCCTTCAGCGTATTGTCAACAACAATCTCAATGCCAATTGGATATGCAGGCATATTTAAGCCACTCTTAAATCTATTAAAACCACAACTTGAAAATTCTTTATATCGAGAATGTGTAAAAATAATTGGAGGTACCGATCAAAATCTAGTTGAGATATCATCTAAAGCATGTAGATTAGTTGTCCAACCAATCTCAAGTTGCTTAATCAATCAAGCTGATGAATCAGGAAAAACCTTAGTTGTTATTAAGGAAATGATTCTGTCCAAATTCGGTGATGCAAGTGAAATTGTTGTTAAGAGGTGCTTTGCTACAATGTTAATGCTTCCAATAAATTCATTTCAAAATGTTCCAATAAAACAAATATTTGATAGACTTCCGCTGACGGATGGAAGCCAGTCATATGATTAACTGAATTATATTAATTGCTTATCAAAATTTTTGTTTTCAAAGATATAATTTGACTAATCAAAAATTTAGTTTACTACAAGAATTTAATTCCTCAATTACTAAATCCTTAATTCTCCTTTCGCTAAACTGAAGAATTTCAGCTCCGCCTGATTGTTCAGCAAATCTACTATATTTGAGTGCTAGTACATAATCGCCAGACTTTTTGTTTAAAAAGCTATTAAATACATAATAAATTGAAGGAATGTTGGATTGCGCTGTATTGATAGTAAATGATTGCTTTGCTTGTGAAATATTTGGAAGAGAACTATAATAGGTATAATAATATGCACGACCAATGTCTATGCAATATTTAGGTGCGTTGCCTAGCTCTGCTCTAAGTAATTCATTTAAGACTTGATCACTCATTGATGTGCTTGCTAGGAGCTCAGCAACTTTCCCAAGAGAAATTCTGGCTGCATCTTTTTGAAGAGCTATCAAATTAACTTGTTTCTCACTAGATCCACTAGAACTTGATTTTTCTAGTGCTGTTAGTATTATGGACATCGGTATTCCAAGTGCATTTCCCGTCCTTTGGCTACTTCCATCTTTATCAGGACGACTTTCTGAACGGCCATGTACACCAACCACATTACCATTATTATTAAGTATAGGACCTCCAGAAAATCCAACTTGTGTTGTTGCACTATAGATTAAATCATAACCACTATCACTTTTAATAGATTCGCCAACATACTTACCAATTCTGGAACTTAATATATTGTTTAATTTCTCCTTAGTTACTGGATAGCCCCAAACGATAAGTTCTTCTCCTAATATGAGCCCCTTTGCTGAAATAGTAGGTGCATATCCATTGTATTGAGAATCATTAATAGGGACTATAACAATATCAATCCCAGAAATTGGTAATTGGCTAATTAAGGGCAGATCCAGCATTCGTCCATCCAAAAAGAAAATTTTAACTGATTCTCCTGAAAGACCCAGAACGTGTTTTGCCGTTATAAAAAATAAGGAAGTGCCAATTTTCATGAAAAATCCAGAACCTGGCTCTGATTGATTTTCAACTCTTAATATATAAGTCTTAGAATCTTGGTCAGGAGAAGCGTTTGCAGTACAAGAAGGGTAATAATTTAAGGCTAATAAGACAGAAAGAGTAAGAAAACTTTTTAATTTTCTTTTAAATATAAAATGCAATTTAGTAAATAACATTACCATTCATTAAGCTTGTCCCCTGTGCTTTTTTGAGGCAACTGATCTGAACTACCGACTCCTAGAAATTCATTAACGTCGATATATAAGCGATCTCCTGTTTCATTAAGTGGACCTGAATTAGCAAATTTCTGAACTCCAAACAGCTTCTTAAGCGTTTCAGTTGGATTTTGTCCAGATTTAAGGGTATAAACAAGTCCTGAACATCTATCGCCCTTACTGAGTGCAACACAAATAACATTCATTCCATTGATATTACCAGTGGTGAGAAAACGGAGCAATCCCTGGTTGTTAAAATCTGTAAACCTTTCTGAAACCTCTTGGCAGCGCTTGAGTGGAGACCAACCAGAGTCACTAAAAGAATCGGAAACCCATCGTATCATTGTAATTTTTTTACCATTATTCATGTTTGCTATTGTTGACGGAACACCACCTCTAACTACACAACTAAAGCTTTGTGCCCTTGCATATGATGGACTTTGAGACATTAAAATGGATGAAAAAATAAAAATGGGAATAAATAAAAACCTAATTCTAATTTTGGTCATTAGTTTTAAAAATTCTCAATTTTTGAATTCGTTGATCCACCATAGGCTTCTATTCTCAATGATGCTCCATTATCAGTGACTTTGTAATTAAGAGATTGTCCTAGTCTTGAAAGATTTGATAAACCTTCTTTCTTAAATTTTTCCGATGATTCACGATTTATAAAATCACGATAAGCTTGAATGCGACCAGGAATTTGTGGATTTGATGGATCAGCCTCCGCACTAGGATCGCGGCTAATAAAATCTAAATAAACAATGCAACCTTTAGGATCTCTTCCAGCTCTAGAAAGATAAATAAAAGCATCTTCATCCGCTTCTTTTTCAATTCTAGAGGAAGTGTCGGCAATCCTTTTGTTTAGTTCAGCTTCTTTTTCCGCAATCATTTTTGCAGAAGCATTATCAGTTGATGTATTTATTGCCCCCTGAATTCCACTAGTACTTACACCTGTAAGTCCGCCAAGTAGCCCAAGTCCCATTCCCCATCCACGCTTACTTCCTTCATTTGCTTTTAATTGACTAGCTACTTCTTCTTGAATTTGCCGTTTCAGGGCAATCTTCTCTGTCGGTCCAACAGCTTGATGCTTCCTAATGTGGTGAGAAATTTCACGTCCAACCATACATGCCAATGCATCTGGGTTGCCAGATAGTTGTTCTACCGCTGCTTTAGGTACAATTATCAGGTTGGCTTCATCCGCGAAGCCGTTTAAAGCATATTTCTCAGACAAACGTACCCTCCAACTAGTGCTAGCCGTGTCATTTGATCTGGCAAGTTTGTCTACAATTCTATAAAGAACATAATAGTCATCATTTAATTCTTTTTTAGCTTGAGAATAAATTAGATCCTGCTTTTTATTTACCTGCTGAGCCATTACGTCAAGGGGCATCAAAAGAAATGGGCACAGTACAAGTTGAAATGCAAGGAGTCTCTGGTGCAATTTCATCATAAAACCATTTTTTATATTCTAGCACATTAACCTTACTATTTACAATAGAGGCAGTTTTGAATCTTCAAGCCAATTTTCCATTCAATTAATACCCTTTTATTTTTTTCACCCTGGATAATCTATTATAAGAGGTATCCCTAAAAGTGGTATCTGGTCTTCTCGGTCGTTCATAAAACTTATTCTTTCGGCATATGGCAAGCACAAAACGATCTCAATAGTGAAAACAAATTACTGTTTATGTATTTTTTATAAGATAATTAAATGCTAACTAATAAATTAATTGAATGGTGTTGGTAGCGCAAGAAATTAAATGTAATATTTTAGGCTCCTCCAATCCTTATTCTTTTTAATCCCGATTTTTCTTGTGAATTTGCCTCCCATTGATGTGGCAAAAAAACCAAATACATGTCCTACTTGAGCTCGAATTTGATACCCTAAGGATTTACGCTCTATTGCGGTTGCAATTGGTAGTTGCTTGAATTATTCACCAGAATAAGTTTAATCAGCCCATACATAATAATCATGAACATTTGCTGGAGTGACTACAAAGCGTCTGATAAAGCCATTCTCAGTATCTATGCAGACGCCAATCTTATAATCATAGTGATTCATATCAATCTATTTAACCCAACGACTATATAATTTTTTGCTGCTGCCACTTTGGTGAATATTTTTTATATTTTGCCATTTTAAAACATAACGAAGTGTGACATCAAGGATTTGTTCACCATGGCCTTCTAAGCCTTGATCTCTCAGGTAGCACCTAAACATTTTAAAAAACTCCTCTATTACTTTTGTCTTACGGAGAAGCCCTCTTGCATCAATACTGTAGTTGCTTCTGGGAACTCATTCAGGATAAAATTTTGTTGGAGAATCTGCATTTTATTTAAAAAGGATTTTCAATTCAATTATTTCCAGCATTCTGCCTCCGATGGAATCAACTTCGATAGTCGTGCAGAAACAAGCCTTTTTTTGAGCTTTGATACTCTTTGCTGTTCTCCGCCTAAATACTCAATCTTTATTTCAATCATTCAATTACCTCTAGAATATACCTCAAACTGAAACTCTATCTATAGCTACATAAATTTCTGTGGGGCCTTTAATAAAACAGTCATTTTGATTGTATTCTAACTATTTCTACTCTTAACTTGAAGCTTAAATCGTAGTTAAACGAAGGGGAGAATAATTAATTTTGTTATATCTGATAAAAACTTGGATTAAAAATTGTTTTATATTTACTGAACAAAATGAGAAGGGTTGATTTCTTGCAGATTACTCGGACTTATCAATGCTTTCATGGTGTATACGTTATTTGCGGATCTAGGCTTTTAGGTTTTCTGACAAGCCTGTCTTATTAGCAAAATTATTATTATACTTCTATTTATCTATATCTTAATTTTAGGATTTCATGGCAACTATGAGAAAAGATTATGCTAGAATAGAAATAGAAATTTATTTGTTACGTGAATTGGATTCTTCCAACTGGAAAACCTATTAATTTTGGGGGCCTTTCACAGCCCATCGTTATAAAGCATGGCCTTGGCTCTGGCACGCAAGGCCAGGTATATGAAGCGCATTACTGTGGAGAGGATGTTGCGCTTAAATGGTATTTCCCCAGCTGCATAGAACGCGATCCAAGCCTTAAACAAAGATTAATTGAAAGTATTCGAGCTACTTCTCCAAACGAAAGTTTTTTATGGCCTATGGCTCTTTTATACAGTAATGATAAATTCCTTTCGATGCCCCAAAATTCCTCTAGTAGTTTTGGGTATATGATGCCGCTTAGGCCAAATGGTTTCATCGGAGTATATGAGCATTTAGGAAGTAATTTAGATATAAGTGTTCAAAAAATCTTATGTTCATGCTTGAATCTTTCCGAAGCATTTCATCAGCTTCATTTAAAGGGTCTTTGCTATAAGGATATTTCAATTGGTAATTTGTTTTTCAACCCAACCAATGGCCACATTTTAATTTGTGATAATGATAATGTAGATATAGAAGGTAGAGATCTTGGGAATGTCCTTGGTACACCTGGTTTTATGGCTCCAGAAATCATTATGCGCAAGGCTAAACCTGGAAGTAATAGCGATTTATTTTCATTAGCGGTTTTACTATTTAGGCTTTTAACTAAGCATGATCCTCTTAAAGGATTACTAGAATTAAAGATTAAATGCATGGATGAGCCAGCAAGAAGACGGCTTTATGGAGAAGATCCTGTTTATATATTTAATCCAGAGGACGATAGAAATAGGCCTGATCCAATAGAACACAGCGCTATATTATCCACTTGGCCAATTTATCCAAATATTATAAAGGACTTATTCAATCAAACTTTTTCTACTGGCATGAATAAACCAGAACTTCGCGCATTGACTGGCCAATGGAATAAATCAATAGCAACCACTCTTAATCATCGGCGTACCTGTACAAAGTGCTATCAAGAAAATTTTCAAGATCCAAATTTTTCATATTCATGTTGGGCTTGTGGACTGAAATTGGAAACACCCATCATATTTAAGACTCCATACGCATCTGTTGTTGCATGTGAGTACAATGAGTTGCATATTCATCATCTAGATCCTACAGCCTGCATTAGCATTAAATCTCCAATTGCTGTTGTAGTTGGACATCCCTCAGATAAAAGTGTACTTGGAATACAAAACTTATCTCCTTATGCTTGGAAGGTTTTATCTAAAAAAGGAGATACCATTCAGCTTAACCCGCAAAAGAGCTGTAATCTAAAGATTCTTCAAAGGCTTCTTACCCATGCGGGGCCTTTTGAAATTCTCAAAAACTAGAGTCAAATGTCTTTCCCAAAAGTTCAACTTTCAAGTCGACCGCTTCATTTTATATATATTTGCGATTGTTCTGGATCTATGGCGGCTCAGGGGAAAATGCAGTCTCTTAATCAAGCGATTAGGCAATCTATCCCTGGTATGGCAGAGGTGGCTCATCAAAATCCTGAAGCCAAAGTTCTTGTTAGGGCTGTTAGTTTTGCTGATCGTGCTACTTGGCACATTCAAATTCCAACACCAATTGATAATCTCATTTGGACAGACCTCAAGGCTGGTGGCATTACTGCAATGGGAGAGGCACTTGAATTAGTTGCTCATCAATTGCGTACACCTCCAATGGAGGAACGTGCTTTACCCCCAGTATTAGTACTAATATCAGATGGTCAACCAACAGACGATTTTAACTCCTCACTTAAATTATTTATGCGGGAACCTTGGGCTCAAAAAGCCGTTAAATTATCCATTGCAATGGGCCATGATGCTGATATTGATGTTTTACAAAAATTTATTGGAACGGATCTAGATAGTGGTTTACCTCGAAATGAAATTCCTGGCGAAAGTGGTCAATTACCCTTGAAAAATATTTACAAATCGCCAAGTAAGCCATTAATTGCAAGTAATGCAACTTCACTTGCACAATATATTCAATGGTCTTCCACAGCTGTCATTAATGCTGCCTCAATGCCGGCAACTCGACAAGCTGGAGAAAGTTCAGGTATTAGTAATGTTCATTTACCAGATCTTCCTCCAACCATTACTGATCCAGATATTGACGTGGAAACCTTGGTATGGTGAGAGGTAGATGGCTTCCGCCTCAATCATGCACTTGTATTGGTGCATCGCATCTACGAAATAATTCAGAGTGCCAGGATGCGTCGGACTCGCGCACTTTCTTGAGTTTAGATAACTACCCAGTATCTACAATGGTTGTAGCCGATGGACATGGTGGTAAACCATACTTTCTTAGCCAAAAAGGTAGCGCCATTGCTTGCACCACTACTTTTACTTTAATTGAACAATACATTAGCACACATATTATTAAAACAAAGCCAAATTTAATGTTAGAGCATACTTGGTTTTCGACGGATTTGCCAAAACAAATCCAACTGCAGTGGTTAGTTAAAATAGAAGACCATTGGCGCAAATACCATGCCAATGCTGGAGATTTTGACCCTAAAGTTTATGGAACTACACTTGGAATTGTATTGATGACCCCTTTTTGGTGGGGTCATACTGGTATTGGAGATTGGGATCTAACTATTTCATCAAATAATGGATCCATCAGCCTATTAAGTGAAGAGAAAGATCCTTCGGCCCCTGGAGAAGCAACATTCAGCTTATGTCACACTTTTGGTTATAAATTTTTTGCAAATCGTACAAAAATATATTCTCTTTTGAAGCCAAAGGAATCATTCAGTATAGCATTAAGTACGGATGGAATTAGGAAATCTTGTTCTACAGATAAAGATTTTTTGCTATTATCTTCTTTTTTGTCTAAAGCTAACACGTCATTTTTTGATGTAGAAAATACCGTAGACTTGCCAAACACGCTAAAAAAAATTACTACCGAAGGTTGCGGCGATGATGTTAGTGTTGCTGTAGCAACATGGCGTCTCGAAAAGCTTGGATTGGAAGCATTAACATTAAAATGTTATTTCATTATTAGAAAAAAATTCTTTCAATATTTGAGCAAATTGATTCGTTATTCTTAGTCTTCATTTCTTTAAGGCCGCTCAGGCGCCGCTGCCGCTTCTGGGCGGCGCGGATCTGCTATACCAAGGCTACCGCCATTAGGTAGTAATTCAACACTGTTAGCAGAACCCATCGCTGCAGATCGAACTAATTTATGGCCCATTATTTCTATTATTTTTTGCGTATCTGGGCTTATTCCTTCCTCCATCAAGATTTGATCGGGCCAAAGTTGGCTATGCACGCGGGAGGCAAGCACTGCACTAGCCAGAT
>Ga0247843_1006790_pt1 | contig 14634 bp, 9 predicted proteins | sample LaCruzMarch2017__FD_192420 | JGI IMG/M metagenome (GOLD analysis project Ga0247843, IMG submission 192420) | Freshwater microbial communities from meromictic Lake La Cruz, Castile-La Mancha, Spain - LaCruzMarch2017_8m | ecosystem: Environmental > Aquatic > Freshwater > Lake | place: Spain...
GATCGTACTTTGGTCTATTCTCCTCGATTGCGTTGAGTAATGCAAAATTACAATTGGGCACGCATCCCGTCCCCAGCACTAATGCATATCCATCGCGGAAGTCGGTTTCCATATCCATCTCGGACGGGTTCCACGAATAATCTTTCCACAAAAAATGATAATCTATATCGTCACCATCGCCGGTCGTGTGGAATTCTAAATCGCGCAATGGCACGATGATATCCGGTTCGGCGATCGATGCGTTCGCCGGCAGGTCTATGCCGGTATATATCCCGAGTCCGGCATTCGGGATGGTGGATTCCGCCAGGTACAGTCGACAGTTGGGGTGTTCGACCGCATCATCAATCGACATCTCTCGAAAGGGAGGAGATGTCAAGAGTCCGACGAAGCGGTAAAATGAATACCGGACCGTCGATGCTTATGGTGCACGGCCGACCCGATTCCAATAATGATGCAAGGGTGACACAAGGCGATCGGACAAGATGTGGCGGGCTCTCACAAAGCGTCGGCTCTTCACAAATAATTTAAGGTGCACACCTCAACGCCTCAACGCACAAAAAACGGATGAGACATCTGAACTGCATTCTCTCTAGGTCGTCATTCCCTTGTCTCTAGAGTGTTCAATCGTTTCGGTCGGATGACTTAGATACTTCATTCTCATCCATTGCTTCACAGCTGACAAACTGCACGTCGAAGCAATCGTTTCGAATCGTCATATCATCATGGCGTGGAGGAATAGGTTGGCCCAGGCTCGAGTCGTGGCGGCCGACGATCCATCATCATTATTCTCGAGCGGCGGCGATAACGATGCCGCGACTCGAAGCATCATGCGAGACGATCGACTCGAGTCGACATCGGCGCGTCCGAGCAGTGGTGGCGAACGACGACGACATCCGGATGCCGCGCACAGTTTCGATCGGGTCTTGAGGAAACTCGAAACGACGAAGCGACGTCAGCATGATGAAGGAGTCCATCGATCGTCGCCCGCCTCGTCGACGACGACTCGTCGTGCTCCACGAACGCCCTCGGGCGGTCGTCGTCGGGCGACTGCCGTTCCGACGAGCGCTCATGATGATAGTAGCTACGACGACGATTCCTCCTCCTCCGATTCGAGGGATGACGATCGATTCTTCGCGAGCGATGCGAACGATGAATACGATGATGACGAAAATGAAAATGATGGCTCCATCATTGGCGGCGGCAGTGGCAGTACCAATGAACGCCAACGACGTCTAATCGAAGAAACTAGACAACAATTCGTCGATCGGCAAGTGGTACGCCACGGTCCGCCCAACGGCGGTAGCGGTCATGATACGGTGGTCGATTCCTTCATCGTCAAGCAACGGAGTTCTACGGAGGAATGGCGTAGTATGGAGGGTGGCGAAATGACGGATAATACTACTAGTAGTAATTTGCCATCCGCGATATTAAAACTCGATCAACGACTGTCCATTCCTGCACCGATGCATAAGAATGATGTATTGGTCGAAATTGAGGTGCGTGATATATATGTGTGTGTAGTAGCTACACGACTGGAGATCAAAGGTTTGCCGCCAGGCACTTTCCTCGCTAATATTATTATTCTAACCTACAGATCTTCTTCTTTCTTTCTATATCTCTTCCCCAAGGCTTACACCGTGGACAAGAAGGAATTGATGATCCGTCCGGGCGTGCGTTGTACCGGCGACGCGGAACCGCTGGGCGTAACGACCATAGGGATGGACTGCATCGGACACATCGTCCAGCTGACGAATCACGCGCGTGCCGTATATGGCATAAGCGTCGACGATCGCGTGGCGGCGATATATCCGTTCGATTACAATACCGACGACAGGCCACGTCGTCGGAATACCAAGTACGCGTTGGTGGATGCCGGATTCGTCGTGGCCGTTCCCAGGGATGTGGACGCGGCCGACGCGGCGTGCATGATACGCCTGTACGTCTCGGCATTCCAATCGATATTGATGGGAATCGGGACTACTACCATTGGCAGCAGTAACGACAGGTACGGCACCGATCAGCTCGGCGGACGATCCATATTGATACAGAATGGTCATACGGAGTTCGGCAGGGCATTGATACAAATGGCCGCATTGCTCGGAGCATCGCGCATATTCGCGACCGGACCGACCGAATGTCATGCATTGTTGAGCGAGTTGGGGGCCAGTCCATTGGGCGCTCGGACGTTTAGTTGGGAGTTATTCATCGAGGAGAAGATTGGTTTAGTGTTGGTGCAAGAAATGCCGACGGCAGGTACGCGTGTGTCTTTTGTCGAATTCTCATATGTTCAGTTAACTGATACTTACATTTTTCCTTCATCATCGTCATATAGAAAATTTCGAACAGTACATTAGCATCCTCGATGAAAGTAAAGGAAATTTAGTATATACCACACATGGACACAAGCACGCGGGTGATGATGATGATTTAATTAGCATGGAGAACTTGGCCGAGGAGGTCAGCTGTTCGAACTGTCTACAGTGCAGCCCGAAGGAGATAACGAGGAAGGCCCAAGCGGCGATCAATTCTGCCAAGTTTAGTCTACGCCTGTCATTATCGCCCAAGTATCTCGAGTACGATGGATTATGGGCCAGCTGTAAGGAGGACTCTACTCAATTTAAAGAGGATCTGAGGTATCTATTTGCATTACTCGGACGTGGGAATTTGAAACCCAACATTACCGAGTGCATATCGCTGGATGAGATCGCGGGCGTGCAAGAGAGAATCGAGATACAGGGTAAGATGGGTACGGTAATATGTTTACCATTTGCACTAAGCGAGAAGAAATCACACCGAGGTATTGATCAAGAGTCTCCTCGATCGGGCACTCCAGAAATGCTGCCGTCCATGAAAACTCGGAGCATAAACTTACATCATCAACGAGAACGTCAAGATAACTTTGCCAATAATTATGCCGTCGATTCTGGATATGTAAAAGAGACTCATATCAATGATTCATTGAGCGACTTTCATCGTATGCATGACCATGACAAGTCAACTAATGTCATTCAGGAGGAAAAGTATTCCAACGAATCTTCTCTTCCGAGTGATTTTATGAGATATAGTTCATCGCCTTGCGAATCGGAAAGATTATGTAGCAATAACAAGGAAGATTTCTTGCATCATTTATCTTTATTAGTATCTTCTAATGATCAGGATGATATGTCTGATGGGTATTCGGTCGAGAGTGCAACAAATAATCAAGGTATTGAAACATCAGTTCCTACCGCGAAGGATCCTCTACGTAAGAGTAAGCGATATCAAGCGTATCACCAGTACCATCGACACAAATTGGCCGAGGTGATACAGCCGAGGTCACCGAGGAATGCTGAAAGTACTTCCACATTCTTTGAGACTAGGAAGAACGACGAGCTTGTTTGTACGGAGCTTGTTTGCTCAGAAAAAGTTGATGAGCTTGGTAGTAAATCGTCCGTGGATACGTCATCTCCCACTGCAAGGAAATTGAGACGAGAGTCGAGAAAGAAACATTTTGGCAGCATTGATTTAGCTCCAGATGGAAATGAAATAATGATGCAATTAATTGAGGATGAGAGAATTGAGTCGAATGGATCAGAAAATATCGAGCTTAACAAATCAGAAGCGGTGGCAGAAAGAACTGACGATTACAATGTACCAATGCCGCAATCAAATGAAATAGAGGAAAATGCATCACGCAGTGACTTAGGTCAAGTCAAGACAAGCTTATTGAACACGGCACCAGCTACAATGGAGCTTGAGAACAAGTCAATGCGTTCTCCTCGTGGGGAACGGCCAGAGCCCACTCCTTTTGATGATAAAGATTCGTCACAAATGAAACAGGCCTTGGAGTCTTTATCTAAATATACCGGTAATAAAGTATTCGTCGAAGGGAGACAATCCTCGTTCGACTGTCCGCCAAGTCCAAGAAGTATCCCAACAAAGCCTAGCACGTCACGTAGCAGGTCCAGCAGCAGATCGCAGTCGTCGATAGGAGTACCTTTGCAGAATGAATCACGAGAAGAAGAAAATTGTGGACGAGATGAATGCTCCCGTTCATCGTCGTTTCAATCACTGAAAAGTAAGTGGGATTCGCCACGAATTCTTCTAGCAAAGACTGAAATAGAGAATGCTGCTTCGTCCGTTCAATCGCTTCGGAATAAATGGGAGCAAAAGGCGAAACGATAGCAGGAAAAAGTTAGGTGTGTGTGAGAGAGAGAGAGATAGTGTATGTGCTTTAGTAAACTACTTCAATTATACCAACTTTCTTATTGATCATTGCAACTAACAATCAAGTCATTTGCTTCAAGAAATGACACAATTTGTGCCATCTCCCTCGACGACTGGTAATGGATGTGTTGTGTCGTTACCACGTACGTCATTACAAAACTCTTTTCCTTCGCAAAATTTTCGATGCGTAGGCCAATGAGCTCGCTGACACTCTTTACTGCAATATTGGCTGTTTTTGCATTGAACACACAACATCAATTTCTTTCGTTCAAAAGACTCGCGGCAATAATAGCAATTGCCCATTGACGTTTGATTCCTCAATTCGCCGTACTTCTTCTTCAAGCAGTCACATCCATTGCGTTTATGAAAGAATTTGATTACTTCCTTCTCCCTATCCTGCCATAGATCTCTAACTTTTGGTAGGTACTCAGTACAATACCATTTTTGTTTTTCATCATTTCCATCGTCCGAAACATCGATACCATTGTCAATTAAAAGTATAGCCATTGCAACAAATCCAGCCAATCCTATACTATACTTCCGTAAAGGGCCGGTCCAAACACCCACAATAGAAAGTTGATTCTGACAATCTTCCACACAAATGTAATTCGTTCCTAACGAGACAAGACACGCCACTACACTATTGCAAGCAACTTTATCTTTATAATCTGGATGAATATTCCTGGGCACAAGACGCATCATTTGATTCATTGACAAATCAAAATTCATATCGTTTTGTTTATCGTTTTGCTGCTCAAAAGTTGTTATGACATTACGAATACTCTTTTGAAGTTCAATGACAAAATCCTTCACGGGAGGGGGAAACCGAGCAGGCTCGGCGCCATGGTAGCATTTCACCCCCTTCCTCCGTACTGTGAGATCCATCGCATGCTCATCTAGTGTCGAATTCCCTCCATAATAGATGTTATGAATGATGTAACGCCTCATCGTCTGCCCGTCCTGATCGATTTCATCTCTCAATTGCAGCGAAGCAGCCGACAGCTGCTCAAGGACAAGACGTGACGGTGGCTTTCCCTTCGCTCCTTTTCTACCCTTCTTCCCCATCTTTCACGCTGATGTTGGGGAACCTAGAGGCGTCCAATCTCAATCGTAATCCGACAGCTTGTTTCATTGAGATTTTGTTACAGATGAGATTTTCAATTTAACGCGGGAAACAGGGTCATTTTCATTTCCCCGCCACCCACGGCGCACGGAAGATCAGTAGTAGTGATGAGTAGTGGCAATTTAGGTTCAGGCTCGGGTGGGACATCTCCCTACGACGATGCCAATAGCAACGGTGGTAGTGGCGCTCCACTTCCAGACTTTAACGCATCGAATATTCGACTAGCCACAATCGCTCCCGCCTTTGGTATACCCTCCTCCTCATTAACTGCGGGTCCCGGAGCATCACATCTTTCCAATACACGCACACCGGACTATCTGGATTATGATCAAAAGGGACGTGGTATCGTGTCAACAATGTTTACTAATTCCGGTATAAGTTATTTAATAGGTGTATCCTCAGGCGGTTTATATGGGCTACGAGAAGGATTGACACGTACACCCAGTAGTCGATGGAAGGTCAAATTAAACAGTGTATTAAATCATTGTGGACGACATGGTAGTGGATGGGGCAATATGATGGGAAGTACGGCTATATTGTACAGTTTGTATGAGGGCATTGCTGACACTGTAAGTTTAATTTATTATTTTTGGTATCTCCTTTTTATATTTCATTCCATTTTCTGTTTATTGACCCTCATATTTTTCCGGAATATATATATAAACATGTACAGTATGAACTCGATCGATATACTGGACCAATTCAACCACCTGCACCACTACTAGCAGGTGCATTGACAGGTGCTACATACTATATACGTGCTGGACCACGTGTGGCAACATTGGCAGGTGCGATTGGGACAGGTGTTGTGGGGGGAACATTTGCTTTATATTCTGTATTGGGTATCCCATATGGGAGTAAAGGTTGGTTATTCTTATAAATGTGGGAGGAAGTATGTATTTGTAGAATGAAACGATAACTGGGGGGGGGAGGATTCAATAATTTACTTCCTGTGGGTGAGGGGATCTAATGTAGATTGCAAAATTGATGCTGGGTGAAGGAGCGGCACGGAGGGGATCTGTTTGGTAATAACCTTGACTATAGAGATGATTTATTGCCTTTTTATCCTTCTATTTATAGATTACTTCTTCTGTCTTCCTTACCAATTTATCTCGTGTTTCAATACTCATACTCATTTTGGAACAAAAAAATCTCAATCTCAGCTGGTCATAGTGCGAAATCGCTCAAGTGTACCTTATGATTATATATTGGATTGTGTTCACTGAAACCATATGGATCAATAAACACGCTTATGTAAGTGTCTCTTGCTTCACTTCTCATCTCAGTACAAGAATTATTGTAGGCTATCAACGTTGAATCAATTGATACTCTACTGACTACACCTGCTTCGAAGAATGTTCTCAAGGTATGCATGGCACCATGATCCCCAACTGATGCCGCAATCCTCAAATGCTTAACAGCTCGTTCTAAGTGTCCAGATTGATACTCCATACCTCCATGCCTCCAAGATTCATACTCCATGACTCCAATTTTGCATCTTGCGTCTTCATGTCCAGCCATAGCAGCGGCCTCGTAGTGGAACTTGGCCTTCTTCAAATCCCCTTCTTGACGATAAATGATACCCATGAAGAAATGCGCCTGACTGGAGCCAAACTCTGCTGCCCTAGCGTACAGTTCAAGTGCCTTTGCCCAATCTTGCTGCAAACCTCTTTCTCCATAGTGATAATTATGAGCCAGAACACACATCGCTCCGGCATCATTTGCCTCAACCCGCTTCATCAATCGTAACTGATATTCAACAGATTTTCCTTCTGTGTCTACTGTGCCAATTCTCTCTGCTTTACAAAATTGACAAGTATCAATTTTCTCAGATTCATAGAAGGAATACTCACATCCTCTACAAATACTCTTCCCGCAACATGGATAATATGCTTCCATACCCATATCCTCTTTGTCAACAGCAAAATCGTAAATTGGTACAGACGATACAGTCGCGGGTGGAAGCGAGAGACAACATATCAATTTCATAGGCATTGGTAGGAAGCAGATGGGACAGTCCTCCTTAGCCGGAGGGTCCTTGAACAGCGCCTCATCATATAGCTCGGCAGCACGTCGTTTGCATTCTTTTTTTGCTTTGGCCAATGATTTTTCTGGCAATCAGCGTTGCAATACTTGACGAGCTTACACGACTTACACGTCTTAAGACTAGCGCCCCCCTCCTCGCCGCACTCGGCACAGCAGCGGACCGTCACTTCGCCAAGACTATGGTCCATTTCCACACCGCACTAGCTCAATGACGTCCCGCCAAATCTACTAGGATTTTGTGACGCCATGAGGTAGGTAGATAGATATGGCGGACAACAACAAAGACAACGACGAAGAGGACGAGGAAGATGACGAGGATTACGTACCAGGTATTGATCCGGATGAGAAAGATGATGACGAGAATGACGATGTCGGTGATGATTTAGTCGCGTCAGCAGAAACAACAACATTAAGTCATACTAAAAGAAAGGCAGTGGATGATGCATTCATCGATCTCTTCGGCTATCCGTATAATACTGTTAATGAATCATCTCATCATGAAAACAATCAGCCAATTCCACTATCTTCAGCAATGAACAATAATCCCACTAAGAAACAAAGAAAAGCAGTACAAATATTGTCAAGCATATTTGGTAAAGATACAACATCCAAACTAACAACAACTGCCAACTTTGTTTCCTCATTAGCACGTCCCAAGGTAGCAAGTGTGGGAGGGATGGTACGACTTGAAAAACGTACAATAGTAGAAATTAAACGCTTTGCAGGACAAGAAATTAAGATTGAACGAGTTGTGACTGTACCTGTAATGTCGTCTCAGCCAGGAGGAGTAGGAGAGGATACTGCTACTACTGTGTACGACTCCTCCACAACACCCAAAACCGCTGCTGCCACCACCAACACAAGACGTAAAACCAAGAATGTTGACAATTTACTTGCGAAATTAGCCAAGCCTGATAAAATATCTGTGACAGCCAAAACTGCTGCCGATTGGGATCTATTCAAGGCAAAGAATACAGACTTGGAAGAAAAGCTAGAAAGTACGGCACGGGGGAATGAGGCATATTTAGTGAAGAAAGACTTTTTAGGGCGTGTGGATCAACGTCAATTCGAAATAGAAAAGTTGGAGAGAGAAAGAGAACGTGGAGTGGGTGTAAAAAAGAGTAGGGGGAAGAAGTGACGGTTGCGACGAGAGAATAAGTTTTACCTCAAACAATCAGTTGATTACATTGAAAAGAAGAAGAGACTATGGACTCCTACCGATTAGGTAGTAATTAATTGACATGAAAACCTTGCATTAAGTATAACAAATATATATGTAACCCGAAGTCTTAATCGAATGGTGGAAAAATCACTCCGAAAGACTATCCACAAGATCAACAGGCGTCGTTGAGAAAATGAACGAATCAACCGTTTGTGTTGAACGATGATCATCAGCTGAATTGAACAAATCAGTTCCTCCGTTGCTATTTGATATGACATCATCGAATGCATCAAAATTAGCAAAGTTTGTGTCAAATGTGCCAGTGTATAAGTCTAATACTGGCACATCATCATCATCATCATCGTCGTCGCTGCTACCGCTTGACCTAGTGTGTTTTATTCGTCCATTGCTGCTGCTGCTGCTGCTGCAATGTTGCCTTGTTACGACTCCATCTCTTGATACTGACATAAAGCCATCATCATCATCATCATTAGACGTGCCGTTTACCTCATCATCGATACTATCACCATTTTCAAATGTACGAAGATGACCAAGAGGATCATCATATACATAATCTTCAAATCCACTTGGCTGATGAATGACTGATCCAAAATTTGCAATGCCCCCACGATTAGCACTCTCCGACGACGATGACGGCGATGATGATGTCGACGATGATACACCAATGGTGTCACTGTCAAGTACTAATGACCCACTGCTACAACCTTCATCACCACCACCAAAGTTAGGTCGATGTCGATTATGACCTACTCTTAGTGCCTCCATCATAGTCGCAGCAAGGTCTAAATCATTTTCATCCATATCAATTTCACCAACCACAAGTCCATTATACAATCCACTAGTTGGGAATGGTGATGGTCCATCTTCATCAATGTCTAGAAAGTCTCCATTACTAAAGTTGTTGCTATGAATTATTGATGGATTGATTGCACTTATTCCTGATGATGGGTCATTCCTAACGTTACTGTTTGTTGGGTTGTGCTGTCCTCCACCCAAGGGTGTAGATTGGACTGACAATTCAAATGCCAGTGTAGTAGATACAAATATTGACCATTTATCGTACTGTGGATGATGTCGTAAGATAGTGTCGATAGATGGTGATTCCTTTGATAACACGTAAGGCACTTCGTTAGGTGTTGCCAAACCAATACCATTGCTTACTATGCCAACTGATACATCCGGTTTAAGCAAAGATTGTAAGGATGACAAATCATCATCACTGATAGTTGTAGATGATGATGCAAATCGCTTGATAGTGTCTGCACCATCTCGAACGGGCGATCGATCCTTCCTCTTTTTGGAGCTGAGAACCGAGAGTTCATTATAATGGTGATCTGCATTGAAATTATTCTGCGAGGATTCAACTATTGAAGTTAATCCATCCAATTCCTCGGAGGCATTGTGCCCATTCTTGTCATTTTCCATTAGCTCATTACTATCCTTTGAGACTGAATTGTTGCATGCATGGACCAATGCTTGACAGATTATAATAGCATGTCCCATGTATCCCTTCCGGAAGCATGTTTGCTGAATATGTCGACCATGAGGGGTGGAAGTAGATGAATTATCGGTAACGAATTCAGCAGGTGGGTTGACTTTGTCAAGATCGTCTTCCATGACTTCAGGAGACATATCAATAAATGTGTTGGCCTCTTCGTGTTCCATCGCTGAATCAACATCATCCTCTGACACGGGCGTGACCGCGTCAACATCTTCTTCCACACCGACAGTGTCATAATCATCTAGACTTTTCATATCACGTATCATTTTGTCATATTGAAGAGCAATTGGTGAACCAATATCAATGTCCTTTACGAATTGATCCACTATCTCATTCTCTCCCTCCTGACGTTCCTTACCAATCGAAATAGTACTTTCATCCTCAGATGGGACGATTAGAATATGATCATCCTCTACCCCAACAAATGATGCCATCAACTTCTCAACCAAGTTACACCGGATAAGGAAGTATTCCTGCAGTCCACAACGACTTATCCCACCCTCAAAGACGTGTACTAACATATTGGCAACACTTTGATGTAGCATAGAGCACCATTCAAATTGCCAAAATAAATCAAGACATTTTTCTAAACAATCACTGTCCAGAAGTGCCAAATCGACGTCATGATTGCCAAGCAGAACTAACGATTCAATGAGACGTAGTATACGCAAACGGGACGCCCCCAGTAAGTTCCGTTTTTGGCCGTTGGAATACTGTGCAAGCTCGACCCAAGTTTGTGTTAGGGGATGTATCAACAGTTCCGATAGACGTGCGAGGAGAGCTGTCATATGCCGGAGCAGGGTGGATGTGTTCGCTGAAATTTCGGTAGACGTGACAGTAGGCGAAGAGACGTCATCGTGTAATGCCATATCATACTCTGTTGTGGTATATGATTTCTTCTTTCCGACTTGTGTACTATTATTGCTGCCAGATATTGCAGCCACAGCGCCATACCCACCAAGCTGTAGGACCAAACTTTCTAATACAGTGATTCCACATGTCATTATTGACTCGTGTGATACAAATTCTGGTCCTATTTCTTCGCTGGATGACGATAATGGTGGTGGTGACATGATTAAGTCAATAATTCGATGTAATATTGGATCGCTCGATAATGATACCATGAACGGAGAATCTAATGGTGAATTTTGTATAATCGTAATAAGTATTTCAGACGCGTGTTGAGAATATGACAGGGTGACATCCTCATCATCCTCTCTATACTTTGGGTCGTCAGTATTCGTATTTGCGGGTGCTTTACATGATATGATCTCGTATCCAACAGGATAGCCATATTCAATCAAGAACGATGAAGTATTCCCACCTAAACGTTTTAGTAATAATTCCAACACATGATCTGTCATCCGGGTTGACCAGTCACACTGAAATATATGATTTGCGGGATCCTCCTCTTCCTCTTCGTCCTCGTCATCAATCTCGTTAGTTGATATTGGGTTTTTCGAACCAGACGATGCCAATATATTGTTGGAGGGATGATTAATCGCACTTAAATTTGTCATGAACCGATTATTAATTTCGCTGTTGGGGTTCTCATCATTATCATCTCCCCCTCCAACAACATCATCAGTCCTTTTGCTAGTAGTTATCGCAACTACTTGTCGTCTCTTCGGTGATGGGAGTAATAACCGTTGTATAATATGCATAATCGAATGAGAATGCATGTGATCGAAGAATGCACACATTAGTATTGGCGGAACATCATTGATATTTCCCTTTTCATGAGGAGTAGTAGTAGATTGAGCCACTATCCGATCATCCTCAATGTCATAGCTACGACAACCTGGTAGTAGGTCAATATATGATGTTTTTTGTGATTCAGTGACAATAACATTGCCTTCGTCGTAGTCCCTCTCTCCTCTTTCCTCCAATACTTCCGTCATTGCCGATAAAGGTGAGGACAAGTCTTGACCATTACCACCACCAGTGCAGCTGTCATCGTCAGTCGTCGTTACTTCCAAGGCTCTATTGCTAAAATTCCTACTACTAGTACCACTCTTCTCCGTAACTATCAATCCAGTATTCATATAGTCACACATGACCAATCCTCTCTTTGTAAATAATACATTTAATACTCGTTCGAGATATCCAGCACGTCGATCATCCAGTCTTAATGGTTCAGTATCAAGTAGTACACCAAATGATAAGTCTAATACGCGTCGTTTTTGTCGTTTACGCTGTACTATATCAATATCATCAGTACCCCCCATTTCTACTACTACATCATCATCATCATCAATAACATATCCATTAACCAATGAATTCAATAATGCATTATTCTCATACAATATCACATCCGAACATAATATTTCACATGCCATGTATGGGTATCGTATATAACGCATGTCATACTCTTCCTCGGGTGTACGATTATAATTTGTTGTTGTATTGTTCCCATATTCATCTTCATCAATATCATTATATGTCATGAATTCATTATCTCCAATAATGGCATTACCCATCCATGCACCTGGGGCAGGAGAATGGGAGGGGGGAGGTAGTAACTCTTCTTCTTCTTCTTCTTCCTGTGCTACAAGTATTTTCGTCATTGTAGTGGAAGGAGGAGAATTCCAACTTGCCTCAATACACAACTCATCATCGGTACGTGAGGGTGACGAAATGTCTAATACTGTTGCCTTTCTTTCGGGTGAACAAATATTTGTATTTTTGTTTGTTGTTGTTGCTGTTGTGGGTAATGATGAGAGATGTAATCCAACATTGGGCGGTGATGATGATAATAGTAGTGGGTCGTCTACTTCAACTTCTTCTTGTTCTTGTTCCATTCTTTTTTCCTTCTTCTTCGCTGATGATGATGTCATTACGTCACGTCGACGATCTCTTTCCTCGGCACACCAATGTGCCTTATCTAACGGAGTATCAATTAATAAACATTCAAATAATGCTGCTGCCACCTCATCAGCACCAGTCGTACTACTGCTGCCACTGCCTGTACCACAAAAGTAGGCCATAAGTCGTGGTTCGCAACCACGTAATTCTTGTAATAATTCATCTTGCGCTAATAGATCCAGTAATGAATAATTTCCGGTATCTAATAGATCGTGCAATGGTGACATTGATGAACTATTATTATTATTATTGCTAGAAGTTGCGGTACTAAATGCCTCGGTGCTCCATATATCACCAAAGGCATCAGCAGACGACGATGATGATGATGATGTATATGTTGTTGTTCCTCCCTGCTCATGATTGTTATTGCCTTTGCTGGTATTATTGAGTATATTATTGGCTGTAGAGTAATAACAATTTGGTGTCGAATAATCTTCTTCTTTTTCTTCGTGCACATCATCATCATCATCATCATTATTATTATCATCCCCAGCAAAATTCCGTCCAGCCCATGCTGCCTCATCCTCGTCCTCATCATTGTTGTTCGTATTATCGTTTTTGTTGACTTTGCCTTTGTCCTCCTCCTCCTTTATGACATCAATTATTTGATTTGGAGTATCAAGTGAATAATTATTCGAATCCCCCGTCGTCGTCGTCGTCATCCTTGTTGAATCATCGGCGGATATCATAATTTCTACACCACTACCATCGCACGTAGTAGTGATCGATCGATGACCATCGTTGCCGTTTTCGTTCTTCTTTGCCAATAACGACAATGACGCCACCTCCATACTCACGGCCGTCGCATCGTTTATAATATCAACGTCGCTGCTGCTGCTGGTGCTGCTATTGGTTGTGTTGAATATTGCCGACCCGTCCTCATCCCCCCCCGGAGTCGTCGTCGTTGTTGTTGACGTGCCATCGTTAATTTCTTCCTTCGTCTTCTCATCATCATTATGATCGCCATCATTATTACCGACTGCCGACCAATCCGGTACGAATGACAACAAACTATCATCATTGTCGTTGTGTGCTTCCTCCATTTCGCCCGGCATGTTTTACTAGGTAGGTAGTTGCTCGCCTCCTCTCGGCCACACAAGTGAGATAAGGGCTGAGCAAATTTATTTGTGGGAAGGTTAGATATTATCGACCTCCACTGTTTGTGAGACGGGCCCCACTCCATTAGAAAGAAACATTCTTTTGCTCATCTTGACGGGCTGACACGAAAGAGAGGACTCGGCACCCACAAACAAGTATTACCGGTTTCTCGCTGGTGCGACACTTTGAAAAAAAATTCAAAGTCTCCACCTCCCGAGACGGCAAAAAAGAGACAAAATACCTCATCGGCGCCACATTGCCTCGCGTTGGTCGCCCTGGTGGAGTTTTACGGCCGCCGGTGGTATCATCAGAAAGAGCATCGTCTTGTGCTTCTTTTGGTACCCCAGTTTTGTCCATACGACCGGTGTGAGCGGAAATACAGCCATTTCCCCGTCGTCAAATTGGGGGGAAATTGGGGGTGTCAGTGGGGGTGAGTGGCATTGGTCGTTATAAATTGTCCCCACCGACGTTTGGGTGCGTGTATACCCTTCCTACTGTGGCATTATGTCAGCCCGCGAAGGGTTCGCGGAATATGCTCACGAAGTCAACGGCATCGTCGAAGCTTAACCGTGTTGCCGGGAAGAAAGGTGACAATGGCAACATGCGTAGCAA
>Ga0247843_1006791_pt1 | contig 14633 bp, 11 predicted proteins | sample LaCruzMarch2017__FD_192420 | JGI IMG/M metagenome (GOLD analysis project Ga0247843, IMG submission 192420) | Freshwater microbial communities from meromictic Lake La Cruz, Castile-La Mancha, Spain - LaCruzMarch2017_8m | ecosystem: Environmental > Aquatic > Freshwater > Lake | place: Spain...
GAGTGGGGAGGAGAGTGAGGAGGAGAGTGAGGAGGAGAGTGAGGAGGAGAGTGATGATGATGATGATGAGAGATGAGAGTGATGATGATATGAGGTTGAAGATGAAATTATGGAAAAATTCATACGCTCTTTTAACAGTGGTGACTACGACGCTGAATTCGAGGACTCGCTATATTCCAACCAAGCTTTAACCCCAACATTCTTGCCCACGCAGGCGTCTTATAATAAGCCCGATAATTGGGTTGAGAGGAATCGAAATGGACTAGAGATTGTGAAGGAGCGGCTGCAAATTTGCATCGACCGATGGTCACATGACAGAGGTTTCGACCTGGTTTTGAAATACAATAATCAATGGGACCCAATCAATGAAGAGCCAATTGTTTGGCATGAACCCATCTTAGATGAGTATTGGAATAAATTGGAAGCAAAAATTGATCGGAAGAAGCAGCTGGGAATAGTCACAAAAATGGATCACATTGAAATTACGAATGTAGAAATGAAGAAAGAGCACCTTGATCCATTTGTTGCAATCTTTATAAGTGGAAGGGCCACTAATTTAAGTGACACTGTCCATTTCGATAATGTCAATCTTTGTGGAGAGGGGATCATATCTCTTTCTAAGTTGGTGGATGTTAGTTCAAAGTTGAGAATGCTTCACCTTCACCACAATCGAATTGATAACATGGATTCGGCCCGCTGTCTTTCCAGATCACTAAATTTGCACCATCGCATCACTCATCTCCAATTGGCTCACTGCGACCTTGGAAGTAGTCCAGAAATACTTTCGGTAATACTACAGTCAGACGTTAGACATATCAACCTTAGCAACAACAATATCGACTCATTAGGGGCAGTCAAGATTGCTGAGTATCTTGGGGATGATCCGCCAATACATAGAATTAACCTCTATGACAATCGACTAAATGATGATGATGCTATCCTAATCTCGCAAGCGCTGAAGATGAACAGGAATCTGACTCATCTCCACCTTGAGGGAAATGATTTGACATCCATTGGTGTAAAGGTACTACTCACAAGTGTCTATGACGGCTCTAGTTTGAATGCCATTTCACAATCTAATCACACACTGCAACAGTTCTTCCAGAATAGCTGGATGTATTTATCGATTGCTTCAATTGGATCTTGCACAGAAAATTGTGCTTGCCTTGCATGACAAAGATTCTCTACTGAAATATCTTGCAAATGTATCCATGGGACTAATTCCAGAGGTGTTGGCATTCCCAAGATGGGTTTTCGATCAACCTCATCACGAACATTTGAATATAGTATACTCAACAATGCGATGGTGGAATATGCCCATGCTTTACTCCTATCAAATTGGTGTCAAGTCTGATGCAAAGAGGAAAAGAGGCGTCTAGATTTGTTGTATGTAATGGAAGGTAATTGTAATGATAAAGCTAAACAAAAATAATAGACTTGGTTTAATAATGCACATCCTAATGTTGAGTTTCACCCTGCAGAGCTCTTCCTTGCTTGAACCCCCCCCTGCCAAGGTACCTTGTTGGGCAGTTGATTTGTAGAGGAAATCTGAAGGGCCGGTTCAGTGCATGCACTCATTTCGATTATTCCGTGATCCTGCTCGTTAGTTGCATCACTTCCACTACCGATAATGGTCATAATCGACGCATCAAACGCAATTATTAGTAAATCTCCAACCGTTGATGACGAGGACGGTGGTATCGACGGAGAAAACGGTCATACAATAACTGCAGGATCAATGGCGGCGACTATTTCGAATGGAGGAGATGCACCAACACTGTTGCTAAATTCCCCACCTCCACCCACATTGAAGGATATTGCCCATTCCCAATACGATCCGTCGGCTGCACAGTCGCAAGATTCATGGGGACGTGAATTGGCATCGTCGGCATCATTGTCGACTGATGAAACATCGACGCCGCAATTCGATGCTAACGGCGCGACTGCACCTGCGGTGGCAGATTCGTTGTTGTCAGTGGGGGTACCTAATGGTGATGATGATGATGACGATGATGTGATTGACGCATACGTCGACGATGACAACACTAAAATTTTAGAGGTGGGATATGGCGATACGGCCATTCTTCGTTCACCAATAATCGAAGAGGATACTACGATTGCACCAATTAACGATGGTAGAGCTGCATATTCAGCTCAAACTGCCAATGCCATAGCATTAATATTGCAAGGTCAGGCATCACAAATAAATCAACATGAGGATGGTGGTGGTGACAATGGTAATAATGAGGAAAAAGATACCACAATGACTTCATCGACGACAAGGGGAGGAACTGAAATATCATTGGGAGATCGTACAGCAGCATTATTATCAGTATATTCAGACTATGTAAGAGAGAATATTAATAATGATGACGGGCCACCCAAGAATCCATTCATTAATGATACTATTGAAGATAATGTCAACATACATGACGATGATAAGTTGTGTATACAAATGAAAGAAGAATTAAAGGAGGTAACATTCGATCGCTTCATGAGTGGACTTGAAACACAGAGCTATGTAGACAATTATGAAGATGATGATGATTATTATGATAGTGATGATGATGCTGAATATGAAAATTTCGATAATGATGACATGTTGATGATGGAAGAAGATCCAAATTTGAATGGCACCGATTGGTCAACTCCTGCAGTAGTAACAACACACAACACAAATAGTAGTAGTAATGGAGAAATGACAAAGAAAAGGCAACGACAGCGACGACAAAGAAGAAGAAGAATACCTCCTCCACCACCACCTCAAAAACGTTTGGAATATTATCGTATCCCCACGGCAGCATCAACTATTGCATCCTTTCGACTGCGTGCCGATGTGGCATTATCAGCAGTAACACAAAAGGTGAATACTGTCGTCCGTGTCACACGCGGCATAACACGTACAACTATTGGTAGTTTAGAAGTGGTTGATGATGGTCAGAGTGCGGTTATTGATGACGATGAAGATGATGAAGACGATAACGACATATCATCACAACGTACAGACTTAGAATATGGTGAATCATCGGGAGATGCTATATATGGGTTACACATTTTGGAGCGTGACATGACACGGAAAAAGCAATCAATGAAACGTAACATTGGTAGCAATGATTCTGACATTAATGATGATGATAATGGACTTGATACCTTCTACGAAACATGTGATGAACTTGGTATGACTCCCAAAACACATCCAGGATTGCATCACTTTTACCGTCATCATCATCATCATAAAAATGGCCATGGATTTTCATCCATACGGTACCAATATCCCATGTTCCGAAGTAAACGTGTACGTCGATGTATATTGTACAGTATGACATTGATACTGTTTGGTCTTATATGCGTGGCATTGGTATCATCAATATCGAATGGCTTTGAAACTATTCGACTGCGGAATACCCCACCATTACCAGAAGATTGGCGTGATGAGTTAGATTGGAGTGTGAAACAGAAGGATGAATGGGAGAAGAATCATGCACAGAATGTAAATTATATTGGGGACACACAAACAACGATGAATATGACTCTATTATATCACAAGATATCGGCGTCACATAGGCCCGTTTGGTACGATCGATCAACTGGCTGGACCGGTCGGACGTGGGATGAGGCAATATCATTCTGTACTGCTCATGATAACAATATCCCATGCCCATATGAGGTATACTGCCCGAATGAGAAGACACTATTATCGGGGATAATGGACACTGACGGAGTAAGCTGGGCACCAATTATGAATGCACACAATGAGTGGGTACAGGTGGGTAGTGGTGGGACGGAGTGTGCACTATACTCACTGTTCCATAATGGACAATCCCCCACATGGGGCGAGGATGGATCGTCGTCAATGATTAATACTGAAGCGAATACTCGACACATTATGTGTTGTAGGGAGCACCCATTATTGGTGGAAGATAGTAGTAGTGTTGACTGGGTTGACAGTAGTAGTGGTACAGTCGGCGATGCCAATTATGGTGTTATCAGACCTGACGGTCCTCCAGCTGGGGGAGATGTTAACTATCCACAATCAACAGTCCAGGATGATATACCATCGGTATCATCATCATCATCATCATCGTCGGATGAATTGAAGGAGTTGTTTACGCAAATTTCACGCAAGTATAATCCCATGTGGTTTGATCGTGAATCTGGATGGATGGGTAAGACATATCAGGAATCACTTGATTTTTGTGCAAATGTATGGTCTGGCTATATTCCCTGTCCTTATGATGCTTACTGGTAAGTAATGTGTATTCAGATATTCTTCTTTTTTGCTGATAAAATATAATTATGTTCATTGATGACTCCACAACTCAACTTCTCATTTTGACTAACTTTTCTCAGTCCTGGAGGACGTGGTAAGCTCCTTGATGGACGTATCCATGAGGAGGGAGAGTCATGGTCGGCAGTAATTGACGATGCAAACGATTGGGTGCAAGTTGGTGTGAATGGCGTGTGTAACTTGTATTCCGAGACTGAGTTAGAGAAGCCAAGTTGGGGTACGACGGGTAAGAGCAATGAAGAAATTACTCGACATATCATGTGTTGCCAGGGTGCACCATACGTGGATGGTCTATCCCTAACCCTTGCTGGTGCAACCGAAGTTGATCTATCTAACAGTTCATCAGGTACAGAAGTTGATAGTATGGGTGTAATGATACCAACGCAACCAATGACAGAAAAAGAGGTAGCAATCTTAGACACTCTCCATCCAGTTTGGTTTAGTACTATTGATGGATACACAGGAACAACTTACGATGACGCTCGAGTATTCTGTGAATCAAACTCTCATTCTAACGACAGTGTGGGTGGTGGAACGTATCATATATGTCCACTATCAGCGTATTGTCCCAATGGACCGATCAGTACCAAGCCGCTATATTTGCAGCAAGATGCCTTCGATGGAGTGCAATGGGCCCCAATTAGTGATGATCTTAATGCCTATGTCATGGTTGGTAAGATTGAGGACGAAGATCCATTGACATGTGTAACATATTCACAAATGTTTAGTCGTGATCCTGTGTGGGGTATCGATGGTTCAAGACCAGAGCTGAAGAAACATCTCCTTTGCTGCGAGGATTACACTGGCTATGCCTTTACTCCGCCGAAGGATGAAATTGCAAGTCTTACCACCGAAGAGGAAACAACATCTAACGGTATGACGGAAATGAAAATGACCCAGTTGGAAATACTAATACAAAACCTTCATCAACCCATGTGGTTTAACAATGAGGAAGGATGGCAAGGCGCAAGTTACAATGATGGAAAGGCATTCTGTGAATCCATACCACATGGTGATGGAACTCTTCATTTGTGCCCCCTAGATGCCTACTGTCCAAATGGACCTCGTGAATCCGAGCCATTATATTTACAAATGGATGCGTTTGATGGAGATCAGTGGGCACCGATTAGTGATAGCTTTAATTCCTGGGTCAACATTGGTAAGCTTGAAGTGGAAGATCCGCTTACATGCCTAACTCATATAGAAATATTTGGTCATAATCCAACTTGGGGGTTAGATGGGTCAAAGCAAGAGCTGAAAGAGAATATCCTTTGCTGTGTTGATGTAACTGGCAATGACAGTATCAACAACGACGTAAGTGCTGTCAACAGTGATAGCCAAAGTGAGAGCAACACTGAGGTTAGTCATGAAGGCAGTGCAATGGTTGATGTTGGCAAGCATGCAGTTGATGCATCCATAATGAATACATTCAATCCAGCATGGTTCAGTGCGGCACGAGGGGGGTGGGATGGTGGTTCGCATGATGATGCAGTTGCATTCTGTGAGAAGTTTACTGGCTCACATGGGAAGAGTATGGAGTTATGTCCATATCATGCATATTGTCCACAGGGTCCCTCGATGCCTGTTGTTGGTGGGCATGATGTCAATTTTGAAGAGGAAGGGGAGCAATGGGCACCAATATATGGACAACAGAATCATTGGGTGATGATTGGGAATGGAGGTGCTAACGTTTCGTCGCTATGTCAAAGTCATGTAAAGTTGACAGGCGAAGAGCCATTGTGGGGATTGGATTGGTCACAAAAAGTAATGAAGAAATATGTGATGTGCTGCTCTCCTTCCTCAACATAGATGTCCCATTTGACTTATTTCATAAATGAACTTAATAATCACTAAGTCTCTAAAGTATGTTACCTGTTCTACTCTTAATCAAACAAACTCTCAACTATCAGACAAGTCTATCAACCAACAACAGGGTGGTACCAAACGGCTTAGTTCTACATAATTCAAAGTTTGTAAGTCACTGAGCACCTGAGCAAACAAGGCAATCAACAATAGCACGTAAACATATCTGCACCACCCCTACAATCAAAAATGGATAGTAACAGCAGGATTCGAACCTGCGCCAATGAAGAATGCTACCTGAAAGCACCGCCTTAGACCACTCGGCCATGTTACCTCCGATTACGAGAAAGCAAGAGAATATTTAAATAAATTGCAAAGTCATGGCAGAGGCCATCGTTGGGTCCATGCCTTCCGAGAACCAGGATTCACCATGGCCCGAGGGAATCAGCGTGAGGTTGCAAGAGCCAAGACTCAAGCGAAACTTCAAAGTCAGTCGAAGCCGAAGGTAAGGAATTTCGTCGGAGGGACGGTGAATAGACAACATTACTGAAATTATCGAACCAAGGTCAAATTGCTCTCATTCCCTTCATTTGATGGATTGTTGGAGTCCAGACAGCCATGGAATATTCATTGAATGACGCCACATATATTTGCTTTGCGGACGAGAGAGAGTATGGTGCATTTCCATAGAAATATGATTGATGTATTTCTCTCGCTCTTTTGCAATGCAAATTTACTTTTGTGCACTGCTCACTGTTTTTGCAAAGCAGTACGTTTCGTTGGGTCATTGGACATATGTTATACAAATTGGAGTCTATCTAATTACGAGGAGGAATTATTCCAATTGTGAAAGAATTCTTACGGTACAATTGTCTTCACAACATGTTGTTTCTAATACAGGAGGGAAATCCCATGTCCAGAAATCTGAATGATTCAGCCGCACTCGCTGCCAAGGTTGCACAGAAAGCAGAGTTGAAAAAGTTAGAGGAGGAAGCAGCAGCAAGGGCAGTGTCTGGCCAACCCGTGCTGCCGAAGAAGAAAATTGCTAAAGCGGATGCAGCGCTTGATGATTTGTTATCTGCTGGTTTGACTGGCAAGAAAAAATAGAGATGGGGAGAGGATTTTTTTGTGCATTAGAGAAATATAAGTTTGGAGTAGAGAGTGAATGGTTGGATTGCATTATGTAAATACAAAGTCTCAGCCATTTTTCATTGAAAATAATGACGATACGCATCTTTTTCGTATTGAAGTCATAGATGTTACAATATTGTCTTCATTTTTAATACTAATATGTACTTCTACGGAGCTTCTGTCAATTCCTCCTGTCACAAGCGATACATCCAGAAAAGATAAGCGCCAATAGAATTAGACAATAGTATGCGATGCTGTAGGACACCAGCACCCGACTGCTAATCCTAAACGGGTTTGATACATCTATACCAAGTATACTTTTCAGATAAACAGAGGCGATAAGTCGAAGTATTAGTACAAAGACCATTGTGACAAGAGTCGCTGTAGCCCACTTCTTCACATGGGGTTTCACTTCATTACTGCTCGTCTGTAAAGATCCGTTTCGCAGGATATTTGCAATAACAATTGCAATAATTTCTAGTTGAATTGAAATACCGGTCATGAAAAAGGGCGAGATACATCCAGCGAGTATTATGACAAAGAGAACAATGCTCAATGTCTTGGATCCCAGTGCCTCCTCGTCGTGCACTTCTCCTACTACGATGACATCCGTAGCTTGCTGCTGAGCCTGTGACTCGACATCAATAATTGGAGATACCCGTCGCACATTGATTGGGGTGACGACAACAATAGGGAATCTTGAAGCCAAGAAGTTCCCCGTTTCTCTCGTGGCCTCGACTAATGGATAAGAAGCCAGCGAGTTTGGAGGACTATCTGAGTTGGATGATTGTATTGTCATGATTATTTTGCTCAGATGCGCCAGTTGACATAAATTTGTTGATTGACTGCAACAGACATTAGTGCATTAAAACAGAGAGTGATAAAGAATGGTGGTGGCATTTCGCGTTTCAAATTAGGAAATCTAATTATGTCTCAAAATCATCTAATCCACTCTCATCACAACTGGGATAACATGTTTGCAAACTGAGGAAGGTACAACGCAGCAATACTCTCTGTAAAGCTCCCATGCTCCTTATTGTGTGCTGTAACTAGATTGTGAGCAAGCTCATGCGCAAATGTCAAATACCAGTATGAGTAGCACATGGCGATGTCAGCTTTATTTTGATGGAGTGCACAATAATACCTCAGGTTAAAGTATAATGACTTGTCTGCATTAAATGCAATGGTAGTACCATTGGAATCATAGTATATTGCAACAGTTGCAAGATTAAGCTGGAATACAGCTGCAAGATGCTGAACAATGACAGCAAAATCCTCCACAGCACTAAAGTTTTCAGTGATAAAAGTAGGACTGCTACTCATTGTGACAAACACCCGAATGCCATTCCGTGTTTTGCTAATTCCGTGCGGACCTACAAATGGTTGAATATTTTGAGCTGGAATAACTTCGCAACCATCAGATCCACGATCGAGTCCATGAGGCAGATGATTGAGAATAGTTTCGGGGGAACGAACACCTACATCATCAACCACTTGGGAGGCTTGCACGGCCTGGCTTAGCATATTTTCAAGCAATTTTTGTGTGGAAGCATCGCGTTCGGGTGAAGCGGGGGTCTTGCTCTCTGCTCCAGTGTGAGAAAAGTCATTTAGTTCCTGAATTGTGCGCTGACCAGCTATGGCGCCATCACCAACCTGAGGAGGCTTCATTTTGCCACCTCCGGTATTATGATTGTTAAGTAAGGAGGATGGTAGTCCTCGTAACACCTTGCCCATTAATCCGGGTTTCTTTTTCTGCGTAGTCTTGCTACTTGCAGCGCGATCTTTACTGTCAAGGATACTACTATGCTTTAAACTCGATTGCGTTGGCTCATCCTTCTCAGTAGGAGGCATTGAAGCCAAAAAGTCGGCAACCTCGCGTACCTTCTCTTGTGTCGGATTCTTACCAAGCAAATCTTGGATTGCATCAATTGGACAATGTGGAAACATCTGGTGCAAAATTGTTTCGAACCCCTCTTCGCCACTGCTTCCAGTTTGTGGGATGTGTGTCTTGGCTTCCAAAGATTGCGTGGGAGGTGAGGATTGCAGAGAAGGCACAGGCTGCAGTGGCGGTGAAGGAAGAGACGCTTTAGGTTGTGGCTTAGAAATAGTGCGCAGTATGCGGTCCACGGGGAAGCCCCTATACCGCAATGTTTCCAACGGTGACTCCAGCAGCTGACTCAAAAGCAAGGCATCTTCCAGTTGGCATCTCTGAAGAATTATCGCTCCAATGGCCGATGCAATGTCAAACCAATCTGGGTTTGTTGTTACATACAGCGTAGTCAGTTGTGTATTTTTCCGTAGTTTGCAACAGCAAGTGACCTTCAGGTGTTTCGATGAACGCTCGAATGTATACTTTCCAAGAATAACATCTACCTGAACGACTTCTAGATTTTGTTCGTCAATCATTTTGGCAGCATTCGTTGCAAGAGGACGTGAAGAGTTCGTTGGTGATAGTAGGAGAGACCGTCGTTCCCGCAGCCTGTTTGCCAGAGACATCGTAAGGGCAGTATTCTGGTAAGTCCTACCCTGCAGCTCAAAGTCCTTCTTTACAACCTCTGAGACATATCGTGACCCAATAAAGTGATAGAAATCCTCAAGCGTCTGCTCCATAGGGGCGACAAGCATAGGAAATTGACGCCTCAAGAAAGAATTATCGACAATATATATGTCCTCCGCTCTTGCAAGAACATATTGAGCTCTTTGTTCTTTGCCTTCGTCCTCACCAACAGCTTCTTCGTCGACAACCAAGTAACCTAAGAGAAATGGACAGGAACTGATACGATTTGTTACATTCACGAATGGAGGATTGGCTGCTATGCGGTGGAGGATTGACTTGTACGAGCACTCGCCAAGTAGATCTAATGTTTGGTCTGGCTTCTCCAACATGAGCTCGAAGATTTCTGAAAGTGTCGGTTCTGTCTTGACACCGACGAGTGAAAGGAATGCATTGTATTTGATTTGCTTGAAAAGTTTCTCCGTAAGAACATCGTTCGCATCGTCTGACTTCTTCTCTTTGGTGAAGAAAATCTGTGCTGGAGGTAGAAATTCGATATTACCCCTTGTGAGACAAGGGATGAAGGCTTTCTTCGCCAAACCTATCAATTCGCTCTTCTCAAAGTCATTACGAGTCGATAGATATGCAAATACAGCTTCAAACAACGACAATATTTGTAGGTTTAGTCTTTCACATTCATCCGCATTACCTCCACTATCACGGAAATGATTAAGTTTGGTCTTTGTTATATCGACGATTTGATTTAAACGGTTTATCAACTGCACGCAAGAGGGGTCCTTGCTGCATTGAGTTCTGGTAGCGATATGAATTGTGTCTAGCTGAGGATCGAGTGTACTAAAACCCATAATGAGTGCACTGGGATTGTAATAGCATGCTAAGTGAACAGCGGTCAATCAGTGCCAGTTGAGATATGTGAGCAATAACAACAATTGTTGGATGAAAAGGCGAACAACAAAAGTTCGTCTTGTACACTCACACGATGGAGATTGCATTTCCCTTAACACCTCACCATTCTCTAAATTCTGCCTAATACATGGCAATAATCTCATCCTCGTATATTGTCGCAAATATTCTTTCTCATAAATACCAGTAGGACCTAACCGCTGTGTCAAAAATGTGAGTGCCGCGTCGTAGACACTCCAATCTCGAACCCCTCCTTCCTTTGTACATTCTTTGTCCATAAATTGTATCACAGAATTGAGGGCGGGATCTACTCTTACTCCTAGTTTGGATAGGAAATGACGTTCTGCATTCGCCATGCCCTCGGATGAAGGCCACTGGAGAAACCTAACAAATGGAAATATTTCCAAATCCTCACGTCGAAAATGAAGCTCAGAAGGGCTGTATACATGATCTTGGTCATTCTCAGCCGGCAAGTATTGCGTTGTACGAAGCTTACCCATATCAGCTGGACTTAAATCGGCATTGAGGAGATACTTTACTAATGGCTTTGGGTTAGTATTCCAGCGAAGAGTATCAAGGTGTAAGAACAGAAATTCAATAGAAATGGCATTCCTAACCCCCAATGCTAATAAGAAAGAATCTGACACTCCCGCCTTGGACAACTTGTTTGAAACTTTATTAAATACTCCAACACCCTCGAAGGCACTTAAATCAGAGGTAGGCAAGTATAGTTCCTTCGGACTCGTCATCTTGATTTTAGATACAACGGAGGAAGACCCATTATCATCAAAGGGTATGACTATCTTGTCGAGGGGTAGCAGCTCAACGAAGCGTCTTGTATTGTCTAATGAGTCAAAATGTTTTCCCAATGCTGACAAGACAAGAATGTTCATTTCCTCGGGCGTTCCTTTCACCAAGCAAGGATGGTATGATATGAAAGAAGTCCAGATATCAAACGGTAGTGTTGTAAACCAGTCCCGGAATACACTGTTTTCCAGTGTTCGTAATCCAATCTCATTTTGAAGCCACGGTGGGAATGTAGTCTCTGGCAGCGGTAGGTTGTGGAGGTACTTCGGTGTTACATATAGAATAGAATCCATTCTACACACATTCGTCAACTGACCATCGTCAGTCATTGCAGTTTTTTTGGAGGCCGATGATGGTGGCGATGCTTGGTTGTTCGTTGTTATCTCAAATTTGATAGCATCTCTTAATTGTATACCATAACGTTCCACAGATCGATCAACACGGCAAATCTTGGGCCACCACTTGAGTAGACGGATAATCATTTTCTCGTCCAAGATTTGACTTGATAATGATTGGACTAAATTTTCCATACTCAAACGTTTGACATTGGCAATTAGTTCATGATACTCTGCGGCATTCTCGAACATGATGCGTCTTACGACATTCGTGAAACCGAATGCCTCAATACCATTATATGGAAGTTTTGCGTCACTACCACGGATTACACCTCCAGCAGTTAGAACTGGCGGTGATGATGCCGGCAGACATCGAGTAAATCCTCTTGCCAAGCATGTCCCAACCAGTGAGTCAGGCGTCGATGGACGAGGACAGTATGAACGCATTAGCAAAATGGCATCTCGTTCTTCGGTACATATTATTCGATCATCTCTTGGATTAAGTAGCTCCATTGTTTCATCATCCTCACCGATAATTGCTTGGACCGGCCTAATTGCCATTTCAGTCACTGTATTCTTCACACCACGTGCCATATATGACGCAAAGCCAAACAAGCTAGATGATAATGACGTGGATTTCTCACTACTTTTACCAGTTGCTGATGATGAATCATCATCATTTGTTACTGCGGTAGATGCAATGTCATTATCAGTGGTCGTTTCCTTCTCCTTCCCCGACTCCTCAAGGTAGCGCTTGTCCCTCTCATCCCTCCCCGCCTCATATGCCAACCCAATCTGACCCATGGCATTCTCAAGTACTAATCGTGTTAGCATGCCACAGATTTCAAGTAATTCACAATTATACTCTCGTAATGCAGTGTCGACAAAATCAATTGCCTCACGCTCGACCGTAGGTAATAGTGGTGCCGAAACATGTATACCCAATCCAGTAGTTTGGGAGGTACGAAAACCAATAAATATACGTCCACATCCTGCCACCGGTGCGAATGAATTGACAATTAGTAATGCACCAGTAGTAGTAATACTTGGTGTTGAAATTGTTTTTGTTCGTCGTCGTACATACGATGATGATGTCTTTGTTGTAATTTTATTGTCATTACCAACAGTATCGTCATCATCATTGACAGAGTCAAGCAATATCTGCACAGTCAGTTCTTTTGGTGGTTTCTTCTTTGTTACACGGACCATCCTACCTTCAACAATTGTTGGTATAGATGTTTTTACCTTGGCCGAGGCATACCGTGCCAATACACTTGCGTTTTCCATCGTACCCATATTCTTGCCATTATTGTTGGCGTTGGTGTTGGTGTTACTGCGAAGAGAAACTGTTAATCGTAACGATGTTTGTGTTAATTCACCTCCCCCCACAAATGTAAACATACCCGTACTCGATGTGGTAATTGCGCCATCGTTCTTCCACCACGATGATGCCTTTGGTAATACAATAGGACGACAATCTACGATTGTTTTACGCACATTTAATTCCAATTTCCCATCGACATATACACGTACAGTCTCTAGACATTTCGTAAATGTGAGTGATGCTGCGAGGAATTGACCAAATTCTATCATGTCAGGCAATGGATAGGGATCACGCGACGGCATGATAAAGGATGTCCAATCCATTGTACTGGTGTGGTTGTTGGTTCCACCATCATCATCATCATCATCATCCGTTCGATCCACATCCTCACTCTCGTCGGTAGTACATGTTTTACCAGTCTTGGTCCATAGGCTATCGCCCTTCCAATAAAATGCCATACATTCCTTTTCTCCTCCTCCCCCTCCTCCTGCCCTTCCACCGCCACCGCTCACGACCATTGGCTCTTCGCATATGCTAAACATGGTATACGCTCCAACCCCGAACGCGCCCACCTTCGTTTCGTCCGGATTCCCCTCGGCTATTTTGCGCAATCGATCCCAGTCCTGCGAACGAAAGGGCAGGCCGTTATTACGATAGATCACCTGCGTTACCAGTTGCCGACGACGTGTCGTTGCGACTTTGCTGCCACCGCCACCGCCACCCCTCATGGCATCCTCCAACGATGACGACGTTGCCGGTAGTGCCGACGAGCCAGCGGTAGAAAGGACGATTTCGACGACCGTGGCATCGGCATCGTTCGAATTTTGGATCAATTCGCGATACACGGCTCCCGGGGTGGCGTACCGTGCGAGGATCTTATCGATCAATGACCGTTGATTCACCTCGACGCGCGTATCGACTCCGTCGTTGGATATTGCGGATCTTAAATTCGCATAGTACGATGATGTCGATGCCATTATTAAGTATATGCCAACCTCGCCTAGTGCGGCAAAAATCCTTTCGTACACGCGATGGAGAGCGGTATTCGATCGAGACGGGAGCGAAGAGCAATGCGGTTGCACTTCTATTCGTCCGGCGGTTGTGTGGGGGGTGCTAGACGGTCCAGCCTACCTAGTACTTTCACTGCTTTGTCGCTTGCGGTGAGAGCGCGGGAACGTGGCGGGAAGATCTCTACGCAGAAGGAACGAGATAGGTACAAAGTGGGAGGATGACCTTAACCCTAACTTTCTACACGAGCCTTGCCCCCGGCTCTATCATTCAAGCAACGATGGAGAAATGTTCTTCAATCTACATCGTTAGATTCATCATCTTCATCTGAAGGAAGAAGAGCAGCAAGTAACTGCAAGTATATGCACTCATGTTGTCAGAAAGTCAGATTCAACAAACAGCCTTAAGTTCCATCATGGACAGTGAAAGGAGGAAGAGCCATGATGTGTGAATCACAGGCAAAATCGTTCTGCTGAAGATTTCTTCGAACGATATAGTAGATGAGGCTGAAGTGGCAGA
>Ga0247843_1006792_pt1 | contig 14632 bp, 16 predicted proteins | sample LaCruzMarch2017__FD_192420 | JGI IMG/M metagenome (GOLD analysis project Ga0247843, IMG submission 192420) | Freshwater microbial communities from meromictic Lake La Cruz, Castile-La Mancha, Spain - LaCruzMarch2017_8m | ecosystem: Environmental > Aquatic > Freshwater > Lake | place: Spain...
CATCCATGTATATATTCACAGAGCATATAACCCCAACGGGGTTATATGTTTATAGAACCGGTGCATTTACAATTCCATATTCCGCGTGCCGAATCGGCACGCGGTATCCCGCAATGGGGCATTGTATGCTATACACATCTCACCCCGCTGGGGTGATGTGATGATACCGGAAATGCAATGAAGTATGATGATGCGTTGTCCTTTGGTTTTGTAATCCATCCATGAAGCCACACGATATATAACCCCAACGGGGTTATATATTTATAGAACCGGTGCATTTACAATTCCATATTCCGCGTGCCGAATCGGCACGCGGTAAACCGAAATGGCGCATTGTATGCTATACACATCTCACCCCGCTGGGGTGATGTGATGATTTCGGAGATGCAATGAAGGATGATGATGCATGCAAACACATGCGTATGTCGAATTGATTTGTAATCCATGTATATATTCACAGAGCATATAACCCCAACGGGGTTATATGTTTATAGAACCGGTACATTTACAATTCCATATTCCGCGTGCCGAATCGGCACGCGGTAAACCGAAATGGCGCATTGTATGCTATACACATCTCACCCCGCTGGGGTGATGTGATGATTTCGGAGATGAGATGAAGGATGGGTGTGCTGTGATTACATCATAACGAAATATTATCCGCATTCACTTGGATGCTTATATTCCCAAGCTGCATAAATACTCTATTCATCCCAAAATATGATAGAGAATAGATTTATAATTTGCGCCCAAAATCAATCAATCATATATCAATTTTTATGCCCGATATAGCTAGGGTATTATTAGCTTGCTGCAAGCGCATGCTTGCAGGATGCGCCAGGGAACGCAACGGCAGCCCGGACCCCGAGAGGCGCAGCCGATTCGGGGGAGGACTATAGTGAAGTGCCCGACCCGGATGACCTTTAGGTCATGCACCGGGTGGCGCCCAAATAAAGCAACGATGTACTAGGTATATACATGTCGGTCACAACCTTTTCACTACTTTCGTTTGACCGAGCAGCAATCTACTGTTTGGGTTTCTATATTGGTCTTCGGGCTGATGTAAGGGATGCCGAGATTCATGCCGCGTATAATTAAAAGCACGGCTACGATAGTGGCTGCATACGGAATGGCAGCGCGTAATCTTGCTCTGGCTTGGAGATTGAGCATTTGGCCAGCAAAGGATAATGCCCATAATAAAGGGATTGTACCCAGCCCAAATACAAACATATACAACATACTACCGGGCAAAGAACCAGCAGAAACAGCGCCTGCCATTGCGATGTATACTAATCCGCAGGGTAGAAAACCGTTTGCAAAGCCAGCTGAAAACATTACGGCATTACCACCGCTACCGGAAGCCGCTGCAATGCGCTTATATATTCCACTACTGATGGGAGCAAGCCATGCATTGGGTATCCAGATTACGATTAGCATAAGTATGCCGCTGATGATGGATATCCATTGTTGCCATCCGGCAAAAGCAATACCGGAGGCTACTGCGCCAGATGCCAAGCCGAGCAAGGCATAGGCCAAGGTTCTACCACTATGATATATCAATGCGCGGATGGGATGGCAGCCAGGAATGGCGAGTGCCAAGGGGCCACACATCCCTAAGCAGTGAAAGCCCCCGAGCAAACCGAGCACAATTGCCGAAAATATGTATCCGGCGAGTTCCATTATGGAATGGTTACTGATTGCTCAGAGTAACAAGTTTTGCCACCACAATCCCATTCTAATATCAACATCCAATTACCGCTTGGAAAAGCATCTGGACAGAAATCCCATTTACCATCCGCGTCGGATATAAAATCGTTTTTGATATCATATTTTTTTTCGGAAGGCCTGAATAGAAAAGCCTTTCCTTGAGTTGATGCAGCAAACTGAATATGCACACATTGGGCATCCACTTGAATTTGTGGTTTGGCATTGGCTTCAATGGTATTGTTGTTGTGCTCCATTTTGCTATTGTAATTCACCTCCTGCTCATAGTAATCTTCATCTACTAATTCTATTTTCTCTCTTACAACAAAGCTTACGATTGCGAGTATAAAGAGAATAAAAGTGATGATTACGATGGTGATGCCTTTTCCCCAATTCATATTGTTTGTGTTTTAAAATTGTTCAATGCGCTGTGTATACAATATTATTTTCCTGGTCCGAGAAACCGTGTATTGATTTCATCAATATTGATATTGTCTTTCTGAATTTGAATGGTAACTTCTTGACTCATTTTATTGAGTTCATTAGGATTCACTTTGAGGATAAAAGCACCTTTAATACTGGCATTTGGCGGTGCAGCGGTAGCTTGCCCTGCCAGTTCAATTTGGCCCAAATTGGGTTTCAGTTCAAAACAAATTTCTGTACCGGTTTTATTCACCACTTCATAATTATAAACATTGGTAATACACCCATCTGCATCGGCTTGGTAAAGGGTGCCCGGCACGCGCAGAATAGTAGCTTCCACGTCAGATTGATTCATCATTAGAAAACCAGTTAACGAAACGAGTGCGAAAAGGAGTAGAGTATAAGCGATAATTCTGGGTGTGAATTTAAATTTTTTGCCGTCCATGATTTGATTGATGGAAGCGATTCGAATGAGGCCTTTAGGTTTGTTAATCTTCACCATAATATCATCGCATGCATCCATGCATGCTGTGCAATTCACGCATTCTAATTGTGTTCCGTTTTTAATATCAATTCCAGTAGGGCAGACGTATTCGCATTGTTTGCATTCAATACAATCACCAATGGTACGTTCCTCATTTTTGTTTCGTTTACCTCTAGGCTCACCTCGTACAAAGTCGTAGGCGACTACCATGCTATCTCTATCGAGTAAAACGCCTTGCAATCTACCATACGGGCAGACAATGATGCAGGCCATTTCTCGTAGTTTAGAGAATACAAAATAAAAAACGGTAGTAAATGCGATGATAGCGATAAAGCCTGTTATATGTGCTTGAATAGGCTCGGTTGCGATTTTATAGAGTGCTTCGGTGCCTACGATGTAGGCAAGAAATGTGTTGGCAATGAGAAAAGAAACGGCATAAAAAATAAGATGCTTTATTGTTTTTTTTATGAATTTAGAACTGTTGGTTGTTGCCTTATCGAGATTTCTTTGCTGTATCCAATCGCCTTCGATCCAGTATTCTATTTTACGAAATACCATTTCCATGGAGATTGAGAGTGAGATTACGTTCGAGAACATGCGTTTTTCATACTTGTTTGCAGTCTCAAAATCGTTCTACTCAGCAAGGGGACCACAAGATTTCGTGCAAGCATAAGGAATCCATAATTCGCAGGTATGTTGCGGACGAGATGCATGCTTTTTAGGCGTTTCAGCCATAATTCCTTGCAAGTAGAATATATCAATACCCTTAGAACTCAACAATAGCAAGAGATTGTACTTTCTGAGGAAGTCCTAGATAGCAACCCGATTCAAGCGGATAGATTTTACAAGAGTCTTGCTTTGAATAAAAACAAATTGTCCTAAATTCTTGCTCAATTTGTGCTTATATTTGTGACCTCGCAAAAATAAATTAGGGGTGATAAAATAAAAATCAGGATGAGAAAATTAACCTTACTAGTCACATTTGCAGTGTTGTTCAATCTTGGGGCAGAGGCGCAGCGTGATACCTTACGCGTTGTGTTTTACAATGTATTGAAGTTCCCTGGTTCTACTGGAGACAGAGCGGATTCTATGCGCGCAATATTTGATTATTTAAAGCCTGATATTATTTGTTTAACGGAGTTAAACGATGAAGCAGGTGCCGATTTAATTTTGAGTAAGGCATTGAATCATACCAATAACAGCCTATATGCGCGCGCCCCGTATTTGGATGGTTTTGATACTGAAACCATCGTGATGTACAATACCTTGAAGCTTTCATTGGCGGTGGCGGACTCCATTTCTACCGCTGGTTCAACGGCTGTAGGCTCGTCACGCTATATTGGGTATACACGTCTATACTATCGTGACCCCTTTTTATCCGTACATAGAGATACCCAGTATGTGGATGTAATTGGAATGCATCTTACAGCTGCAAATGATGTAGGGCCCATTGAATCGCGAAGGATTCAAGCTCGCATGCTAAAAGAATGGTTGGATGTAAGACCCCATGTTAAATATATTCTTGCAGGTGGGGACTTAAATGTATACACCAGCAATGAACCAGGGTATCAAATACTGCTGGACACAGGCGTTATGAAATTATATGATCCAATCGCCAGACCTGGAGACTGGAATAATAATGCATTGTTTGCAGATACACATACGCAAAGCACCCATGTAAGAGCCTTCAATGGCGGTGCAACCGGAGGCATGGATGATCGTTTTGATTTTATTTTGGTATCAGACAGTGTATTGAGAAATGGAAGTCCTTTGAAATATATCAATGGTAGTTATACTTCTGTAGGGAATACTGGTTTGTTGTTTAATGATTCTTTGACGCACCCACCCGTTAGCAATATAGTACCCTGGGAGGTGCTTTCGGCTTTGTATCATGTATCTGATCATCTACCAGTGTACGCGGAGTTTGAGGTAATTCAAAGAATCATTGTGTCTTTCAGGGACGAAGCCCATGATCAAATACAGATTCTGATAAGTCCGAATCCTGCAACGGACTATGTACATATTTCGGATCAGAGAATGGCCAAGACGGATGCGACATTTACATTGAGCGATTTGCAGGGTCGTGTGCTACAAACCTATAGTAAACCAGCAGGTCAGCAGCAATGGGTAATGGATGTTTCTGGAATTCCATCGGGTGTGTATGTATTGCATACCTTTTCTGAGGGTCAGACCTCGGCATTGCGATTGATAAAGAGATAATACGAGGCGCCGCCTATTGTCATAATGGATATATCGGATACATCAAAAGGGCAGCGAATACAAATACTGGATTCGCTCACGGCATCCTTTCTAATCGATAAGATTGCATTAGAGGTTGAGGAGGATCTATATCCGGAAACGGAATTGGTAATTATAGGGGTAGACACGCGGGGTCTGTTTTTGGCAGAAGCTATACAACATCGCCTCATGGCAGGCAATAGCATACGTTGCCGGGTATATAAGGCGGGCACCGAACGTGTTGGCTATACGAGTGCTGAAACCTATTTACCTGAAAACACAGAGATTCAGCCGGGTCAATCGGTTTTGGTTGTAGATGATGTATTATATTCTGGGCGTACACTTTTTCTTACCATTCATCAGGTATTAAAGTATCAGCCGGGCAAGGTTCGGGTTGCGGTATTAATAGATCGGGGGCATCGTAAGCTTCCCTTGGATGCTGATTTTGTTGGCAAACGATTAGGTACTACCTTACAAGAGCATATAGCTGTAGAGATTCAGGAAGGGCAAGTGGAGGCCTATATTTTTTCATGATGTAGGGTATAAGCATCTGGAATCTATCTGATATAACGGCAATATTGGCGTAGGTATGAAAAAAGTGTAACTTTGCACTTCCAATTTAGGAGAGGTGTCCGAGTGGTTGAAGGAGCACGCCTGGAAAGTGTGTATAGGTCAAAAGCTTATCGCGGGTTCGAATCCCGCCCTCTCCGCAAGCAAAAACCAAAGCCCCCCGAAGGGGCTTTTTTGTTTTCGGGCTGCCGTTGCAAGCTTGCTTGCAAAAGGCAGAACAGAAACAAAAAAGAGAGCGTAGCGAGGCTTTGGATTTTGCTTGTAGTTCACCCACCGTTTCAGGGTTCAGCGCAGCTAATCCCTCTCCGCAGAACGAGAACGAGATTGAGAACGAGTATGTGCTTGAAATCAATAACTTTCTTGAAACAAAATTAAAGCCCCATGTGTTGGGGCTTTTTTATTGCTTGTAGTTCACACATCGTTTCAGGGTTCAGCGCAGCTAATCCCGCTCCGCAGAACGAGAACGAGATTGAGAACGAGTATGTGCTTGAAGTCAATAACTTTCTTGAAACAAAATTAAAGCCCCTTGTGTAGGGGCTTTTTTGTTTTTTGGGATGAATTGGTAAAGTAGAATGGGAATAAAAAAGCGTGCTCATGTATTCCTATTTACCGATTACACATCATTTCTTATGGAGATTCATTGCTTTACTTACCGTGGTTTAGTAAATTTTTGATAAGCAGCGGCAATAGTTCATCCATTCTTGAAAAGGCAAAGCATTTGTTTCCCAAATCTTTCAAAGAGGCCCCAAAATGATACAGGCTCTTTTGGTCAACAATTAAAAATCGATCATGAGCGCCTTTGTTTTCATGCAATACAATTTCGGGATATTGCTTATTGTGCTTTGCTAAATCCGCTTTCAGCTCAGGGGTAACTCGGGTATGCACCTCACAGCTTACCTTTGTATTACGCTTACTGAGCAACAACAAGGTATTTTCATTGGTGTAATTATCTACGACCACAATGGATTTTGTAGCCTCTTTTACCAATTTGCTTACAAACACATGTGCATCAAAAAGCTGTCCTTCAAAGAATATTCCTTGCTTGGGCACAATTTCTTTTTCTAGCGCATCGAATAACAACTCTAATTTTTGGTCTGTTTGCAATTGTTTTTCTTCAATGCGGTCTATTCGCTGAAACACCAAAGCATTTTGGAGCAAAAACTTCCGCATGGCCACAAAGGTGCGCATGATTAATATGCTTACCTCAGCTGCCTTTTTTGTCTTTAAAACACCTGAAACAGCAGCTACGCCTTGCTCTGTAAAGACATAGGGCAGGTAGCCACCCAAACTTTGTTTAGAAGGTATCGCATTTTGCGATACCAGCTTTTCTACTTCTTCTTCTGTAAGCTGAAATACAAAGTCAGATGGAAATCGCTGGGCATTTCGTTTTACCTGTTCCCTCAGCCGAATGGGTTTAACCTCATAGAATAGTGCCAGATCCTTGTCCAAGATCACCTGTGTATCTCGTATGTTATGGATACTAGCTTCTACCTGTTTAACTGTAATTAGTTTCATACCTATTCTGTTTTTTTGAAGTGAGCTCTAACCTTCTCTTTCGGTTCTTTACTGTCCTTATCCAAAGTGCCAAGCGTCTCAGAAAAGCATACGCCCACTTCTTTTATCCTTGCAGTACGGCATAGAGAAAAGATATCCATTTTGCTTTGAATGCGACCTTGCAGACTGGCCATCCATTTCTTTTTCTTTAACGGTTGCTTTGTTTCACCTTCGCTCAGCTTTGCGGATTGCTTGATGGCCTGCATATCCTGCTTCGCATCTTTTACCTCCCATTTCTTAACCTGGTGGGTCCACTTTTCAAACAGCTTCTCCAACTGCAGCAATAAGGCACAGGCTTCCTCATTTTGTATGGCAATGTACAGGGGAATCCCGAGGTTGTATTCGTTTTTCTCAATCTGCTCCATACACACAAATCGGGCATACTTTTCTGTTTCCTTCTGTTTGTTGGATAAATTCATAATGAAATACATTTCTTGTTTCCGTAATCGTTTTTTGTTGCCATCTTTAATACAGCGTTTGCCTGCATCTATCTTGAAGATCACCTTGCTTATCACCGCATTGTCCTTATACAAAACGATAATAATAGGCTGGTATGCATGCCACCCCTTCATGCATCACAGTTAGCCGATAAACTGGAATATAACTCCGATTTCTTTATCGCCATTCTAACTGTTCGTTATGTTGGATACAGTCCGTTCTTTCAAATCAACATTCATAACTCAAAAATGTAGAAACCCGTCGCCACGAGCAGAAGCATCATCTTAAATGAAATTCGCTTTACAGGAGAGGAATAATCTATAAATCTGATTCGGATATGTGAGGTATTAAGACAAAAGTATTATAATCCATTTAAGATGCCACCAATTTGAACCATTATTACCACTGTCAAAACAAAATTATTTAAATTTCAAAACTGTTCAAAGATATCTGCACAGATTTTCCGGATGAAGTATGCTGCGTTAGATATTGCCAGATTGTTTATAATAATTACAGCTCCCTTTTTAATTTCATATTCGCAGTTTACCTCGATTTTTTAATATCTTCAGGACTTAATTGATGCTTGGATGCCGAGCTAATATGGCTGCCTGCAAAAATACCTATGCGCATTGAAGATTACGCTCCGCCAAGTATAGTTCGCAACTTTTCGAAAGTCCTTGATTTACACACTTTTTTTATTCTTTGAAATTTCGCAAATGTTCGGCTTTGACCGCCAACTGGGTTTCCTTCTGGTGACCCCTTTTTAAAAATCAAAAAAGGGTAACAAGTGCGCGAACACTTGCGAACATAATAGAACTGAGAATCAAAGAAGTAACCTTGTTTTAGCCAAAGAGGTGAAGTAAATTTGCAATCAAAATGGGGGGCTCAATTATTCTAATTGCGCCTTATGTCGTCAAAAACAACATTTAGTCTGGTTTTCTACATCAACCGGTCTAAAGAAAAGAAAAACGGGGAATGCCCCGTGATGCTTCGCATCAACATTAACGGGGATAAAGTATCCCTCAGATTGAAACGCTTCATCGACCCCGATCGCTGGGATGCTGCCCGGTATCAAATGAAGGGAAGAACAGAAGAAGCCAGGATTTTCAATGATTACATTGATGCCGTCAAAGTTCGTGCTCACAAAAAGTACAATGAGCTCCTTTCCGTCAAAGAGGAAGTGCTGGCATCTGATCTTCGAGATGCTATCCTGGGAACCAACACAGCCAAAATCCGGATGCTCATCGAGAGCTGGGAAGAACATGTGGAGAGCTTAAAAAAGCTCATTGGCAAGGAAACTACCTATGCCACCTACCAGAAGTACAACACCGCAAAAAACCACATGCGGAATTTCCTTTTGAAGTATTACAAGACGGACGATGTTTCGCTGAAGGCGATTGACCACTACATGATCACACAGTATTCCATGTATCTGAAAACGGAAATGGGATGCAACTACAACACCGCAACCAAGTTTTTACAGAACTTAAAACGGATTACCTGCCTGGCTATCCGTCATGGTTGGTTGCTAAAGGATCCATTTGCCGGCATCAGCCTTAGCATGAAAGAGGTGGATAGACCTTACCTCACCGAAGCTGAGTTGAAAAGGCTCATGGAATTCAACTCCCCTTTTGACCGCCTAAACCGGGTGCGTGATTTCTTTGTGTTCTCTTGCTTTACAGGGCTTGCTTACATCGATGTAAAAAAGCTCAAGCGAAGCGAAATTGAACACAATGAAGGTGGCTATTGGATTCGCACACGCAGGCAAAAGACCGGAGGCCGTGCGAATATCCCTTTGCTGAATATCCCCATGGAGATCATCCGCAAGTATTGTCTCCTGGAAGCTCTGGAACCGGAGGACACAGTAATACCCATGCTCAGCAATCAGAAAATTAATGCCTACCTGAAAGAGCTGGCTGACCTATGTGGAATAGGGAAGTCATTGTCCTTCCATGTGGCTCGACACACCTTTGCTACCACAGTAACGATGATGAATGGCGTGCCCATTGAGACCGTGAGCAAAATGCTCGGCCACAAGAACATTAACAGCACACAGCACTATGCCCGAATTGTTGACCAAAAGGTTGGCGAGGACATGGAGCTCCTCTCCCGAAAATTAGGAACACGATTAACACTAGCCAACTAAAACGAAGCCCCGGAAACACCGGGGCTTTTTTGTGAACACTTACGAACGAAAACGGAATGGAAAAAGAATTTATAATACGATCTTATGGGTACTGCGAACTTGCATTACTCTACTTCCCAAATAGTACTAAAAGAAGCGCCAGTACCCAATTAGGTCGCTGGGTGCAGCAGAATGAAAAATTGAAAAATCAGCTACTGGAATTGGGATACAAGCCACGACAAAAGATATTAACCCCAAGCCAGGTTAAATTGATTTTAGCAGTATTTGGGGAACCTTAATGGTTGGTGTAATCAAATATCTTCAAGATAAGCTGGTACACATCCTTAAAAACTGGTAAATCGTAATATAATGCCATGTTTTTTCAAAAATCGCCCGCTTCGCGGTATATCGTAAATGGTTAAATAGTTGAATAGTTAAAAAGCCCGAACCGCACGCACATAGAACGTGCTGTACTTAACGTCGTTGTAGGCATTCCCATTGGAGAAGTTGAAGGTCCACGCGAGCATGAAGTCGCTCTCCGTACTACTCCAATAGCTGGCCGGTTGTAATACTGTCGCACCAGGAATTTGTGTAAATGAACGGGCTACTGTTAAGGAATTATTCCAAAGCATATTAAAATCATAAATAGATGGTAAGTACCAGTCGCTTTGACCACCACTGGTTGAATTTAAACAAAGTAATGCAGCACTGTTAGAATGCCCTGTTTGCCCAATAATAGCGTTGCTATTGCTGAGCCCATCCCATTTACTTTGCGCAGAAGGCCCGATTATTGTTTGGTCAATATTGCTCCAAGCTTGGCTTGTGCTTAAATCTGTTATATCTACGATTAAGCCATGCTCAACTCCCATGTTGTCTTTCCATAAATGAAAAATGACCCCACCGCCAAATACTTCTCCAATATAATGGGTAAAGATGCCATTGCCTGTTGCACTGATTGTATTTCCGGTAATAGTGATATTAGATCCCGCATTCAATGGGTTTTGCTTGTTGTTCCAATAAGTGGTATCTGCACTTGTAATACTGCTGGCAACAGAGGCACCAAAAACAGGGTCATTTTCAGTAATAATACCTGTTGTTGCACTGATTGTATTTCCGGTAATAGTGATATTAGATCCAGCATTCAATGTGTTTTGCTTGTTGTTCCAATAAGTGGTATCTGCACTTGTAATACTGCTGGCAACAGAGGCACCAAAAACAGGGTCATTTTCAGTGATACTACCTGTTATTGAGTCCGCTGTGTTGGCGTGCAAAGCATACGGTACACTTAATAATTGGCTAGTTCCTGTAATAGTATAGGATGTGCCACCTGTTGGGTCGGATTCAGTCTGGATAAAATACGGTCCATTTGACCAGTCTATTGAAGAGAAATTTCCAGACACAATCGTTCCACCACCAATCTCAATACTTACTAAGCCATTGGCATTAGTTGTGGGTGATTGCGTTTCGACATAAACCGCCGGTCCGTTTGGTGATGTTTGTAAAATACTTATCCTCATTCCAACTAATTGGCTAACCACTAAAGCATTTGAGTTGTTGCGAATTACAGCTTGATAGCTCATTTTATTGGGTGCCTGAGCATAAAGATTTACAGTCATTAAAATTGCTGCAAAAATTGTCATTATTTTTTTCATAATTTTTTAGTTTTTGATGATTTTAAATGATTGAACTTTTTTGTTTTCTTGGTTTACAACGCTTAAAAAATAAGTAGCAGCCGGCAACCTATTCATTGGTATTTGTGTTTGATGGGCTGTTATTGGGCCGTTGCTTAACTGTTTTCCTTGCATATCAAATAGTTGATACGACAACGCTTCATTGTTGTAATTGCTTATTTGCAAGGTTAAATTTTCTGTTGTCGGGTTGGGGAATGCAGTAAGTGAGATGTCTAAATCTGTATCCCCAATACCCATTGTAAAAAATTCGAAGGCTTGCTGAACTCCTTGTGCAACTGCTCCATTGCTTCCGGTGTTTGTAATATAAACCACCTGGCCAATACTATAAGCAACAGTTCCTCCGCTACCTATGGCATCACCACCGGAGGCGTTGGCAGATACCTGAGCTTTCACTAAGCTACTCCAAAGCAAACCTGCCAATACTATAACGATAAGTTTAAATTTGTTTTTGGTCATTTTATTTGTTTTTAATTTTTCGCTTTAGCTCAAAATTAACCAAAAACACACAAACAACCAAAACCGCCTACAATTACCCACAACCGTCAACTCCCTCTCAACACTTCTCCCGAATCTTGTCTCGTCAAAAGGCAAGATTTATGAATCAACCACACGATACCGGCGCATTTACCACAGTCTCAGGAATGATTGGTGGCGTGGTAAAAGCTATTTCCGTAAAGCCGGTGATGATGGCTATCACATTTGGCTCATTGGCCAATGTGATGATCTATGCTGCTGCATCTGCCGGTATTGGCTACATCGTTAAGAAAGTACTCGATAAAATATCAGAGCGCATCAATTCCAGGTTTAACCAAAACCACAATTCGAAAAGTGATGAATAAGGTTTTGGGGATAGCACTAATCGGTTTGGGAGCCTATGGGCTTATCAAATTGCTTCGCATGAAAAATGTGGGCGATTCCATTTCTACCAATTTGGTCAATCCCCGAATCCATAAAGTTACCCTTCAAGGTATTTCTTTTCGTACTGAGGTAGCCATCAACAACCCAACGAAGGATTCAGTAAAAATCACTAAACCGGTTGTTACGCTTTCCGCCAACGGCAAACTTCTTTCGCAGTCAAACTCGGAGAATAAAACCATCACCATTGAACCGCTGAATGTGTCGCAAATTGACACGATTGAGCTGGTGATTGGCTGGACTACAATAGGAACTTTTGTAACCGGTATCCTTAAGAAAATCCCTCAGCTCATCGCTGCTTTCAAACCAGGAAGCACCAACGATATTGGGCAGATTCTCGGCATTCCTGTCGAGATGACTTTTTCTACTTACGCCAACGGCATCTTTTATCAATCATCACCACAAAAGGTATTGTGATGCAGCTGGCTCGTACCATATCGCCCGATTTTGAAATCACTTCCGGACAAAGACGGATTCGTGACGGTAAACAGTATGACCGTTACTTCCCAAAGCCGGATGAACGAGATCGCATCATCATCAAAGACGGTGAAGTAAGCGATACAGTGGAGCTTATGGAGAAGGTGGTACACAAGTACCTCACCGGTAGAACAAAGTCAAACGAGTATGATTTCATACTCGTTTTCTATTTTAGGCGAAGCCTCCTGAAACCTTGCGCAATAATGGGTTTCAGTCTGCGAAAGGTATTTCAACTCCGTATTTTATTTTCATGGTATCAATATCAATACGGATTGTATCGCATGAGGGTATTCAATCTATATTATATTTATTTTTCAATGATGGAAAAAAATTGAACTTTTGATCCTATTAGTGGAAAAAATTTGTTACTTTTCGATAGAATCCGATGAATAATGGAAAAAAATATGTCCTTTCACCTTCAGGAGATCATCTGTAGCTCTCAAGATCCTAAGGTTTCCAAACAAATTCGAAAACTTCTCAAAGCCGGTCATATTCGAAAGATTGCGCCACGGATTTATTCCTCTAATCTTCAGGAACCAATAGAAGATATTATAAAGCGAAATATTTTTCAAGTTTTAGGGCAACTGTATCCAGGCACCATAATGAGCCACCGTTCCGCTCTTGAATTTCAGCCTACTAAAACAGGACAAGTCTTTATTACAAGCAGCTACACAAAAAAAATTAGTCTTCCGGGAATCACACTGCAATTTTTGAAAGGACCTCTGCCAATAGAAGGCGACCATAAATTTTTTGGTGAATTGTATGTTTCTCAAAGAGCCCGTGCTTTCTTAGAGAATTTGGAAACTTCAAGGAATTCAGGCTTTGCCTCAAAATGTTTGAGTTTAGTCGAAATTGAGGGGTATTTAGAGCAAATCGTCAGAATTCATGGGGAGGATGAAATTAATAGGCTCAGAGATCAAGCCAGAATCATTTCTAAGCATTTGAATATGCCCAAAGAATTTGAAAAATTGAATCGCATCGTCAGTGCATTGTTGAATACAAAGCCATCTCAAATTCTAAGTTCACCAATCGCCATCGCCAGAGCCTTTGGAAGCCCCTACGATCCGGCAAGATTCCAATTATTTGAAACCTTATTCCGAGAATTGAAAAAAAAGGAATTCCCTTATCGAGAAGAAAAAAATATTACACCTACAGCCTTTCGAAATTTTGCCTTTTTTGAAAGCTATTTTTCCAATTATATTGAAGGAACTGTATTTGAAATTGATGAGGCCAAAAAGATCATTCAGATGAATAAGCCACTTCCTGCACGAAATGATGACAGCCATGATGTATTAGGAACCTATCACATTACTTCAAATAAAAACGAAATGCAGGTCACGCCATCAACACCTGATGAATTACTAAGAATTATTTCGTATCGTCATTCTATTTTATTGCGCTCAAGGCTGGATAAAAGTCCGGGTTTATTTAAGGATAAAAATAACTTTGCCGGAAGTACTGCCTTTGTGGATTTTAATTTGGTTAAGGGTACCTTAATCCAAAGTTTTGAATTCTATAGGTTACTTGAACATCCTTTCGCAAAGGCTGCCTATATTATGTTTGTCATAAGTGAAGTACATCCCTTTCTGGATGGGAATGGTCGTATTGCTCGTTTAATGATGAATGCTGAACTAGTGAAAGCTAAGCAATCTAAGATAATAATACCAACGGTATATCGTGAAGACTACTTAGGGGCCTTGAAAAAACTCACCAAACAAAGTAAATGTGATGGTTATCTTAATATGTTAGAACGCGCGCATATATTTAGTGCCAATATATATGATGAAGATTTGAACGAAATGCAGGCATACCTGACATCCTGTGATGCGTTTATCGAGGACTCCGATGCTATTTTAAAAATAGAACCAAGACCCAGGAAAGGAGAGTAAATATGAAACGAATACTTGTTTATTAATCACTATTGTCCGAGAAAAACGCACAAATGCTAATAATCGCTTAATTCTGCGATATAGAGTGTGTTTTTATTTAAAAATAGAAAGCAGGGGGTACTAT
>Ga0247843_1006794_pt1 | contig 14623 bp, 14 predicted proteins | sample LaCruzMarch2017__FD_192420 | JGI IMG/M metagenome (GOLD analysis project Ga0247843, IMG submission 192420) | Freshwater microbial communities from meromictic Lake La Cruz, Castile-La Mancha, Spain - LaCruzMarch2017_8m | ecosystem: Environmental > Aquatic > Freshwater > Lake | place: Spain...
ACAGGTGCAGAGAAAAGCCCGCAGGCAGGGTGTAGGCGAAGCCGTAGCCCTGACGAGGACTTGTAACGAAAAGCCTGACCCCGAAGCCTACAGGGCTGAGGGGGAGCGCCCAAATGAAAAACAAAAATGATCCTGTTGGGTTTTAGGTTAAGCATTGAATTTAGGATTTCAGATAACCAGAATGGAGGGTCAACATTACCAGAATAGACACTTATAATGGTAAATACTTATTTCATTTGAGAAATGATATTTTTTCAATAGACTTCGTAAATTTAATTATCAATTCATATATTTGTTTTTAACTAATTGATAATAAGTTTCCATATTGATTAACAGACCTATGCTCCTTTCATGCCTACCCACCTAACCAATTAAGTAGTTCCTTTTGGATTGATACATAATCAAGTATCCATTCTTGTTGGCATCTGAGAGAAAAGACCGATGAATCAAGGATTCCATTATGGGCTGCTTTTCCAGGTAGGGCTTCATGAGTTTTTCGATTCGATTTTCTGAAACACCTATTCGCTTTCCAAATTCTTCGAAATCGCATTTGCCGGGATGATTGTTTTTCTTGTATTGATTGCTTTTAAAATGATCTGCAAATAGTCCTTTATCGAGTGCAAAATCGGAATCATCCACATGAATTCTTGTATTGATTAAATCATAGGCAGGACTTAGCAGGTAATCACCACTGACGGACTCAAGCAAGGCGAAGTTTTTCAGATGAGCATCTCCATTCGAAAATAAGAAATTGAACATTACTAATGCGAAATACTTTTCAATTTCAATACGCCATGCCGAAACATATTTTTGAATCAGTAATCCAATTTCTTCGTAGCTGTATTCATATTTAAAATTGAGGCCTGCACTATCTTTAGTTTTGCCTGCTAAAGTGGCAAAATCTTCTTTGCCCCATTTAATGCCATGCTCTTTTACATCAAAGCGTTTGGTAATATAGGCCGGAGTACCATTACTAAAGAATATCATAGCGTTTTCCGCTGTGTTTATGCCGTACACCTGTTTGGCAATTTGCATGGTCAAGTGTTCGTTCCCGGGTACCTGATCTACTTTTTTTAAATCTCTGGGTATAGGTTTGAGGATATGCGTGCCTTGTTCTCCTTCCTTGGTTAACCGCAACTTGTTTTTTTCCAGAATGAGACTCAATTTTTCCTGTACACCGGAAATAGATATACGTTTTCTATTTTCTATAAAGAGTTCGGCAACATCTTCATTTTGATTAGGTGGATCATAGGGCAAAATATGACTTACTATTTTTCCGGAGAATACATTCCGTAAACAACCCGGGCTGTAGGTTGAAAATCCTTCTGCCAATGTTCCCGGGCAATATTTTAATTCATGAGTGTTCATTTGTGAGGAGAGGTTTTACGGTGATTGCGCCAATTGTATCACATTGAGCTGTTGCCGCCAGAAGGCCAAAATGATCTTCTTCGTCAACTTTCAATTGTACACTTTGTAATTTTCGATTTACACCTTCACTCAACAAATTGAAGAAAAATGGAAACATGAATTCGCTGCTGTATTCCTTTTGTGTTTTAGGAAGGGTTAAACTAATAGAGGGTTTGCTTTCATCTAAATAATAGTTTTCATTATATCTGAAAACATAGTGTTTACGATTTTCTTCAATTAATAAGCCGGCAGAAATCCCGTTGCGATATATTTCTAACGTTCTCATTTATTTATGGCTTCTTTTTTACTTTGAATCGTAATTCCATGCCCAAAACTTCTGCCAATTTGTTCAACACATTTACCGAAGGATTGCCCTGCCCCTTTTCTAATTTATACAATGTATTTACACTAATTTGTACTAATTCGGCTAAATGAGTTTGGGTAATGCCCAACTCCTTACGCCTGTTTTTTATTGCTTCTCCTAGAACCTTAACTAACATTATAGTGTGATTTATGCGTCAAAAATAAGAAGTTTTATTGATTTATACAAGAAAACCACATTATAGTGTGATATTTTGGTAAATAATGAAGGGTAAGAGCAGAAAATGGAATGAAATCGCATTGTAATGTGATTTTGAGCAGCATAAAATATCAAGAATGAAGCAGCTTGCAAAGAAGCCTGAGTCGGCACATGTAGAAAATATAGTTACAAAAGATAAGACAAATTCCTGTCCCATGTTCTACGCTTTACTAAGTTACTGCCCCGATTGGGTAAGGTATTTTGAGCTGCAAGTGGGGTCAGTTCGATCGGAATAAAGTGCTGTATAATCTGGACGCAACTGACCCCCCCACTCTGGGAATCTGACCCCCCTTCTGCTTTGGCTATTGATTATGTTTTTCATCTTTGGTGAAATGAGTAATGACTATGGCAGCATTAAGGATCAGTATGAACATGTTAAGACAGATTATTCATCAAATTCAGGAAAATCGAGCGATTAGGGAGATTTCAAGATCAACGGGAGTGGCCTGCAATGCCATTGGGCATTATCGGGATAAGCTCCTTAGGATAGGTATAGGCCAAGACGGATTTTCTTCGTAAGCATCCCCACTGCTACATATCGTTACCCCTAAAAACGCAGCCTAAGGTAGAACCAAGCAAACATGATTAGAGAGCGCCACTGCGATTACAGCATGTAAGCAATTCGGATTCAATTGAGCCGAATGCAGTCTTCAGAGTATAACGCCAACAACCGTTTTATAGGCTGGCTTAAATCCTAATAAATTGAAAATGCATTTTAAAAGAGTAGAACATCTGAATTTCAGAAGGTATTCCCGGCAATAGAGGCCCACATATTGAAGTAGGTCCCGATTAGGAAGTCTGATGCGTTTCCATTGCAGAGGTAAGTTTTTACAATATTTAATTTCCCGCATTGACCTTAAGATCTCATTTACTCAGAAAGGGGAATCAACATCAGCAGAATACACACCCTACGACTTATAAGGTTTTCAAAACCTTATGGGTCTAATTGAATATAGCGCCCATTTCAACATCTTGCAATCAATAACCCGGCGCCACAGGCGCCAACCCGCGCTAAGGATTCCCGAAGGGTCGGGACAGGTGTAGTGAAAAGCCCCCGAGAGGCGTATGCCGATTCGGGGAGGACTTGTAAACCCCGAAGCCTAAAGGGCGAGGGGGAGCGCCCAAATGAAAAATGAAAATGGGCTTATTGGGTTTTGGGTCAAGCATTGAATATAAGATTTCAGATAACCAGAATGCGGGGTCAATATCACCAGATTACACAATTTTAATTCAATGCTTTATACCAATAAAAAAATGCGGCTTTATCTCTGGACTTTTTGAGTTTGTTCAGGAAGTTCAACTCTCCGGAAATTTCTATTTTACTGATGTCCTGACCGACAAATTTCTCTTTGGCGGAATGGTCTTTGTTTTTTAATTTTTTCGTGAGGTAAGCAGCTTTACCTGCTGCAAGAATGGCATCTTCAATTTTGAAATTTTCAGCTATCAAGAAGCCTTCAAACCTGCGTATTCCTGTTGTGAGTTCTTTAAATCTTGTTTTATCCGGATCTTTGGTGTTTTGGGTTCTTTTAGCTATGAGTAAAGATGTGGTGAAAATATCATCTAGTATATCTGTTAAGCTTATTTCGAGTTGACGATATTTGATTTCCTTGCTTCCCATTTTCTCAAAGCTCAATGCAATTTCTTCTATGTTTTCTGCTTCATCAAACAGGCAACCAATATCAAACAGCTGCTTGATGATTTCCTGTTCTTTGTTTTTGCCATATAATATTCCAACTGTATTTGGTGCAAATGCTGTGAGTTTGTCTCCTAAAATGGATTCAATAGAGGGTACGACTACTTCCCATACTTCTTCGGATTCAATCCATTCCGATTGGATAGGTGCAGATAGTAATCTTGGGTAATCGGCTTTTTCAAATAGAATGTCCAACAATATAAAGTGAGCACTTTGATTGAGGCTTGATTCATAATCAAATTCGTAATGCGCTTTGGGTACACCATCCTTGTAGCTTCTTCTACCTTGCAGTTCCCATTTGTTGAAATGTGAGTTAGCTACAACTTTGTCTAGGATCGCCTCTACCTCTTCTCTGTTTTGGGTGGTTATTATGTCAAGGTCAACCGAAAATCGTCTTGCCTTTGCAAGCAACAAAACAAGGCTCGTTCCGCCTTTGAAGGTGAATTCCAGACCATGCGCCTTGAGTTGCTGCAATAAGGAAAGGGCGTGTATCATTTTCTCCAATATCGGAGGATTGATACGCTTAAAATGATTTTGCTGCTTAAAGCTATTGATCCATTCTTTGGTAAAACAAGATGCTTTTATCATTCTAAAATGTCTTTTACAAAGTCACCAAAGTTATTCTCTAAGTAACTTTTGATTTGATTCTCTTTGTTTCTTCTTCTCGCGTAGCTAATGAGTTTGGTGAAGTTTATTTGATAGCGTTGTAAGGCATTCTCAAATAGCGTATCCATTTCACCTCCCTGAATGGAGTAAAAGGTTACAGTATCGCTGTACACATCAATTAGTATTTTCTCTAAGGTCGGTACATATATGTTATCCTTGGACATGTCCTTAACAGCTATTTTTTGTTTTGGCGAACGGCTGATGAGGGGTTTTATGACAATGGAAATTTCACTTTCCACGTATCTTTCCATGATTTCTTCATTAGGGTCGAGGAACACCCTGTACTGTTTAGATTCGGAATACGCATTAAACACCTCCTCAATAAAATCCTTTTCCACCTCCAAAATATAAAAGAAGGTTCCCTGTTGATGTCTCGTAAAATCATTTAGCCATTCAGTGCTCCAAAGGCAATAATCCAACTCGCTAAACTCCTTGGCTACAATTTTTGATAATCGTACTAGCTTATCCGATACGAATGGTATGTATGCTTCTTTGTCAGAAATGGTATATACACCCAACTTTACTTGGTCAATAATCTTTCTCTTAACTAAATTATGAATTCTCCATGTTAAGGCGCTTTCTGAGATTTCCGGATCCAAATCCGTCAAAAAGCAACGGAGGGTATTTCGGTCGAAATGCCCTTTACCTTTAAAATGCTTCGATATTTGACGGTCAACGATTTTAGACATAGCTCAATTTTGCCATTATTTAACATTTTTGGCGTATTTTGACTTTACTTATTTTGCCAATATTGCAAATATAGTGACATTTTTGAAAAAAACTTATTTTTGCCAGTAAACTATATTTACTGGCAAAAATGAGTAAAAGTCTTTACGGGTCTGATGCATCCCTCCATTACATTCCAGCACCTATTTCGAATGTATCCGCGAGAAATTAAACCTCGTTCTATTTATACCGACCGATTTCAGGTTTTAGCTTGGTGATGGGTTCCAATAGTGATTCATCCTGTTATACGCAGCCATTGATAGATGAATGTGTTTTTAAGACGAGCGGCTCATCCATTACCCTAGACCTATAAGGTTTTTAAAACCTTATAGGTCTGATTTAATTTCGCTCCCATTTCAACATCTTTAGATGTATTAGGCTTTCAAAATAAACTTGAAGAGATTAAAAAGGAAGCCATTGAATTTTACAATGCATCTAACAATGATGAAGCTAGTCCAAATTTTATTGATACGGTAATTGGTAATTGGCTTTTTGTGGTTGGGCTGTTGTCACAAATTTCGACAAGATATGTGATAAATTAATGTCACAAATATTTACTATATTTGTGACGTAATAAGGGAAACAAAAAGATGCTGAGTGTTGAAAAGCAAATAGAAAGGTCCATAAAAAGCAAGCCAAGAGGTTCTTTGGTTATGCCTGACGATTATTTGTCTATAGGCTCATCAGAAGCTATTCGCAAAGCTTTGGATCGTTTGGAAGACAAGAAGATAATCATACGGGTAGCTCATGGCATCTATGTTCGGCCCAAAATCAGTAAATTGATTGGGCCGGTAACGCCCTCAGCCGAAGATGTAGCAGAGGCCATCGCCAAACGAGATCGAATACGCACAGTGCCTACAGGGAGCTATGCCTTGAATGCCTTGGGTTTGAGTACGCAAGTACCTATGAATATTGTATTACTGACGGATGGTTCACCACGCGAAATCAAAGTAGGCAAGCGAACGATAAAGTTCAAGAAAACCACACCCAAAAGCCTGTTGGCAAAAGGCAAGATAAGTCGCCTAGCGATTCAGGCACTGAAAGAAATAGGCAATGGGAAAGTGACTGAATACGAGGAGCAAAAGATTCTGGTTCTGCTCAGGAAAGAAGATGAAAAGGATCTGAAGTATGACATCGCTTTAGCTCCGGTATGGATTCAAAAGATTATGAAAAAAGCATTGACGCGTGGGCTGGATTGACTTTTATAACTTTGATAAGGCTGAGCGAATAGCCGTTTTTATAGAGATATCCTCTCAGAAAGGAAGGAACCACTTTGCGGTAGAGAAAGATTGGTGGGTGAGTCGGATATTAATAGTATTAAACATGCTTCCATTCTTTTAAGAGATCTGAAGCCGGGTAATTGAAAATGGAAACATTGTAATTGCCGAGTAATTCTGCAAAGGTTCTTTTATTTAGGCCCACTAAATCTGCAGCTTGTCCTAAAGAAAGTTTTCCTTGCTCGTAAAGCTTTGAGGCGATTAACATGCCAATTTCCTTCTCGTCTATGTCAACGGTATCGGGAATTTTGAAGGTAATGAGTTTCATAAATTAAAGATATGGAATTTGTTGGTTTTTTCCAAATTCTCATAATTCCTAACCCGGCGCCGCAGGCGCCAATCCGCGCTAAGGATTCCCGAAGGGTCGGTACAGGTGCATTGGAAAGGCCCCCGAAAGGCATCGACGATTCGGGGAGGACTTGTAAACCCCGAAGCCTACAAGGCGGAGGGGGAGCGCCCAAATGAAAAAAATCGAGGTATTGGGTTGTGTAAGACAGAATCAGAGGTTTGATGCAGACCACCGTTTGCAGCAAACGATCCAGAATTACGCATGATTTGGTGTTTTTATGCTCGCTATCTGTATGCAGCGCCTACGCCTGCAATTCTGCAAGCACTGAAAGTGCGGCATATATTAGCGAGGCGGGAAAGCCCCTCGCAAACTTTGCCCTATTCTCCCGATTGAAACCAACCGCCATACATGACATATTGTTCTGGGGTGCGCTTGAGCATTTCTTTTTGCGCATCGGTGAGGGGTTTTATTTTCTTTGCGGGAATGCCTGCGTATAACCATCCGGATTCTGCTCTGAAGTTTTCGAGTACCAATGCGCCGGCTGCGATGATAACTTCAGATTCGATTACGGCATGGTCTAGCACTTTTGCGCCCATACCAATCAATACTCGGTCGTGGATCGTGCAACCATGCACGATGGCTGCATGACCTATGGATACTTCGCTACCAATTTGCAGGGAGGCTTTTTGATAGGTGCAATGCAGGATGGCGCCATCCTGAATATTGGTTTTGTTGCCAATACGGATGCTATGCACATCGCCACGAATGACGGCATTAAACCATACCGTGCAGTCTTCGCCTAATTGCACATCGCCAACGATAGTGGCATTGGGTGCTACGAATACACTGCTCGGAATCTGAGGAGCTTTGCCTTGAACGGATAGAATCACTGGCATATTAAGAAGTCTTGGGTGGTGAAGAAACGGGGGTGTAACCAGAGAGACCCTGCACTTCTTTGAAGGTATTGACTCCCAATAGAAAATGCCGGAAAATAATAAGTCTTTGTAAGATGCCGGATACCGGCATACTTGTGGGTCGAGCTTCGGGATAGTAGTGCTTTCGGCGTTTCAGCGTGTAAGGAATACGAGCATAAAAATGAAAGTGTGCTTTGAGTACCCAAGGAATTGTCTTTGCTTTACCCTGTGCGAGTAGCTTCAAACTGAAAACGCCATCGAGCACCAACCTCAGGAATACTTTAGGGATGATTTGATGCCCGGGAAGGTTGAGCACCATACACATCAGACTGTTGCGTAAATTGAGATAAAGTTTTTTGGGGTTATCTTGGCTGAGGGTACCACCGCCTACATGCCATACAGTACTTTGCGGACAGACGATTACTTGATAACCATAATTTTTTGCGCGCCAGCAGAAGTCAATTTCTTCCATGTGCGCGAAGAATTCGGGTTCGAAGAGGCCGATACGATCGGTTACGGATTTGCGAATGAGGACGCATGCACCAGAAGCCCAAGCGACTTCGCAGGGTTCATCATACTGCCCTCTATCTTCTTCGACGCTCGCGAAAATGCGGCCTCTGCAAAAGGGGTATGCGAGCCAATCGAGGAAGCCACCAGAAGCGCCGGCATATTCGAAGGTATTACGCGAATGCCAGGCTTTGATTTTAGGTTGAATGGCGGCGGCATTGGGTTGCTGCTCCATCATAAGCACCAGCGGGCTGAGCCAATCGGGGTCTACTTCTATATCGCTATTGACTAAAGCATAGTAGGGGGTATCAACCGATTCTATGGCTTTATTATTACCGCGCGTGAAGCCTAGATTTTCGCCGAAGTCAAGTACGGTAACTTCTGGGAATCGGGTTCTAAGTAGGGTAAGGCTACCGTCGAGCGAGCCATTATCAGCGACTACGATTTTATAGTTTTCATATCGCGTATGGAGCAGAAACGGCAGAAACTTCTCTAGAAAAGCTCTTCCGTTATAATTTAAAACGATGACGGTAACGGCAGGCTTCATCAGGACATGCCGAGTTTGCTGAGGTCTAAGCCTGGGATATTGGGCATTTTATCTTTTGCGATTTTTGCCATTTCTTCTTTGCTAAGTTCTTCAGCGCGCGCTATAGCGAGATTTACGGCAGCTACGACCAGGTCTTGCATGAGTTCTGGGTCGTTTTTGTCAATAATTTCGGGGTCGATAATGATTTTGCGAATGCGAAGATCGCAGCTAGCGGTTACTTTGACCATGCCAGCACCGGACTCAGCATCTACTACTTTATCCTTGAGTTGTTTTTTTGCTTCGGCAAGATCGGATTGGATCTGCTGTATTTTGCCGAAAAGGTCTCCTATATTGAACATGCGGTAAAATTAAGAATATATATGTGTTTATGCATACCCTAACGGAAGTCGTTCTATTATGGATACAATCCAGCAATGTCATGCAAGCGTATAGCTTTGGATATGGAGATAAAAACGAACCAAAGACATCCCCGAAGTATCGGGCTGGCGCATCGGCAGTTCGGACCCTGACAGCTTTGCTTGGATGGGGGCGACTACAGCACAAAATCAAGCCTCGGCGGCTCTGGCCCTTGCCCTTGCAAGGGTTCGCCCACATCTACCCAGTCTGACCGCTCTTACTGCTTGCGACGATAGTTATTATAAATGTAGTTTAATTCATGTTTTTACTGTGGCTATAATTTTTCCTATTTTTGTTCACTGGCACTGTATGCCAAATATTTTACCCATTGTATATATGCGAACTTCCGGACTATTCTTATTGCTTGCGGTGATGTTGCCGTATTTCTCTATTGCGCAATCTGCTTCTGATGATTACTGGTCACCGATATCTGAGTCAGCGATTCGGTATCAGGGCAAGCGTCAAATTACTCCTCAAAAGTATGTGACCTATCGTCTATCGGTATCTCAACTGCAAGAAGTTTTGAGTTATGCGGTATCGGAGCAGGCGGTAAAAATTCAGGAATCGAAATTGGTGGTGTATTTGCCTTCACCGAATGGCGCAATACAGGCGTTTCGTGTGGTAGAATCGCCGGTGATGTCAGAAGCATTGTCTAAGCAGTTTCCAGATATTAAGACGTATTCGCTTATGGGTCTTACAGATCCGAGCGCTAGTGGCAAAATGGATTTTAATGCATTTGGGTTTCATGCGAATGTTCGTTCTGTGCAAGGCGATTATTTTATTGATCCCTATGCTACCGACAATCAAACGGATTACATCGTGTATTATACCCAAGATTTTACAAAAGACGCCGAGTATATTATACCAGAGGCGGGTGTAATACCTGAGGATTTGCATGGTGATCATGGGGATTTGGAAGGAATAGAGGGTGGAAAAAAAAACGGCGAAAACGAAGTTGCAAATAAGACCGCAAATGCGGTATGCGTAGGTGACAGATTGCGTACCTACCGTTTGGCGGTAGCATGTACGGGAGAGTATGCACAAGCAGCAACGGGCACTTCTAATCCTACTGTTGCGCAGGTGCTTTCGCGTGTGGTAACGACAGTAAACCGTGTAAACAGTGTGTATGAAACAGAGGTAGCGATTCGCTTGGAACTGATTGATAACAATACGGATATCTTATACACCAATTCAAGTACTGACCCGTTTAGTGGCAATAACAATGCATCTGTATTGATACAAGAAAGTCAATCTGTAATTAGCAGTCAGATTGGTGCATCGAATTATGATGTAGGTCATACCTTTTCTACTGGGGGTGGAGGCTTGGCGCAACTTGGTAGTGTATGTACCACATCCAAGGCGCGTGGCATTACAGGCAGCCCTTCTCCAGTTGGAGACCCATATGATATTGATTATGTAGCACATGAGCTAGGTCATCAATTTCGCGGCAATCATACGTTTAACGGGAATGCGGGCTCTTGTTCTGGCAATCGCAATGCATCTACTTCTGTAGAGCCCGGCAGTGGTATCACCATTATGGCGTATGCAGGACTTTGTGGGGGAGGTAATTTGGGGTCTAATTCGATTCCTTACTTCCATGCTATCAGTTATGATGAGATCGTAAATTTTGTTACGAGTGGTTCGGGGAGTTCTTGCGGAGTAAGTACAACGACAGGCAATAATGCGCCAGTAGTAAGTGCGGGTACTACGCACACGGTACCGAAGCTAACGGCTTTTGAGTTGAAGGGTACCGCTACAGATGCCGACGGGGATGCGCTGACGTATTCATGGGAGGCTTTGAATCCAGGTGCCGCTGCTGGCAATTGGAATTCTGGCACTGTACCTTACTTCAGATCTTACGCACCTGATTCGGTTGGCAATCGTTTGTTTCCGAGGCTTAGTGTAATTTTAACTGGCAGTTTGACGGGTGCTCGTGGTGAGTACTATCCGCAATCTGCCCAGACCCTACTTTTCCGTTTAACGGCTAGAGATAATAAAGCTGGTGGTGGCGGGGTGTGTTATGAGAATAGCGCGGTAGTAGTTACCAATGATGGTCCTTTTAAAATCACAGACCCCAATTCTTCAGGATTGGTCTGGTATCAGGGTGCATGGCCTATTGTAAGTTGGGATGTTGCAGGAACAAACAATGCGCCGATTTCTTGCGACCGAGTAAATATCTTGATCTCATTAGATAATGGCGTTACTTTCCAGACATTAATTGCAGATACTGAAAATGATGGCAGTCATTCTGTATGGGTGCCTACAGTTACATCAAATGTATCAACCTGTCGTTTGAGAATTGAGTGTGCAAACAATGTGTTTTTTGATATTAATGATTTCAATTTTACGATCAGTTCTCTTGTGAGTACCGATGCCTTAACGGAAGCGCATGGTATGCAGCTATTGATACAGCCGAATCCATCGCATGAGAGTGTTCAAATCAGTACGGAGTTGCCGGTAGGTGTTACCAGTGCGCAACTTGTGATTACGGATATACGAGGCAAGGAATTGTATCGTGAGGTTGTAGAGGGTTCTTGGTATCGCAAAGTATTAGATGCATCGCATTTTTCAGCGGGCGTATATCTGATGCGATTGGAGAGCAATACGGGTCATATCACCCGGAAGTGGGTGGTTGAATAAAGCATACGAAAAGCCGGTTATGATGCCGGCTTTTTTTTGATGTCGGATTGAGACAAAGGCAAGGCAAGGCGGGATTCGATGTCGGCATAGTTCCATTTCGAACCGAATACCTGTATATTTACGTTTGTTTATGCGCATGGAATCAAAGGAAATAATACGATTATCACATATCCAGAAGAAGTATCAGATGGGCGAAGAGGTCATCTTTGCACTTCGGGATGTATCACTCAGTATTCATAAGAATGAGTATGTAGCATTTATGGGGCCATCGGGTTCGGGTAAATCTACTTTAATGAATGTTTTGGGGTGTTTGGATACGCCTACAGCTGGCGAATACTGGTTGAACGGGCAGAATGTATCTACGATGGATGATGCGGAATTGGCGCAAGCGCGCAATCGTGAAATTGGTTTTGTATTTCAAACGTTTAATCTTTTGGCACGATCGAGTGCTTTAGAGAATGTAGCGATGCCATTAATTTATGCTGGCATTTCTCCAACGGAGCGTAAGCGCAGAGCCGAAGAGACTTTGATATCTGTGGGCTTAGGGGAGCGCATGAAGCATAAGCCGAATGAGCTATCAGGGGGTCAGCGTCAGCGGGTGGCCGTTGCACGCGCATTGGTTAACCGCCCGTCTATTATTCTGGCAGATGAACCGACAGGGAATTTGGATACGCGTACTTCGTACGAAATCATGGCTCTTTTTGCCGAATTGCATGCACAAGGGAATACCATTATTTTGGTAACGCATGAAGAGGATATTGCTTTGTATGCGCATCGGGTGATTCGCTTTCGCGATGGTATGGTAGAGGGGGATGAGGTGAATCCCAATATTCGTTCGCTGTCGGAAACATTTGAGGCATAGCCTATGCTGGCGAAGATCAAAAAGAACTTAGGTAAGTTGGGCCTTTGGGGCTTTTTATTCTTTCTGATTAAAGGTTTGATTTGGTTAGGATTGCTGCTCTGGGCTTGGTTGGGTTTGGATGCGTAAATAGGATTGTAAATATTTTTATTATACCAATATCGCAGCAATTTTAAATTCCATTTTCCGAGGCATATGCTCGGTTTCAGTATGTTTTCTGTTTGAGCGAATTTTTATCATCGTGGGCTTTAAATCAATTTTTTCCAGCCATGCAGATATATCAATAGTGTTTGATTCGCCGATTTTAAATGTATTTGATAATGCATTTTCCTTTTGGATGACTTTTAAATATACAGGGAATGTATCTTTTATTTCAGACACCCAGTAAGAAATAGTAGCATAATATCGATGATTCTCATTTTGGAAGTACACTTGCTCGACATCAAAATGATGCGCTTGTATTTGTGCTGATACCCTATCTATCATCTCGACATCTAAGCACTCAATATCGGCAAAGTCTTTTATTCCTGAGGATACAATTTTAAATGCTATGTCTATTAATTCAGTATCTGAATAGTAGTGCGATACATCAATATCATGTACTGCAATTGCATAGGAAAATCTACTGTGTAGTTGATTTGAATATCCTTTAGATGTATAGTCAAATGAATAATCAAGAAGTATGCAGAGGTGATCATATTCATTACATTTAAAACCACATTCATTGAGATGATATAGAAAAATATTGCAGTATTGCAAAATATATGGATTGTAAAATCCAGATAGATGATGTGGTTTACTTGCTGCAATATATCGTAGCTGTCTATTTGCTTTCTTTTTTCTTTTTTTTCTTGCCGATCTTGCTCTCAATATTTTTTTCGCTATTCTTTCCTCTCTTTTTTTATCAAATAGGTAAGCTGTTTTTTCTATATATTCTCGGGTTATTTGGTTTTGAATCCTTTTGAGGTTAAGCAAACATTTTTGATAGTCGATTTCATTTCTATTTTTAATTTTTCTACCTATTTCTACTATCGATAATATTATTTTTTCAATGTAAATGCAGGCAAAATTTTCATCGCTTAGACCTTCATGTGTATAGTCGCGTAATTGCTCAGGGATAAAAAAATCGAAGTTTATCAATATATATTGTAAGAGTTCTGGTACAGGAATATCAATAGCGATGCTTTTTGTTTCTTTTAAAATTTCAAAATCAGGTATTTGATGCAATACAAATTCTGGTGTTGGGTTTGGCTTTGCCTTGGATATTGGGTCTAACACAAAGGAAATATAAATCGTATCGTATTCATAAAAGGGTTTTAGCCTTTTTATGGCCTTCTTGACAATCATATCAAAACCGAATAAATTTCCTAAAGGTCCGCCGTATAATAGATTGCCGGAATGTTCGTAACTAATAAAATATTGCATTTTGTGATAAAGGATATAAAAGTATTCTAACAAGGCATTGAGATTATACACTCCCGTTCATACTGTGCTATACCATATTCGCGTTGCCTTGGGTATGTGTTTTAGGGTGTGTTAAGTTGTATTGTGCAGCGCATGAAGAAATGAACCATTTATCATTGCAATCACAATACCTTGTAGCCACCAAATTACGAAATTATAGTCATCCATCCTGCGATTGCAATAGTTTAAATATAAGACGCAGGATGATAATGAATTAGTTGTTTTTAAGAAAACAATGGATTTAATCGGGTTATGCTGTATTGTTAGGTGTTTCATACAGGATGAATTCCAGTTCTGTTGGCGTCATACTACAAGATTTCAAGTACTGGCAGTATCCCGCATGTATTGGAGGATGAGGTTTTGATTGTGTTTTAGCTGGCCAACAAAAGAAGCGAAATTGCCTTCCCAAGATTGTAGCGAGTGAACGAGAGTGAGAACTGTAGTTTTTTATATTCGCGTTCAGTTTCAAAATGGCACTATCGGCAAGTGGACTACAGATTTTCGGGCTAGAATACGGAATCCATCACTTGCTGGTTTGATACTCACGAGATGTATACTTTTCAAGGGCTTCGTTTATAATTCTTTGTTTTTTGAATGTATAAAGCGGTTAAGAATAAAAGCATTGTAAGTGCTACTATTTTCTGTGGAAGTTCTACAG
>Ga0247843_1006796_pt1 | contig 14622 bp, 13 predicted proteins | sample LaCruzMarch2017__FD_192420 | JGI IMG/M metagenome (GOLD analysis project Ga0247843, IMG submission 192420) | Freshwater microbial communities from meromictic Lake La Cruz, Castile-La Mancha, Spain - LaCruzMarch2017_8m | ecosystem: Environmental > Aquatic > Freshwater > Lake | place: Spain...
ACGTCGGCGGAGGGGTAGAGGAGGATTGTCGTACGCGTATATGTAGCGAATTGGATGCCAACAACGATCGCGGCGAAGATGAATGATGCCATTACAGCGAAACGAAGCAGATGCGTCGCGGATAGACATGCTAGTAACATCGCGGATGATGATGAGAAGAGCATCTGGATTGGGAAGACGAGGAGGCCGGCGGATGAGCGGAATCGAATTCCTAGGAAATTAAAATAATTCAATTAATTGTTATTAACGTATTGTAGCTCAAACTAAATTAATTGTCATAGCTCAAGGCATACGGTTCAGGGCATAGGCCACGTCATACGGTTGGGCATACGCCAGTGTCATACGGAGGGTCATACGCCAAGGTACACGTATGTCATACGAAATCTTGTCATACGTCAAGTCAGTCGGCATATTTTCTTGTCATACGTCAAGTCATACGGCCCAGTCCACATGGCCAAGAATGTCATAGCGTGTCATACGTACGTATGACTTCAGCTATGACAAACAGAAAAATTGTCAAACGTTTGTCATACGTACGTATGACAACGCTATGACACGATTTTTAATTGCGGTGACCTAGTACGCATATTATGATGGTGTATCGCTCGACGACCGCCGCACTGCTGGCGGTGCTGCTACTGTCAACGAGCGGCTCTAGTAATATGCGATATAGTAGCCCGGTAATAATTGTTGATGCATTCCTCCAAACCGTCTCGACGACGACGACGAGTGCGACGCCCATATTAAAACGCGGCCAACGACGACGATCCGAAACCTCCACCCGGTCGTCGTTTTTCGCATCGTCCGCCACTGCCCCTCTTGGACGATGCCGCCAGCAGCATCGACGACGTAATGGAGTTAATACGCTGGTCCGATATCACGACGAACGAATTGCTTCGTCATCGAAGATGATGATGATGATGATGATGTCATCCTCCTCCAGTGATTATGACGACGATGACGACAATAATGAGGATTTCTTCGGAGATCGAATATCTAGTAAGAAAAAAACAACAATGGAGAAACAACAAAAACAGCAGCAGCAGCAACGACCGCAATCTATAACAAAAATCAAAGCCGAAGGTGGTAATGACGAGGAGGAACAACCCATGTCAATTGAAGAACTAGAAATGCTCGCCACGCCCATAGACGAACATTTACCCCAAATTAATGCCGTCACACTCATCGGCAGGGTGGGGAATGATCCAGAACCAAAGTACTTCGATGATGGCAAGGTCGTGCTCAATCTATCATTGGCCGTACGACGCAAGTTACATCCATTAGAACGCAAGGTACGCGAGGTACGCAGCGGCGACGAGGAAACGGATTGGTTCCCATTAGAATTCTGGGGTAGGGATGCCGAGTATGTAACCAACTTTGTAGAAAGGGGTACTCGATTGGGCGTCACGGGTAGTTTGGTCATGGATGGTTGGGTCGATAAGAGTACTGGCGAACAACGTCGTCGGCCGAAGATATTGGTCCGGCAGATTGATATAGTCGAAAGTCGTGCCGAGGCGGAATTACGACGAGGTGGTGCTGGAGGTAGTAGTAGTAGTAGTTATGACGGTGGTGCAAACAGTGGAGGTGGGAAGAAGACACGATATCGTGACAACAATAATGGTGATAATGACGATGAGGATGGTGGACCATCTCCAGCTGGCACTGGAGGATTCTTTTAATGAAATCGATCATCCTCAAATCATTATATTCATCAAAAGCACAATAATCAAGGCTGTATTGGATGTGGTGTGAGTTGATGAATGTGAAGCAAAAAGTAAGGCTTTTTCCTTTTGTAAATCTATTTTCATAATTGTTTGTAGAAAAGATTGACTATTCAACTCCACCTGCTTTTGTTTGTTTGTTTGTTTGTTTTTTGCCCACAATCATCGTTCTTCAATACAGTGACGCACGATCCATTGCAGCCTTTGTTCCGATAATTGGTTCAAGATTCGGACGATTGCCAAATGCCTCCTCAAATAAATCTAATGGACGTTCACCCCTCTTACGTGTTTCGAAGCTTAATGGTTGGAAGAAGTCACCACCCTTGCGTCGATTAATCATAATCCCACCGACCACGGCTACCTCGGTGGCATAATCGAACAAATCGGTAGTTTCGGTTATACATGCCGTAATAAGTTCACGTATAATCCCATACATTTGATAGGTGACGAAGGCAATCGAATCGCTACTCTCTTCGATCCCATCTAACTTTTTGGATAGCAATGATACGATATTCGTTAATTGTGGATCATATACATTCTGTTCCGGATTATCGACCTCCATGACCAATAGCGGATCGACCGCAATCTTTTTCTTCCTCTGTAATTCTTTATATGCGCCCACGGCGGCACCGCAGGCCGAACTAAGCCCGGCTTGTCCATCGCGTTGGAGTGATCCCACGCGACCGATTTCATCGATGCCGACATGTGGCGCAAATACAACTAGTAGCTTGCCATTGTCGGGCACGTGATGAAGGAATGCGCCGAAGCCGGACTTACCCGCAAATGGCAACCCGCCCAATCCGCCGAGCGCAAATCCTTTTTCATGATTTTGTAGATTTAGTCGAATGTTTTATGTATGCGCATGGTGTTGGTGTAAGTGAGGAAAGTCGGTATGACGAAAAAGAACAAAACAACAAAACCATTATCATATTTATAATCATCCAAAACCTTTCTCTCTCTCTCTCTCTCTGCAAACCTTTTACCACTCACTCACCCTCTTGCCATCGATTGACCATGAGCGGTATTAGCTGCTCTTTGCGATTATTCACCTCGTCGGCACAAACGCTGTGTCCGAATAATGTATTCTCCGGCGTGAAGCCGCGTTTGCCGAGCACGTCGGCCACGATATCGTCTACATCCGCACTCAACAAGCTCGTCGGGAATAGTTCGTTCATGGCCACCTCGGCATTTTCTTCCATATATTGACGACGGAACGTTCTTTGTAACGTTTGGAACGTATTCGATCCGGCGGCCACGAAGACGGACCCGAACGTCGCGGTCGCGACGCTCAGTATTTCGCGTCGACGCGAACTGGCCCTCATCGTTCGGGCCACGGCGCGGAATTCGTCGCGGTCGATGTACCCGTTATCGTCCGAGTCGAATTTCGCAAATAATATATCTGCGGCGGCAGCAGCAGTATCAGTATCAATGTTGTTGTTGCCGCTATTTTCGAGGGGAGAAAGCGATCCGAGCAAAATAACGATGGTGCGGGGTGCAACCGACGACGAAGGAAGGATCGAAAAACCACTCGTCTCTATCACCACTACCAACGACGTGACGAGGAGGAAGATCAAAATTCGACTCGCCATCATCATATGGATTCTCTCCTCACAAACACCGAGGAATCCCAGTATGGTAGGATAGCGTCGGCGATGACGCTGGCTGACGATGTCGAAGCGAAGAGTGATTGTGTATTCTTCTCTCTTCTCTCTGGCGGGAACCATACACCCCACATTCATTCATCATATTCTATTCATTCCTTCAACGAAACGAGAACACAATAGAGAATGGCAACCCCGCTCCGACCGATAGAATGTAGCGCCCAACCATTATGCATGGCGTTCCATCCGACGCGCAACATCGTCGCCGCCGGCCTGGTCGATGGGACCGTGGAGATGCACGATATCGAAATGGGAACGGCCGGAACGACGGCAACGGGAGGAGGACGAGGAATGACGCCGAGGGCGAATGATGATCGCAATAACGGCGAGGGAGGAGGAGGAGGAATGACGATGGACGTAGATGATGTAGACGACGAAGACGAAGAGGTGGAAGATACGATATTGGCATCTATATTCGTGGCCAAGGAGATTGTGCAACAGCAGTCGAGTAAAATTCCCAAACCGGCATTCCTGCACTTCTCAACTGCCAAACGGGGTGAAATTAAGAAGGCGAACCCAGACGCACCATTTGGGGAGCTCAGTAAGCTTATTGGAGCAGCATGGAAGGAGCTGTCAGACGATGATAAGGTAAAGTGGGAGGAGAAGGCAAAGGAGGATAAAGCTCGTTATGCAAAAAAAATGAGCAATTACTCTACAGCTTCTTCGGAAGACAACGGCCCCCCTACTGTCGAGTTAGACAACGACTCCATGACTACTAATAAAGCAGCAGCGACAGTAGCGACGAATGTAAGAGAAGGAGGAGGAGGAGTGACGTACCAGGGACCAAGCTGTCGGTGTGTCCTCTTTTCGATTAATCCATCTTCCGATGTGAATACTTTTGTTAATGATGATGATGATGATGATTGGACGGTCGATTCGAATGACGATCCAATACGACGATCATCATCGAAACGACAAATTGCTAGTGCAATTATTGGAGAAGAGGCAGTTGTTGATAGCAATGGCAACAGCAGTAATGATGGAGGAGGAGGAGAGTATTTATATACTGCATGTAATGGTGGATCATTACGGTGTATAAATACTGCATTGGCGGTAAAGAGTTTATTATCGACCAATCTTCACCAACAATTGGAAAATGATGATAAAAATAATGACGATGTAAAGGATGATAATACATCAACTAACAATACTATAGTTTGGTCAATAGAGAATGCACATCCCGTGGGGATTAATAAAATATATCAATTACCAAACTGTTCGCCGATAGGTCCAGTATTGGTTACTGGAGATGACTCGGGTACTGTACGTTTATGGGATGTAAGGCAATGTTCATCATCAACAATAACAAACGCAGGAGATGATACATCTACAATAGATGATATGGATAGCAGCAGCAGCAACAACAACAACAACAACAACAACAACAACAGCAGCAGTAGCAAGAAGAAAAGGAGCAATAAGAAGATGAAGAAGAATACAAAGCAGCAACAACAACAAAAGCAAAAGCAAGAGAATAATAATCCATTTGACAAATTAATGGAATTACCAATTGGATGTATCCAATCATGGAAAGTTAACAAGGATTATATATCCGACTTTACATGTACACCTGACGGAGCAATACTATTTGCTACATCGGGTGATGGGACATTGTCAGTATTTAATATATCATATGTCGCAACACAACAACGACGTAGCAGTAGTAGTAAGAGTAATAACGATCGTAATAGGTGTAATATCGTGAATGCCTTTGACAATGATGATGATGATGATGAAAGTAGTAAAAAGAATACAACAACATCCACGTGGGATACAATGGGATATAGTAAATCTGACAATATAGAAGATGAATTACTTTCTTGTGTATTATTAAAAAAGTCCAAAAAGTTATGTGTTGGTACACAAGATGGTACACTGTGCTTGTACACGTATGGACAATGGGCGGACATGTCGGATCGTTTCCCCGGTCATCCACAAAGTATAGACGCCATATTAAAAATTGACGAAGATACGATATTGACCGGTAGTTCCGATGGGTTGATACGTGCAGTACAATTATTACCCAATTCATTATTAGGCGTATTGGGTGGACACGATCATGATGGATTTCCAGTAGAGGGATTAGGGTGGAGTGCAGGCAGAAGGTTGGTGGGTAGTATTAGTCATGATGAATATATACATTTATGGGATGCATCATTGTTAAATGATGATGATATTGATGATATTGATATTGATGATGGGAATAATGATGGGAATAATGTCCAAGAAGAAAAGGAATCGACAAAGACAAAGGCTGCTGCTGGTGATGATAGTGATGATTGGGATGACATGGATGAGGATGATAATTCAGATGATGATGATAATAATGATTCAGATGATGATGATGATAATAATTCCAATGATGGTACTGGAAGTGACAAGCCAAAGAAACGAGAAAAAATATTCAAGACTGACAATGAATCATTCTTTTCTGATTTATAGGGTGGTACATATAATAGCAATCAATGCTTACTGGTTTTACTATTCCTTCTAAATAAAGAGTATTGTTAAATTACACTCTCTCTCGACATGGATCAATTTATCGTCGAATTCGTAACATGTCTCTCTTCCTATCACTCTCTCTCACACATTCCGATCCTCCCCCCCCTCCATCATAATGCACAACTATTATCATGTTTCAACGAACGCGTGATCGCAATCGTAATGCCTCGGCCGTACATTCCTCGGCATTAACCACCAACATAACAATCCCATCATTCCCCTGTTCTTCATATGCATGTATAAGTGTTGCACGTAAGTCATTGGCCGTGCCCGTGAATGGTTCCCCGTTGACATGTGTGATAACATCCCCCTTCATTATACCACATTTACCAGCCTGACCACGTACGGATGCCACGAGTACACGTTTGGTACGGAATGGGGGACGTCCATCGTTGGCAGCAATGCGGGATGATTCGGCTAATATACGATTGACGCCTTCTTTTTCGATTTCGGTACGTGGTCCAATACGTCCCTTGACTATCATCATTTTAGTAGTAGTATTCGATGTCGTTGTTGTTGCTCCTCCTCCTCCTCCTCCTCCTCCTCCTTTCTCGCCTTCGTTACTAACAACACCACCCTCCCGTCCTTTATTACCACGTGCCGCCGCCACTGACACTACCCGAGCACGAGCGAATGCATCGGCTATACTACCATCCCATTCATCATCGACAAATGTCATATTCACTCCATTATTATGACCACCACCCTCGTATCCGGTTACACTGGCAACTAACGTTTTGGCACCCGTCTTTAACCATTTCCCCCATCTGGATCCCAATGGTAGCGATTCATTGGTAGGAGGAGGAGGAGGACGATGGTTTTGATCTGCCATCATGGCAAGTTGTGCATGTTGCCGTTGAATCTGTCTATTGCTTTTAATTTCCTCCTCTTGCTGTTGCTGCTGCAATAGCGATAATTTTTCGAATTCACCGGTACGCAATGCCACGCATAATGGCATGCGAGCCGGTAATGGTCGACGCGACCGATCGCGTGCCCTTTCTTCCGCCTCTCGTTGATAGTTGCTAATCTTTTTCGATTTTTGCGATTCGGTTTCATTCGAGTATGATCGATTAGTACGCATCCCGGCATTGGAATATCCGTGTGATAGTACCGCACTTCGTGAATGTGTCGTTGTTGTTGTTGTTGATGAAGAAGAAGATGATGATGGAGTAGTCGTATGATGATTATTGTTGGACACTACTTTCAACTTTCCATCGCGTAATAGATTAGCAATTCCACAAAGTATGGTGGCCGCCTGGCATAAGTCATGTGGGCGCCCACTCGTCATTAGCGACGTGACGAATTGTTGTTCCTGTTCGCTCATGGCAACATCGAGACCGCCGAATAATGTAGTATCAATTTCCATAACCGCCGCTTTCTTCCTGCCATCGATACTATCCTCCTCGATAGTAGCCGCGGCAGCGGCAGTGGCCGTGGATGACGATAATTGATGTTTGCACCGTAATTGACCGGCGCTCAATTCGCCATCGGGCACGTGTTGCAATTCCGCCGCCAACGCACCTCGTCGCAGCCGCACGGTCCGTTCGACCGCATCGATCGATAAATGCGAACGACAGTTCGGACACGCCAACTTGACCTTCACGTGACGATTGCCATCGCTCGCCATTTCGTAATCATCTCGCGACGAGGCGTATAACGCGCCGAGACACGAAAGACAAAAGTTATATCGACACGACGACGAGGACGGGCCGGGAGGAGGATGGGGGATCGGATGGAGTGCGTCGGCGGCGGACATGGCATCGAGACAGATTGGACAACAGGATGACGCGATGGTGTCATTGCCGCCGCATTCGTCGTCGACTTCTTCCTTGCGACTCATATTTTCTGCGAGATTTGGTTTGGAAATATTAGTCGTCTTTGTTGTTGCCGAACACAAGGTACGTTGAGGAGGAGGAAGACCGTGTCGACGATGTTGTCGTTTTGAGCCACGGACTTTGGATGTCGACTCTCGCGTTTGAGCTAAAACAGCAAGTTGTAGCGTGGTGTTGCGCTAGAAGCTTCGCCTCTTTAAGACCGAAAACGGGACTGGAGGACTCTGTGACTCAGCTCACGCAGAATTTTATCGTCATACTCAGCAAACCAAGATCACGAGATCATGGTGGTCCAAAATCCTTCCTCGTCACGCTGATGTCAATCATGGCGACCGTTCACCTAACCACGGCTGCTGAACTAACGTGGGTATCTCGTTCATCATACGATACATCGCTCAATGGCGCATTAGGTCGGCATCATCCCATTACTTTCGCGAATGAAACACATGGCTTTGTCATCAGTGGTTCGACGAAGACTATAGGGGCCGTAAATGATTTGCACATCTATGATGAGAAGTCGGACGTATGGACCGATGCTAGTTCTGCCTTATCAGGTCAGAACTTTCCAGCACGAACGTACAGTTATGGTGTCGTTCTCGATGAAGTCAACCACCCCAAGGCATACATGGGATTTGGGTCGGATGTATCGGGCAACCGATTAGCCGATTGGTGGGAGTTTGACATGACGACATTGCAATTTCGTCAGCTGGCCACTTTTCCCGGAGCGGGACGACACCATCCATCCATGGTATCGGTGTATTCCGGCGAAGGGGCTGGGTGGGAGATACATGTCGGATTAGGTGATGGATTAGTAGGCAATCTTATGGAATTTAGTAACTTTGATGATTATTGGTCCTACTCCGTCAACAACGACCGATGGATACAGCTGCCAAACTTTCCATCGTCACAACGACATCATCCATACTACTTTGGCATTGATGGTGTGAGTTACACTGGTTTTGGGCACAGTAGTAGTAAGATTGAACGAGACTTTTACAGCTACGATGGAGGGATGTGGACACAAGAGCCAGACTTTGAATCATACTCGATGAGTAACGAAAACAACCTCGTCACCACCGAAGCACGAGTAGCTGGGACACAATTTTCTATCGTCTTGCCCATGAGAGGTAGCACTGATGGAGGAAGTGGTGAATTGTCGGGTGCCATTGGGTTTGTGTTGAGTGGCGACGGAGATGATCACAGGACCATGTACGAGGGAGAATTTCATGCCTTCTATCCGAATGCAGCAAAGAAATGGCGTACTCTGCCTCCTCATCCTGGCGAGTCACGTTGGGCTCCGGGATCCTTTGTAATGCGAGGGACAGCAAGGGTGTACTTCACGAGCGGGTATGAACATTCCACTGGCAAGCTCTATTCGGATGTTTGGGCGATTGACTTGTCCTCTCTTTTTCGCACCACGGATTCTAGCCCTGCCATGACAGATGTGGCTGTGTCTACTACCGACTCAACCAGCTCATCGCCCACTGTTCCAGTTTCACAGACTACAGATATGATGAGCGATGGAGATGTCGAAGGTTCTAGTGGAGCGTTGATGACTACGATGCCGACGAGGTACGTGGCTGTTATACTACTTTGTCTCTATTTTTAGTGTTTTAATTGAAATAGTTATAAATGATTTATCTAATTACAAGTAGTCCTCCCAGTGATACTTCGCAGGCTCCCAGCAATTCTCCAAACGATGTCTCCAGTGATGTTCTTACCATGGCTCCCACTGAAACTCCCACTAATCCACCAAGCGAAGATTCAAGTGAAGTTCCAAGCAATTCCTTCAGTGATGTTCCCACAGTGGCTCCAACTGACAATCCCACTTATGCGCCGAGTAAAGGTACAAGTGATGCTGGACTTTTTGAAGCAGATTTCGCGTGCATTACTGACGACGAATGTGACAAGAGACAAGCGGAGATGGAATTCGCGGATTTTCGTGTTGGTGAATTTCCAACGAAAGGGTGCTTCTCGAAGAATGATGTAGCATACTGGAGTAATGGCACTGTAGAGGAAATGACAACTGATAAACTACCTGGCGAGCAGAAACGAATCTGGTGCGGATCAAAGGCCGCACAAGAAGCAAGTGCTTTTATGGTGTTGGATGATGACAGCTCGTCGAGTGTCTATGTCCACGGCAAAGATTTTATCCTCGGGGTTTTAGTTGTTGTAGTAGTTATGCTTTGATGAGATGAAGAAAGGTAGGAGATTTGACTTGTGTTGTATTGTGCTGACATGAGACTAAATAGGTAAATACTAGGTATGGATTTAAATACAGTTTATATCTTTATATGAACTATACAAACAAGAATACAAGACTTGATAAAACAAAAGCTGCAATAGATGCAGGAAGTGCAAACGAAACACCACAACTCTCAGGATTCTTCTTGGAATCCCATATTTCTACCCATGACATGTTGTTGTCAGACAATCCCCAAGCAGATGGAGTTGTTGGAGTATTTGTCGCAGTCGACGGCCCTATCACGGAACCTGGATTTTCTCCTCTTTTCGGAGTAGGCTTGGTAGTGGGAGACCTTGCAACTCCCACTCCTTCGGGTGACGGTAAGTAAACGGGAATATTCCCTGAATTTAAACCGGTTGCTGTATTGGCTGCTCCCGATCCACCTCCTCCTTGATTATTCGATTCATTATCCAACACAACCACACTACCCAATTCACAGCATTGTCCAAAAAGCGCCTGTTTTCGTTGGGTACATTGCTGATCACTCTTATCTAATCTAGTCAACGAATCGCTAACCGCTGCACAGGTAGTTCTCATCGACTGCTCCATAACATCCTTGTTTGCATGCATCTTGTAAATTGTTTTATCTGATGAACACAGTACACATGCCGACGCTGATGCCCAGCAACACTGAGACATATATTGATTCTGAAGTTCACTACAACGGTAACTCCCATCGGATACGCGTTCATTTCGAAGTAAGAAGTCAAGGCCCAAACATGTAGTTGACAAACCCTGAAAGATTACTGTTTTGTACCATTCAGTACTCATCGTACCCGTTGAACACAACGAACACTGTCTATAACAGCATTGATCGGCTAACTGTGTTTTAGCATCAGCGCACATTCTCTCTCCGGAGGAGTATTCACTAAGCATACTCCCAATTTCTTGACAGGTGGCTTCATACCCCCCCTGCCGTACAGTGTTCTCTTTCATCAAGTCAAGTAATACACCACTGGATGTTTGACATAGCTGACACTGCTCTTGGCAACAAGATAGACGGTATGCATTACGGACGGAGGAGCATGTACCAGATGTTGATAATATACTTTCTATACCAAGCATAACATCTAGATTGCCACAGGTCGTAGATTGTGTTTTATATGATATTGATACTACCGAACCTAACTTTTCGCCCGCGTCACACAATGTGCATATCCTCCCTTCTCCACCACTCGATGGTGTGGACACAACGCTACTAGTCATCGGACCAGGACTGATGCTGGGTGCAGTAGTATCTCTTCCATCGCATTCGCTGTGTACAGAGAGTTATCAATCAGCGATGATGATGGATGATGATATGGTGAGATGGAGCACATGTATACATCGTCGTTGTTTGTACAGACGATGACGAAGACAAAAACAAACAAACTTACGTATTGGCATAACAATCATGCCCCATTGGACAATCACTTTTATCACCACTTGGACAATGTACATCACATGTCACATCTGCCTCAGTCCAAGATTTGCCACAAAAGAAATGATACTTTAATTCATCAACGCTGAAACTTGTTACATTCTTTAAGTCGGTATCATCATCATCATCATCATCATCATCATTACTATTACTATTCACAAACCCTCCATCTGTCAATGTAACATCTGAATTGTAGTTGTTCGTACCTCCATTATTAGTAGTAGTAGTAGTAGCAGTAGTATCATCTCTATCGCCATAAATAAAATCGACAAATGTTTCCACGCCCCATGGGGTGCGCGTCGGACTGCTCGACGGTACCGCGCTGGGCACGCCGCTCGGATTGACGGACGGCCGGTACGTCGGGGAACGCGTACACGGCGTCGAGGCGAAGCACGCCTGTCCCGCGGGACAATCGACCGCGTCCCCCCCCGGACAGGGCACGGCGGAATCGCAATTGGACGTGACGTGATCCCACGATATGCCGCACCACCACGTATTCTGATCCGGTTCGATCGACGATGCCGATGTCGTCGTTGTTGAATTATCATCGTCGTCATCTTTGGATATCGTCGTCGTCGTCGAATTGCCAGCATCGTTACTTTCGCTCGTTGCTAATCCATCTCCTCCTCCTCCATTTGTCGTCGTTGCCGGCGGCGTTGGCAATGGTATCGAAGTACCAACATCGCAACAATCGGCAAATAACGATCGTTGACTATCGATACATATCTCGTCCTCCATGTCGCTATTATGATTTAATTCATCGGCCATTGCCTCGCATGTAGTATATACCGATTGATGTAATACTACACGACGTTCATTTAGTTGATATAGTTTGTTATTGGATGCACATAATTGACAAGAGTTATTATTTTCAGTAGTCGTAGTAGTCGTGGTAGTGCTACTGCTGCTGTTACTGCTACTACTTCCCGTGTTTGCTGTGGGGGAAACGACCGATGCAATCACATCGGCATTAGTATTGGCTGTAGCAGTAGCATCGGTAGTTTCATCATCGTAAAGGTAGGCGGCAGGATCGATGGTAAATATAATTTCATCCAACGCCCCATACTCGGCCCCTCGACCGACTATTTCATTTTTGGATATTAGTGTATATGATCCGTTACCATTGGCACAACATAGACCATTACCTTCCTGTTATATATATATATATATATATATATATATATTTTTATATAGAGTGAGTGGGAGAGAGCGAATTGAAATATAATATATAGATTTAAAAAAAGCGAGCACGGCGAATATATAATATTATAAAACGTTTACCTGATCGTAAATGATAAATTTATATTGACGCAATGCCCCCTTTTCCTCCTCCTCTTCGTGATAGTCCTCTCGCGTCAATATGGACAATGGCACGACGATCGTCCGTCCCGCATATTCGTCGTTCGTGTAGGTCCCGAATGGCACCCCGGCCAACGATATCGATGGACGTGCGATGTTGATGAATTTCCACGATACGTCGATGGGAAAATCATCGAATGTTAGTTCCAAATCTACGTGGTATGGCCAGTCGTTCGTCGAGGTCGTTGCCGTCGTCGTTGCTGCTTTGGATGCCGTTGATGTCGATGGATTCGTTGGGGAAGATTGGAGCCGACGTCGTCGCTCGCGAATGGCAGCACGAGAGGATGCCGAAGACGATGCGCCGCTGCTGGTGGAATTCGCCGCCGATGCGAATAATGCCACTACGGCAATGACGACGACGAGTAGTACGTCGGTCGTGACAATGCTTCGACGACGACGACGAGGGCACATCGTCATGTTGAAGAATAATGAAATTTTCAGATCGGCCTTCGTTCTGTCACTCAGGATAGAAACCTGTTGGGCAATGTCTCGTTGGAGCTGGATGGTGGCGTTGTGGCTGTTGTGTTGTGTTGTGTGTGTCAGAGTTACTGATGTTGATTTCCTCTCATCAAAATTGTTGGGCTTTCAGTTGGTTTATTAGTCTTTGTGGGAGCTTCTTAGCCATTGATACTACATATGCTATTAAAAATAAGAGTTACTACGTAAAGTGTGCCCGCTGGTGCGGGTAGGCGATGCCTAAAGTTTTTGATATTAGTTAAAATTAATTTAGATTACGATACAATGGATTAAATGGAAATGTAGTTCTGTATCAATCCAATAAAAGTTTACAGGTTTGTTGTAGAATGTAGATTTAATTTAGTTTGAATTAGGTTATGTTATAAATGAGGCAAAAGTGTTATTGTTATCTGCTAATTAATTTATGTGTTACAGGTACTCAATACGAATGAAAGCATCTCTAGCTTCACTTCTCATGTCAGCGCAAGTATTATTGTAAGCCATCAAAGTTGAGTCAATAGATTCTGTACCAATCCCAACAACACCATTCAAGGTATTCATAGCTTTATAATACCCAGCAGATGCCGCAATTATGCAATGCTTCACAGCTCGCTCCACATTTCCAGAATCATTTTCACTGCATGCAAGGTTAAATCGTGCCACTTCATGCCCTGCCATAGCCGCGGCCTCCCAATGGAACTTGGCCTTCTTCAAATCTCCCCCTTTATCATAAAGGATACCTAAGTAATGATGCGCATCACTTGAACCTAGTTCCACTGCCTGTTTCCATAATTTCATTGCCATTGCCAGATCCTGTTGCAAACCACGATCTCCATGGTAATAGTAAGTACCAAGTACATAGATCGCACAAGCATCATTCACCTCAACCCGCTTCATCATTTCTTTGACCACATCTTCGTCTGTTTTAACATGATGCTCTTCTTTGCAATAAGGACATGTCATGGCATGCCCAGACTGAATTAAGGAATAAATGCACCCATTACAAATATACTTTCCGCAGCATGAATAAAATATTTTCATGTCCTTTTCTGCCAATCCCTCATTATCAATTACAAGATCATAAATTGGTACAGACAATGTAGTGGCGGGTTGAAGTGAGATACAGCATATTAATTCTGCTGGCATGGGCAGGAAACAGATAGGACAATCCTCTTTCGGCGGTGGGTCCTTGAAGAGAGCCTCATCACGTAACTCGGCAGCACGTTGTTTGCATGGTTTTTTGTGCTTTGGCCAATGATTCCGTTGGCACGTAGGATTGCAATATTTGACAAGCATACATGACTTGCATGCCTTGAGACTGATGCCTTCCCCCTCATCCATGCCACACTCGGCGCTCATTGATTGCATAGTAAATGTTGTCTGTCGCGTGAGTGCGGAGTGCGGTACCCCCCCCCCCCCCCGCGGG
>Ga0247843_1006801_pt1 | contig 14617 bp, 17 predicted proteins | sample LaCruzMarch2017__FD_192420 | JGI IMG/M metagenome (GOLD analysis project Ga0247843, IMG submission 192420) | Freshwater microbial communities from meromictic Lake La Cruz, Castile-La Mancha, Spain - LaCruzMarch2017_8m | ecosystem: Environmental > Aquatic > Freshwater > Lake | place: Spain...
ATTTAATTGGTGATGCCAACGACTACACCGGTAAAGGATTAAGCGGCGGCCGAGTAGTCGTTCGCCCTAGCATCGACTTTCGCGGGGATGCGGTTCGTAACACCATTGTGGGCAACACTGTGATGTATGGCGCGACCACGGGCGAGGCGTTTTTCAGTGGTGTGGGTGGCGAACGCTTTGCGGTGCGCTTGTCTGGTGCGTCGGCCGTGATTGAAGGCACAGGCGACCACGGCTGTGAATACATGACTGGCGGTACGGTTGCCGTTTTGGGTAAAACAGGCCGTAACTTTGCCGCAGGGATGAGTGGCGGGGTTGCCTATGTCTATGACGAAGACGGACAGTTCGCCAGTCGCTGCAATACCTCCATGGTGAGCTTAGACAAAGTTCTGACTGCCAAAGAACAAGAAGCCCAGATCGACAAAGCGGTATGGCACAGGGGCGAGACCGATGAGGCCCAGTTACGCAAGCTTTTAGAAGACCACAACCGTTGGACCGGCAGCAAGCGCGCTCGCGAATTGCTAGACCAATGGGACAGCGCACGAACCAAGTTCGTGAAAGTATTCCCAACAGAATACAAGCGCGCTTTGGGTGAAATTTACGCAAAACAAATGGCCAAAGCTGAGACCTCGGTAGCGGTGACCAAGAAGCCCGCCAAAGCGGTTCACTAAGCGCTGCATACCAATACGATAAGGACGAGCCATCATGGGAAAAATTACTGGTTTTATGGAATTTGAGCGTATCGAGGAGGGCTACAAAGGCGTTCCCGAGCGTTTGAAAAATTACAAAGAGTTTGTCATTGGGCTTGACGCATCTCAAGCCAAAGATCAAAGTGCCCGCTGCATGGACTGCGGAACCCCGTTTTGCAATAACGGTTGCCCTGTCAACAACATCATCCCAGACTTCAATGAATTGGTGTACCAAGGCGATTGGAAGAACGCGATTGACGTGCTTCATAGCACCAACAATTTCCCTGAATTCACCGGCCGTATTTGTCCTGCTCCGTGCGAAGCCGCGTGTACTTTGAACGTCAATGGCGACGCTGTCGGGATCAAGTCCATCGAACATGCCATCATCGACCGTGCGTGGGCCGAGGGCTGGGTTACGGCCCAACCACCCAAAGTGAAGACTGGGAAAAAAGTGGCCGTGGTGGGTTCGGGCCCCGCGGGAATGGCTGCGGCCCAACAGCTCGCCCGCGTCGGTCACGACGTCACACTGTTTGAAAAAAATGACCGGATTGGTGGCTTGCTGCGCTATGGCATTCCTGACTTCAAGATGGAAAAGTCCCACATTGATCGACGGGCCCAACAACTTGAAGCCGAGGGTGTCACTATCCGTACCAGCGTGATGGTGGGTGAACTCCCTAAAGGCTCTAAGGTCACCAACTGGGCGGCCCAGACCATCACCCCCGCACAACTTCAAAAAGATTTCGATGCGGTTTTGTTAACAGGCGGCTCTGAGCAGTCGCGTGATTTACCCGCGCCCGGTCGGGACTTGGCGGGCATTCACTTCGCGATGGAGTTCTTGCCGCAACAAAACAAGCTCAACGCGGGAGACAAGCTCAAAGACCAAAAAATTGAACAAATCCGTGCCGATGGCAAACACGTCGTCGTCATTGGCGGCGGCGACACGGGCTCTGACTGCGTGGGCACCAGCACACGCCACGGCGCTTTGGGTGTGGTGCAGTTCGAAGTGATGCCCTTGCCGCCTGAGCAAGAAGATAAGCCTTTGGTTTGGCCCTATTGGCCGCTTAAATTGCGAACCAGCTCCAGCCACGAAGAAAGCGCGGAAAAAGGGATTCTGCAACGCGAATTCGCTATCTCCACCAAAGAGTTTGTTGGGGAAAAAGGCCAGGTCACTGGCGTGAAAACGGTGCGTGTTGAATGGAAAGACGGCAAGATGGTTGAAGTTGCTGGGACCGAAGAAATCATCAAAGCCGACTTGGTTTTGCTCGCGATGGGCTTTGTAAACCCTGTGGCCACTGTTTTGGACGGCTTTGGTGTCGAAAAAGATGCCCGTGGCAACGCCAAAGCCACTACCGAGCTTGCGGGTGGCTACGCCACCAACACCCCCAAAGTGTTTGCTGCGGGAGACATCCGTCGCGGCCAATCCTTGGTGGTGTGGGCTATTCGCGAAGGCCGCCAAGCTGCTCGGGCAGTGGATGAGTTTTTGATGGGCGTCAGTGATTTGCCTCGCTAAAATGTGAAGTCTGAGTAAAGTTCGAAGTCGGTGCATGAATAGGTGCACTGGGAGCTAGAATTCCTCACGATCCTGCGGCTGGGAAATCTCCCAGCCTTTTCCTTTTATGGCCCCAAACACCGACTCCCCACTTGTTGAACTGAAAAACCTACGCTTCGGTTACGGAGAACGGGTGATTCTGGATGGTATTTCATTGACCGTTCCGCGCGGGAAAGTCACCGCTCTCATGGGCGCATCGGGTGGAGGAAAGACAACCATTTTGCGGTTAATTGGCGGACAAAATACCGCGCAATCGGGTGAGTTGCTTTTTGATGGCGACGATGTGACCCGCATGAACCATACGCAGTTGTACGCGGCTCGCCGGCGCATGGGCATGCTTTTTCAGTTCGGCGCATTGTTTGCTGATTTGTCTGTTTTTGAAAATGTGGCATTCCCATTGCGCGAGCACACCCTTTTGTCTGAACGCCTCATTCGCGATATTGTTTTGATGAAGCTTAATGCCGTCGGTTTACGTGGAGCGCGTGATTTGATGCCTAGTGAGGTTTCTGGCGGGATGGCGCGGCGCATTGCTTTGGCCCGGGCGATTGCCTTGGATCCTGAGTTGGTGATGTATGACGAACCTTTTTCCGGTTTAGATCCCATATCGTTGGGAACTGCCGCGCGATTGATTCGCCAGCTCAATGACTCGATGGGCCTGACCAGTATTTTTGTGTCGCATGAGCTCGAGCAAACCTTTGCGATTGCTGACCATGTCATTATTTTGGCCAACGGCAAAATTGCGACCCAAGGAACGCCTGACGAAGTTCGTAAGAGCCAAGATCCTTTGGTTTATCAATATGTGAATGCTTTGTCTGACGGCCCGGTGCGGTTTCATTACCCCGGTGCCAGCGTAGAAGAAGATTTTGGTGTGGGAGTGACGCGATGAACGGGCAGAAATTAACAGATATTGGCTTTGCGATGCGCCGTCAGATGGCAGGTTTGGGCTACGGAGCGCGGCTTTTTTTGCGTCTATTAAAAACCCTCGCCTCGAGTTTGCAGCGCTTTGGTTTGATTCGCGATCAAATCCATTTTTTAGGTAACTATTCGCTTGCCATCATTGCGGTTTCTGGCCTTTTCGTGGGTTTTGTTTTTGGCCTGCAAGGGTATTACACCCTGCAGCGCTACGGCTCCTCGGAGGCCTTGGGCTTGCTGGTGACTTTGAGTTTGGTACGGGAACTCGGCCCAGTCGTTACGGCGCTGTTATTTGCTGGACGTGCTGGGACGTCCCTTACGGCCGAGATTGGTTTGATGAAAGCGGGTGAGCAACTCAGCGTGATGGAAATGATGGCGGTGGACCCGGTACAACGCGTCTTGGCGCCGCGGTTTTGGGCGGGGGTGATTTCGATGCCCTTGCTTGCTGCAGTTTTCAGCGCCATGGGAATTATTGGCGGTTGGGTGGTTGGCGTTTTAATGATTGGGGTGGATTCAGGCTCTTTTTGGAGTCAGATCCAAGGCGGCGTGGATGTCTGGAAAGACGTGGGTAACGGGGTGATCAAAAGCATCGTGTTTGGTTTTACTGTCACCTTCGTCGCTTTATTGCAAGGTTTTGAGGCGCAACCCACCCCCGAGGGTGTGGCCAGTGCTACGACGCGAACCGTCGTTGTCGCTTCCTTGGCAGTGCTCGGTCTGGACTTTATTCTGACCGCCATGATGTTTACGATTTAATGAAAGGTGTTGCATGCAGCGCTCTAAAAATGATGTGTGGGTTGGATTGTTTGTACTGATTGGTGCAGCATCCATTTTGTTTTTGGCTCTGCAGTCGGCCAACTTGCTCAGTTTGAACTTTCAGGCCACCTATGCGGTGACTGCTAAGTTTGACAATGTCGGCGGGCTCAAACCCAAAGCGGCGGTGCGTAGCGCAGGCGTAGTGGTGGGCCGTGTCGAAAAAATTATTTTTGACGATAAAACCTTTCAAGCCCGCGTTACTCTGGCAATGCAAAGTCAGTACGCTTTCCCTAAAGACAGCTCTTTGAAGATTTTGACCAGCGGCTTGCTCGGCGAACAGTACCTTGGCATTGAAGCCGGCGCGGATGAAAAAATACTGACGGCCGGGGACTCTCTGACCAACACCCAGTCCGCCGTCGTCCTTGAAAACCTGATCAGTCAATTCCTTTATAGCAAAGCTGCTGACAGCACTGGCAAAGCGCAGGAATAAGCATGCGTTTTTTAGTTTTGGGCGTGTTGGTTTTATTGCAAGCCTGTGCGAACGTCCCTAACCTCAACCCAGACCCACGCGACCCTTGGGAGTCTTTTAACCGAAATGTATATGGTGTCAACGATGCCCTAGACCGCAGCGTTCTCAGGCCGGTGGCTATTGCCTACCGCGACGGACTTCCCTATTGGGTCCGTAAAGGCGTTTCCAACTTTTTTGGTAATTTGTCAGATGTTTGGTCTGGTTTTAACCATGCCATCACGCTAGAAGGCCGTGCGGCTAAAGACAGTTTTGGCCGGGTCATTATTAACAGCACCGCGGGAGTTTTAGGCGTCATCGATGTGGCAACAGATTTGAATTTGGACAAAAATCCTGCCGATTTCGGCGTTACTTTGGGGCGTTGGGGCGTGAGTCCGGGTCCCTACGTGGTGTTGCCTCTGCTGGGCCCCTATACGCTGCGCGAAGTTGTGGTCTTGCCTTTGGATCGAAAAGCTAATCTGGTAAATCAAATCGGTAATGAAAATTTACGCACCAGTTTGACCGTTTTGAATTTTGTGGATGATCGCGCCATCTACTTGAAAGTGACCGATGTGATGGACGGGGCGGCGTTAGACCCGTACTCTTTTACCCGAGATGCGTATTTGCAGCGTCAGCGGTATCGGCAGTTCAATGGCAATCCGCCTGAAGAGATTGTTGTAAAACCCTAGAATATCTACAAAGGTAACAAAAGGATAAAAAATGGTTTTAAAACACAATAGCTGGATTCGGGTGTGGACGACGGTGAGCGCCTTGGTGGTAATCTTGGCTTTGCCAAGTTTTGCGCATGCCGAAGATGAAACAGCGGACGGATTTGTCAAGCGTTTGTCCGTCGATGTGCTCGACACCATCAAAAAAGACAAAGGCATGCGTTCTGGCGATATCGCCCGGGTGATCACTTTAGTCGACACCCGCATCATGCCCAACGTCGATTTTCAGCGGATGACGTCATCCGCCGTGGGGCCAGCGTGGCGTCAAGCTACGCCGGAACAGCAAAAACGCTTACAAGACGAGTTCAAGATCTTATTGGTTCGAACTTATGCGGGCGCCTTGTCGCAAGTCAGCGATCAGGTGGTATTTATCAAACCCGTTCGTATTGCCCCAGAGGATAAAGAAGTCATTGTGCGTACAGAAGTCCGCGGCGGGACCGACCCAATTCAATTGGAGTACCGAATGGAAAGAACGCCAAGCGAGGGATCGGGGTGGAAAATCTACAACATCAACGTTTTGGGCGTGTGGTTGGTTGAAACCTATAAAAGCCAATTCACCCAGATCATCAATACCAAAGGCATTGACGGTTTGATTGAGTCTTTGGTCGCGCGTAACAAAACCAACACCACTGCTAAAAAAGGCTGATGTGTTGCGTTTGCCCCAGACCTTAATGCACCCGCAAGCGCAGACTTGCCTGCAGGAGCTTCAAGCGGGAGTGGCTGCTTCAGCAACCCCTGTCGTGGTCGATGCATCGGCTCTGACTGCGTTTGACTCCTGTGCGCTTGCGGTGCTGCTGGAGTTGCGCCGAAGCACTGCGCTGGCGGGCAAGGACTTGCGCTTAAAGGGCCTGCCCGAACAGCTGAAAGTGCTGGCATCGGTTTACGGTGTTCAAGACTTGATTTCAGACGCACCGTCGCCTATTGGCCTTGCGCCTTAAAGCTTAGGCTTCTGGGCGTAAAATTGCGCCCTTCATGCCTGCTATTTCTTTTCAATCCATTTCCAAAGCCTATCCGTCCCCCAAAGGACCTACTGGCGCTACTTTCTTAGCCGTTGATGGGGTCAGCCTCGATATCGAGGATGGTGAGTTTTTCGGTTTGCTCGGACCCAACGGGGCTGGCAAGACCACCATGATCAGCATGCTGGCGGGTTTAACCCGACCTTCTTCAGGTCGGGTCAGTGTTTTAGGCAGCAATGTGCAAAGTGATTTTGCGCAAGCCCGCCGTAAATTGGGGGTGGTTCCGCAAGAGTTGGTCTTCGATCCCTTTTTCAATGTTCGCGAGGCTTTGCGCATTCAATCTGGCTACTTTGGCGTTAAGAACAATGACGCATGGATCGATGAGCTGCTGGAGAGTCTCGGCTTGAGCGACAAAGCCGATGCCAATATGCGCCAACTCTCGGGTGGAATGAAGCGCCGGGTGTTGGTCGCCCAAGCCCTGGTTCACAAGCCTCCGGTGATTGTGTTGGATGAGCCCACTGCAGGTGTTGATGTCGAGTTGCGACAAACCCTTTGGCAGTTCATCGCAAAACTCAATAAGCAAGGACATACCGTTTTGCTTACCACCCATTACTTAGAAGAAGCGGAAGCCTTGTGCGGCCGCATCGCCATGCTGAAGTCTGGCCGTATCGTGGCCTTAGACCGCACCAGCGAACTCCTCAAAGCGGCATCGAGCAATGTTTTGCGTTTTAAGGTGGACGGCGTGTTGCCGAAAATCTTGGCCGACCAAGCCCGTATCACGGGCCGCATCGTTCAATTTCCTGCACACGATGCGTTGGAAATTGAAGGCTTTCTCACGGCGGTAAGAGAAAGCGGTTTGGTGGCCCAAGACGTTGAAATCCGAAAGGCAGATTTGGAAGATGTATTTTTGGATGTGATGAAAAAGAATTCCGGACAAGCTAAACCAACTGCTTCCATCGCTCAAACGCAAGAGGCATTGGTATGACCGGTTGGCAAACCCTTTTGTACAAGGAAATTTTGCGTTTTTGGAAGGTGGCTTTCCAAACAATTGCGGGTCCTGTGCTGACAGCGATGTTGTACCTGCTTATTTTTGGCCACGCTTTAGAAGACCACGTCAAGGTCTACGACCAAGTGAGCTACACCGCTTTCTTGGTGCCAGGCTTGGCAATGATGAGTCTTTTACAAAACGCCTTTGCTAACAGCTCGTCTTCGCTGATCATGAGCAAGGTGATGGGCAACCTGGTATTTTTGTTGCTCACCCCTTTGTCGTATTGGCATTGGTTTGTGGCCTATGTGGGTGCGGCGGTGGTGCGGGGTGTGGTTGTAGGTGCGGGGGTCTTTGTCATCTCCGCCTTGTTTACCAGTGTCAGTTTTGAGCAGCCATTTTTTATTATGGCTTTCGCCGTTATGGGCGCAGCGTTGATGGGAACGCTCGGATTGATTGCGGGATTGTGGGCTGAGAAATTCGATCAGCTCGCAGCCTTTCAAAATTTTGTAGTGATGCCCATGACGTTTCTCAGTGGCGTTTTTTACTCTATTCACTCGCTCCCCGCTTTTTGGCAAACCGTCAGCCACTTCAACCCCTTCTTTTACATGATCGATGGATTTCGATTTGGCTTTTTTGGTGTGAGTGATGTCTCGCCCTGGCTCAGCATGAGCGTCGTAGGCGCATCCATGTTGGCGGTCAGTGTGTTGGCTTTGTCTCTTTTGCGCAGCGGTTACAAACTTCGAAGTTAATTTTTTTAAAACCACTATGACTCCAGACCAATTAAAAAGTTTGATCACCGCAGGGCTGCCTTGCTCGCATTGCCATTTGGAAGGCGATGGCCGCCATTGGTATGCCACCATCGTCTCGACTGCCTTTGAAGGCAAGCGCCCGATCGCCCGCCATCAGCAGGTCTACGCCACCTTGGGAAACCGCATGCAAACCGACGAAGTGCACGCGCTTTCAATGAAAACTTTCACACCTGCGGAGTGGGCGCAGCAACCTGCCGCTTCGGCCTAAATACCATGGACAAATTACGCATTCGCGGTGGTCGTCCCTTAAACGGCGAAGTGCTGATTTCAGGCGCAAAAAACGCCGCCTTGCCCGAGTTGTGTGCAGCGCTTTTGACGCCTGAGCGCGTCACTCTGCGTAACGTGCCTCGCCTTCAAGATGTCTCTACCATGCTCAAACTCATTCGCAATATGGGTGTGCAAGTGGAGCAGGGTGAGGCGGGTATCGTCACACTTCAGGCCGCAGAGCCGATCACGGCAGAAGCGCCGTATGAGTTGGTGAAAACCATGCGCGCCTCCGTTTTAGCGCTGGGCCCCTTGCTTTCCCGATTCGGCCACGCCAAGGTGTCGCTGCCGGGTGGTTGTGCGATTGGTTCTCGCCCGGTAGACCAGCATCTCAAGGGCCTGACTTTGATGGGGGCGAAGATTGCGGTTGAGCATGGTTATATGCTCGCTAGCCTGGAGTCGGGTCTTACTCGACTGCATGGCGCTCGCATCACCACCGACATGGTTACCGTCACCGGAACTGAAAATTTCATGATGGCCGCTGCGCTAGCCCAAGGCGAAACGATTTTAGAAAACGCCGCCCAAGAGCCTGAAATTTCTGACTTGGCAGAAATGCTGATTGCGATGGGCGCTCGGATTGAGGGTCACGGCACCAGTCGTATCCGCATTCAAGGCGTTGACGCTTTGCATGGATGCACCCACCAAGTGGTCGCTGACCGCATCGAAGCTGGAACGTTTTTGTGTGCGGTGGCGGCAACTGGCGGCGATGTTCTTTTGCGCCATGGGCGCGCGGACCACTTAGACGCCGTGATTGAAAAATTGCAAGCTGCAGGTGCAACGGTGATGGCAGTCGATGGCGGTATCCGCGTCCAATCGTCTGGGCGTTTGAAGGCGCAAAATTTCCGAACCACCGAGTACCCCGGTTTCCCTACCGATATGCAAGCCCAGTTCATGGCTTTGAATAGCATTTCTCACGGTGCGTCTAAAGTAACAGAGACGATCTTTGAAAACCGCTTTATGCATGTCAACGAGTTGGTTCGTTTGGGCGCCCAGATTCAAATTGAAGGCAAGGTGTCCTTGGTCGAAGGCGTAGCGAAGCTCTCTGGTGCCACGGTGATGGCGACAGATTTGCGGGCCTCGGCGTCTTTGGTGATTGCCGGTTTAGTGGCAGAGGGCGAAACGATGGTTGACCGTATTTACCACCTTGACCGCGGATACGATCAAATGGAAACTAAATTACGCGCCTTGGGCGCAGACATCGAGCGAACCCGATAGCCACCTCCACTAAAGCGAGCCGACCATGATCACACTCGCCTTGTCCAAAGGCCGTATTTTTGAAGAAACCCTGCCCCTGCTTCGTGCGGCAGGGATTGAGGTCCTAGACGACCCTGAAAAATCGCGAAAGTTAATCCTTGATACCAACCAAGCAGACGTTCGGGTGTTGGTCGTGCGCGCCACCGATGTTCCCACCTACGTTCAGTTTGGCGGGGCAGATATGGGCATCACAGGCAAAGACACTTTGCTAGAGCACGGCAGCGACTGGGGTGGCGCTGGCAACGGGGCAGGTCTGTACCAGCCTTTGGATTTAGACATTGCAAAATGCCGCATCAGTGTGGCAGTGCGGGCTGACTTTGATTACGCCTCAGCGGTACGCCAAGGCTCGCGATTGAAAGTAGCAACCAAATACGTGGCGATAGCCCGAGAATTTTTTGCCAACAAAGGGGTCCACGTCGACCTCATCAAACTCTACGGAAGCATGGAGCTCGCGCCATTGGTTGGTATGGCGGATGCTATTGTTGATTTGGTCTCAACGGGCAACACCCTCAAGGCCAATCGCTTGGTAGAGGTTGAGCACATCATGGACATCAGCTCCCGGCTGGTCGTGAACCAAGCGGCGTTGAAGCTCAAGCGCGAACCGATGCGAAAAATCATCGATGCGTTTGCCAGCGCCGTAGGAAAAGTCTAAAGTTTTAAAGCGCCCACATGCGTTCTGCCCCTCTCTCTTCTAAACCCTTGCGACTGTCGACTGCAGATGCGCAGTTTGAGGTTGATTTCGCAAGCCGCCTGCATTGGTCTGCCGACACCGACGCCGCTATCGAGCAGCGCGTGGCCGAAATCTTGGCCGATGTGAAGCAGCGCGGTGACGCGGCAGTGCTGGATTACACCCAACGCTTTGATGGCCTGCAAGCCCCTGACGTGAAAGCGCTGGAGATCACCCAAACTGAGTTACAAGCCGCACTTGACAGCCTGCCCGCCGCACAGCGCGACGCTCTGCAAGCGGCTGCCGCCCGTGTGCGTCAATACCACGAAGCGCAAAAGAAAGCGTCTGGCGAAAGTTGGTCGTACCGCGACGAAGACGGCACGCTGCTGGGCCAAAAAGTTACGCCGCTCGACCGCGTGGGTATTTATGTGCCCGGCGGTAAAGCTGCATATCCCTCTTCGGTATTGATGAACGCGATTCCGGCCCATGTGGCTGGGGTGCAAGAGATCATCATGGTGGTTCCGACGCCTCAGGGTGTGCGCAACCCGCTGGTGCTGGCTGCCGCTTGCGTGGCGGGCGTGAGCCGCGCCTTCACCGTGGGCGGCGCGCAAGCCGTTGGGGCTCTCGCTTATGGCACCGCCACCATCCCCAAAGTAGACAAAATCACCGGCCCCGGCAACGCCTATGTGGCCAGCGCCAAAAAGCGCGTGTTCGGTACGGTAGGTATCGACATGATCGCGGGCCCCAGCGAAATTTTGGTCTTGGCCGATGGCACCACGCCCGCCGAATGGGTGGCGATGGACCTCTTTAGCCAGGCCGAGCACGACGAGCTGGCGCAAAGTATTTTGTTGTGCCCTGACGCCGCTTACATCGCCGAAGTGCAAGCCGCCATCGACCGCCTGCTGCCCGAGATGCCACGCTGCGAAATTATCGCCAAGAGCTTGAACGACCGTGGCGCTTTGATCCTGACCCGCAACATGGAAGAAGCCTGCGCCCTCAGCAACCGCATCGCGCCCGAACACCTCGAAGTCTCCAGCCGCGACCCGCACCGCTGGGAGCCGCTGCTGCGCCACGCAGGCGCGATCTTTTTGGGCGCGTTCACCAGCGAAAGTCTGGGTGACTACTGCGCCGGCCCCAATCACGTTTTACCCACCAGCGGCACGGCGCGTTTTTCGTCGCCCTTGGGCGTGTATGACTTCCAAAAACGCAGCAGCCTGATCGAGGTGAGCGAAGCCGGTGCGCAGCCGCTGGGCCGCATCGCCGCCGAACTGGCCTATGGCGAAGGCTTGCAAGCCCACGCCCGCGCCGCCGAGATGCGCCTGAAACCAGTGCCCCCGATGCGAGATACGAAATGAGCAAGGCCACTCCGACATGGGTGCAACGCATCCGCCAAGACGTGCAGTCCATGCACGCTTACGCTATTCAGGATTCGGTGGGCATGGTAAAGCTCGATGCGATGGAAAACCCGCACCGTCTTAGCGCTGATTTGCAAAAAGCTTTAGGCGAACGCTTGGGCGCGCTGGCGCTTAACCGCTACCCCGGCGAGCGTGTGAACGAACTGCGCCATGCGCTGGCTGCTTATGCAGGCATGCCCGAAGGCTTTGACATCATGCTGGGCAACGGCTCAGACGAATTGATCTCTTTGCTGGCCATGGCTTGCGCAGTTCCTGGCGCTTCCGTTCTGTCCCCTTTGCCCGGCTTTGTCATGTATGCCATGAGCGCCCAGCTCCAAGGCCTGGCCTTCCATGGCGTGCCGCTCACCGCTGACTTTGAACTCGACGAAGCCGCCATGTTGGCTGCGATTTCTGAGCACAAGCCGTCTATCGTTTACCTGGCCTACCCCAATAACCCCACGGGCAACCTCTGGAACGACGACACGATTGAGAAGATAGTGTTGGCCCAGGGCGCGCAAGGCGGCTTGGTGGTCATGGACGAGGCTTATCAGCCGTTTGCCAGCCGCAGCTACATCGACCGCATCACGCGCCATTCGCATGTTTTGCTTATGCGCACGCTCAGCAAATTTGGTCTCGCCGGTGTGCGCTTAGGCTACATGATTGGCCCCAAGGCTTTGGTGGCAGAGATCGACAAAGTGCGCCCGCCCTACAACATCAGCGTGCTTAACGCGGAGTGCGCCCTGTTCGCGCTGGAGCATGCCGAGGTGTTTGCAGAACAAGCCAAAGACCTGCGCGAGCAGCGTGCTCGCCTCTTGAAAGAATTGGTCGCCTTAGCCGGCGTAAAGCCTTTTCCGAGCGAAGCCAACATGATCTTGGTTCGGGTGCCCGATGCCGCTAAAACCTTTGACGGCCTGAAGGCCCAAGGTGTGCTGATTAAGAACGTTTCTAAAATGCACCCATTACTGTCAAACTGTTTGCGTTTGACGGTTGGAACTGCCCAAGAAAATACCCAGCTGCTTGCAGCAATGAAGGCCTCTGTATGACTCTGTCCCATTCTCCTGAACCGCGTATTGCTGAAGTCACGCGCAACACGGCTGAAACCCGTATACGCGTCAAAGTCAATCTTGACGGAACCGGGCAGTCCAAACTGTCTACGGGCATTGGCTTTTTTGACCACATGCTCGACCAAATTTCCCGCCATGGTTTGATCGATTTAGAGATCCATGCCGAAGGCGATCTGCATATTGATGGCCACCACACGGTAGAAGACGTGGGAATCACCTTGGGCCAAGCAGTATTGAAAGCGCTGGGCGACAAAAAAGGAATCCGCCGCTACGGCTACGCCTATGTCCCGCTGGATGAAGCGTTGTCTCGTGTGGTGATGGACCTTTCCGGTCGTCCTGGTTTGGAAATGCACGTCCCCTTTAAAAGCGGGATGGTCGGCGCGTTTGATACCCAGCTCGCCCATGAATTTTTCCAAGGCTTCGTGAACCATGCGGGCGTCACGCTGCATATCGACAACCTCAAAGGCGAAAACGCCCACCACCAAGCTGAAACCGTATTCAAGGCGTTCGCCCGCGCATTGCGCAGCGCCATCGAATTAGATCCGCGTGCCTTGGGCACGATTCCTTCGACCAAGGGTTCCCTCTAACGATGAAAACAGTGGCGATAGTGGATTACGGAATGGGTAATCTGCGTTCTGTAACGCAAGCTGTGATGCATGCCGCACAAGGCGAAGGGGTCGAAACAGTCTGGGCCCGAACGCCTGAAGAAGTCATGGCCGCAGAGCGGGTGGTTTTGCCCGGCCAAGGCGGGATGCGCGACTGTATGCGCGAACTCCATGACTCTGGAATGTTGCCCGCGGTTTTACATGCGGCAGCGAATAAACCGTTAATGGGCGTCTGCGTCGGAATGCAAATGCTGCTGGACCACAGTGAAGAATTGGACACCCCGTGTTTAGGCTTGGTCGCTGGAAAGGTTGTTAAATTTGAGCTCGAAGGCCAGATTCAGCCCGATGGCAGCCGCTACAAAGTTCCCCAAATGGGATGGAATCAGGTTTGGCAAAGCGCTCCTGGCGGGACCAAACACCCTGTCTGGGGCGACGTTCCGGATGGGAGCCACTTTTACTTTGTTCACAGTTATTACGCCCGTCCGTTGGAAGTTCGCCACACTGCAGGCGAAACGGACTACGGATCCCGCTTTACCTCGGCCATTGCGCGCGATAATATTTTCGCAACCCAATTCCACCCTGAAAAAAGCGCCCAACAAGGTTTAGCCCTATACCGTAACTTCTTGCGATGGAATCCCTGAGCCTTTATCTAGCGCCGTTGCAAATCATTGGCTCAACGCCCCCATTCAATTTCCTTTACCCTTTTTCACCACCCACTGCTAAAGCACCATGCTGTTAATTCCTGCGATTGACCTCAAAGACGGCCACTGTGTTCGCCTCAAACAAGGCGATATGGACCAATCCACCACCTTCGGCGAAGACCCCGCGGTCATGGCCCGCAGTTGGGTTGACAAAGGGGCGCGGCGTTTGCATTTGGTAGATCTCAATGGCGCATTCGCGGGCCACCCTAAAAACGAAGTGGCGATCCGTAAAATTTTGAAAGAAGTAGGCAGCGAGATCGACGTTCAACTCGGCGGCGGAATCCGAGACCTGGACACGATTGAGCGCTACTTAGACGCGGGCTTGCGTTACGTCATCATCGGAACAGCCGCAGTCAAAAACCCTGGCTTTTTACAAGATGCGTGTACCGCGTTTGGCGGCCACATCATCGTGGGTCTAGATGCCAAAGAAGGCAAAGTCGCTACCGATGGCTGGAGCAAGCTCACCCGCCACGATGTCGTTGATTTAGGAAAAAAATTCGAAGACTACGGCGTCGAAGCCATCATCTACACCGATATTGGGCGCGACGGCATGCTCAGCGGCATCAATATCGAAGCCACGGTCAAACTGGCCCAAGCCTTAACGATCCCGGTGATTGCCTCGGGCGGCTTGAGCAATCTTGCGGATATTGAAGCCCTGTGCGCGGTTGAAGACGAAGGCGTGGAGGGTGTGATTTGCGGCCGGGCGATCTACACCGGCGACTTGGACTTTGCCGCCGGCCAAGCCCGCGCTGACGAACTCAATGGTTAAAGCGCCCCCAGCG
>Ga0247843_1006805_pt1 | contig 14601 bp, 18 predicted proteins | sample LaCruzMarch2017__FD_192420 | JGI IMG/M metagenome (GOLD analysis project Ga0247843, IMG submission 192420) | Freshwater microbial communities from meromictic Lake La Cruz, Castile-La Mancha, Spain - LaCruzMarch2017_8m | ecosystem: Environmental > Aquatic > Freshwater > Lake | place: Spain...
AAGGAAAGTTGTTACATACGGCATCACATAAGACCTTAACAAGTTGAGGATCGTTTGTGATACCGTGCTCCTGAAAGTATTCATCAATGATACAATCAATGTCCTCCATTAATTGTTCCCTAGCAGTCAGAAAATTGATGGCGGTTAGTGTCATTAGATTTAAGCCTCGGGGTTTGGAATAAGATTTAACTTGGCAAGTATTGCTCCCGTAGTTGAGTACGGGAACTCAATAATTAAGGGACCACAAAATACCCAACTGTTAAAAGTTGGGGACCAAATTAGATCATCAGGACTAACTGAAACTGATACCAATTGAACACAAGTTACAGGTGGAACTTGTCTGTTGCTGAAGTGAGTCTTCATAACAATTAAGTGGGTGAATCCGTTGTGGTTTAGTAATACTTTCTACGCACGTCACGGGATTTATCCCACGCAGGATTACATGCATCGGCGCCTACTTTATCTGGAAAGCAGGGCCTTACATCGTCCTTAAATACATAACCGAATCCTTTATAGTTTCCGGTTTCATGTAGTACGTGATCAAGTGCAGTAATCAACCCATACTTTTCATCATCTGATAAATAATCAAGCACAAGTTTAGAGTTAACGTAATCCTTGAACTCTGACACGTTAAATGTTTTGCGGGTCATGATTAATACCTTGGTTTGATTTTGGTGTGGTTAGTAATAGTAAACAATATCTGTCTGCTTAAAGTACACACGTTTCTTATGTGTTAAATAACAAATATCTGCAGTTCGATTAGTTCTTTTGATAGCTAATCCACCCCTTTCGAGTATAAACTGCTGGCCTATATTGATGGAGGCAAAGGTTACCTCCAGAGGATAAATGCGTTCCATAGTTAGATAGTCTCCTTAATAAGTTTGCGGGCTTTGTTAGGCGTGGTTGTCCATACAATCTTGTTAGTTAGTGGCGATTGAAAGTAAAACAAATCGCCGCCTAATCTACGTGATGGATCAATACAATTAACCTGCACACCTTTGTAGATAAAGGTGCCAGCAAATGGTTTTAAGCCAGTCATAATGTTGAAGTGCAAGTGGATATTAAAGTTAAAGTATTACTCCCAGAAGTTACCTGAATGAAACTCATCTAAGAACTCCATTAAGATCTTCTCTGTAACATACTTACGCTCTGGAATAGGAAACATCCCAAACCAAGATTGCGTTAGTGAACCACATAGATTGTGGTAATCCTTAGCGGCTGGAATAGTTAGGTTTCGGTAGATGTAACCAGAGGCGCGTTCATAATCAAAAGAACCCTTACGCCAAAATTTACTTAAGGTCTTACCTACACTGTTAAAGTGCACACTTAAATTGTCTGCGTGAAGCTTTAACTCATAGGCCAAATCGTAATCGAAATCAGTCATGATTAACACCTGGATTAAGTGGATAGAGAACCTAAAGGTTCTCATCTTATGTAATACATAGGAGGAGAACTTTTAAGCATGATGATCTAATAAGATCATGAATGATCCTATACTAAACTAAGATCTTAGTTAGTTACATTAACCATGGCACCTAATAGATGCAACCAGATTAATTAACTTATAAACTTAAACAGTGCATAGAGTTAGCTACACGTTACAGAATGAACTGCAAAGGGTAGCTAACTCATACACTTAGATCTTATGTATTAAGTTTCCACACTGTCAATAAGATAACTTAAAGGTGTGGGCTAGTTACAGTTGCGAACTGTAGGGTTCAGCTGTAGTAGTTGTTAGAGTTAATATGCTGCCACTATATGTTTACAGTTTGGTCTAGGTGAAGCTCCATTGGTTAATACCAAAGCCCTACTAGATTCGGATACAGTGCCAGATCCAAACTGTTACGCTACATCTTTACATAATTGCATAGCATATCTGCAACTATAAAGATGGGAAGCTATTACGAAAAGAACACACTATAAGCGCAACAATAATACAGAATCCGCAGGAATACTTTCACCCTAAAGGGTTACTACCTGCATGGCATTATTGCGCTACTTATAAAGTAGAGCTTCTCTAATTGTCTAGGTTCGCGAACCTAGAAAACTTAAATAAATCAACTGCTCTCGCATAGTTACAACAATCCTGTCCTAGGATCCGGCCTTATCTCACAGCATGTAGCTATGGCAAGGCGGGGGCCCCGTGGCAAGAACGGCGAACGGTTCGCGGCTCGGCTGATCTATTCAGTTTTCTAGGTTCGATCAAACCTTTCGGTTCGATGAGCTAAGCATGCACCGGATCGGATCCGCTGTCAATTAACAATCGATTAAGTTCTGGTTAAGGTTCGGTTAACCTTTGAGCAGATGTACTACTTGGCCGGTTTGGTTGGATCATATAACGATCGCGTACGCGCCCGCGTATATCACACCAAGGTTAAGCTTTGGTTAATTGAAATAAATCTTAACGTGCCCGCCCGCGCTCGCTAGTTCAAACGAACCAACGAAGCGGGATAGTACTTATGTACTACTCTGTGCCTATTAGATAACTAAGCGCACACTAAGTAACACTTAGCGCGATTGCTATGTATTACTTAGGCCACCGCAATGTAACAATTAGCTGCCCGCAATCCGGCCTTTTTTTTATATACAGCACTTATACGACGGGGCCCGCGAGAACCCTTTCACAATCAGCGGGGTGAAGTGACCCCAAACCTGAGTATAGCACTATATTGACAGGCCCTGGTTAAAAAAATTTAATTCTTATTTTTAGCGTTTATTATTTTTTGAGCTGCTCGGTCCGCGTGGCAAAGGTAGAACGCCATTTAAGTTTCCACGAGTCCCAGAAAACACTACATTTTTTCTGAATTTCGTTCGCACGATCTTCTTGAATTATTTTTTTACAAATTTGCGCTGCTTCTTCCCAAGTTGACGCGCACACAAAAGGCATATCTTTTTCGCCTATAAAAATAGAATGCCAGTACGAAGGATGTATTTTTTGATATTCCGTCTGTTTTAGTACTACGGGTATGCTTCCAGCCTCTAAAGCCTCGTAGATTCGAAAAGAATCTAGATTACAACCACCTTGTGGCGCCAAACAAAAAACTGTATCCGACAACAAATCTGCATACTCTTCAGTAGTTAGCCCTTTTGAATCGTTAAAAAACTCAATTATGTTTAATTGGTAGGGTTTTATATCTTTAAAACAGTCAAATGCGTGTATTCGGTCTGCTTTTAAAGAACCTGCAAAACTCCACGTACGTCGTCTTTTTGAGGCTAATACCTTCGGAGTTACGTAGTGTTCGAATTTGTGCCTGTGGCCGAGGCCAAAAGTAAATACTTTATCGTCGCGCCAGTAACGCGGACTAAAATAGTTCCGTGCCGCGTATATACAGTTAGGGCTTGATAAGTAAAACATGGGTTCTGTTAAAGTTTCGTCCGATAACAGAATCACCGCATACTTTTTATTAGCTCGATCTAACGCTTCTATGTATTCGTATGACTCGCTATTGTTTGTGACCACAATGCAATTGTCCAGTAAAACCGCACCCTCTTTGTTTTTTGGGTAGTGGTACACCAAGTCCACATCCTTTAGCAGTTCTTCAATCCAACTCCTACCCCACAAGTTTGCGCTTTCGCCAAACCAGATAAGATTAACTGTTTTATTACTTTCCATTGACACACCAGAGCTGCCATCCTGTGTAGAAAGCATTTTCAATATTCCCAAACAAACTTAAACAGGAGTCCGCAGCTTTTTTGACAGATTCTGCTCCATAGTCGTCAAAAATCAAGGCCCCACCTGGTTTTACATGAGGGTAGTACAAAGCAATATCTCTACAAACCGACAAACTGTCGTGGGCACCATCTATATAAAGGATGTCAATCCCTTCCTCGAACTCTGGTTGCAATTTTGAATACAAATCCCAACTGCAACCTTTATAAATATCAACTTTTTCTGGGTGTTGACTCAAAGATACGTTTTTCTTTGTAATTTTTTCAATTTTATCTAAGGTCGGGTGTGCTTCTGGGTTTTCAATGTTCTCTTTTGACCCGGTAAACGGATCAATTCCGATTAACCTACTATTTTCGTGCGTTAGGAAGTTATCGATCCACCAAACAGTTGATGCTCCTTCATACATGCCTATTTCGACAATAAGCCTTTTGCTTTTAGGATCAAAAACTAATTTTTTTGCTGGTTCATGCTTTTTGATAATTTCATAACCATCGGTAAGATGTTTATACCAGCCGTGGGTTATTGTATATTTCTGATCTAGAGGTGGAGCCTCGGCCATGTGCTGTGTCTCTTTGTTGACATCAATATACTAGCAGCCCCCTGAGGGTTGACAAGGAGTCATAATGTGCTACCATACGTATGGTTCACACCTACTTCACATGACTAACGACATTAAACTTGATCTCAAAGGTAAAGACCTTCCTGTAACTGCTCTTGCGTACCAGTCTCCTAGTCTTTTGGGTCTTATCTTAGGATTTACAACTCTTTGGGCTGTAATGCTTTTTGGAGCTTCAATTCTTCAAACAGGAATGAAGAACTCTAAAGATGTATATGACCGCTCTAGTAAATATAGAGAGGTATATAGCCAGGAACTAGATCGATGCAGGCTGGAAAATCCTTACAATGACACAGTTGTTTACGGACTTACGGGAGAAGTTGTAAAAAGGTATCCAAGGGTAGATTGTTTTGCGTTAGCTCGCTATACAGTCAAAGCAAAATACGGGCTGTCTTCACAATAAGTTTATTTTTCCCAGCTTGTCTCCGAAGAGAGGTTCAGGTTTAATAACTGAGTCTCTCTTTTTTTATGAAAATTTTTGTTTTACACGCTGTGTGTCCGACGTGCGGCGTTTCGTTTTCCCTGAAAGGATCAAAGCTCAAGGCGTGGTGCGGCAAGAAACAAAAACAACCTGACCGTAAAGGACCTTTTTGTCACTATAAATGTTCTGCAAAGTACAACGCAAAAAGAGCATCAGAAAGCAGATTGTTAGAAAAATCTAAATAGTTATTTATCCTTAATTGCCGCGATAAACATATTGTTAAAAGGTTTAATTTCGCCAATCGAGTAACCAAACTTAACTTGTAAATAGTTAAATAGTTCACTTTTGTGTTTTACGTTCCAAGCGTGTGAGTTTGATTCGAAAATAATTGGAGGATACCCAGAGTCAATAATCGTATCGTGCGCTCCTCGCAAAACAGCGAGTTCATTTCCTTCTACATCAAGCTTTATCAGTCCTATGTCGTTCCACTCGAAGTTATCTATGTCGCACGTGTCAATGTATTCGGTTGCTAGTACGGGTTGGTTTTCTGGTAAAGGTAAGATTGTAGATCCGCCACCATCTTCGGACACAATAAACAACTCTACAATTTCATTACTTCCTTCTTTGTCCGTAACCGCCGCGTGGTAAGGAGATACATTTGTTTTGTCAAACATAAAGATGTTGCCGCACAGCTGGAAATATGTTCTTCGCTGAGCTTCAAACGCTTCTACATGTTTAAATTCGTCTGCAAGTAATAACGAATAGGTTCCCATATGGGCACCACAGTCAATAAATCTTTTTGTTTTATCTCCAAACTGTTTTGCCCATTTTATAATTTCGTATTCTGGTATTCCTACTTGGTGCATTTGGCACCTACCAGAGTCATCGTTATTCATAAGAAAAGAAATTTCAGGTAGAGGAAGGATTAAGCTTTCTTCTGGCCCCCAAATAAATTTAGTCATAAGGCTTCTGTGAGTGCTACTATGTTAGCATCATTGGTTTTAAAATGGAATCTATTCCTGTTATTGGTACAGCGGTAGTTAACGCCCCTCATTGGGTTTATCGCTTGTTTTATAGTATTGATTACCCTGTTGATACTTTTATAGTTTTTAACAATAATGGCCGAGATCAAATTACACGCGAACTTGATGCGCTAGAACACATTCCTCATGCTTTCGTAAAGAAAGTTAAAGTTTGTCACCTTCCTGCAAATCTCGGATGTTCTGGCGCGTGGAACTTAATTATTAAGTCGGCCATGATGAACCCTTATTGGGTGATCACAAATCACGATATTATGTTTACCCCTGGCTTTTTAAAAGCCATGAAGGAAAAAGCTGACGATCCGGATACAGGTATTGTCCACGGGCTAAACGGAAGCTGGGATGTTTTTCTTCTTAAAGACTGGGTTGTACAAAACTTTGGTCTATTTGATGAAAACTTATACCCTGGCTACTGCGAAGATATGGATTACGGTATGCGGTTTAAGCATCAAGAGATTAAACGTGAGATGTCTGTCGGTGTTCCTTATTACCATGGGTGGGCCACTGAGTCGTATGAGGATGGGAGCCAGACTTGGCGCAGTGAGCCAGCCTTAGCTCAAGGGATACATGTCGCTCATGAGCTTAATAAGCAGTATCTTCATGCCAAGTGGTCACCAGCGTGGCAAGCACACATAGAAGGTGAGGTGTATGAGTCTCCTTTTAATACACCTACTCTTCCGTTAGACTTCACAACTTACGATCTTAGCTTTGTAAGACGTAAAAATCTTGGGTTTTAACTACTATACTAATTTTATACTGACACTAATCCTATGCCTTTTTACTCTTCGTACACAACGTATGGTAAATTAATAAATAACTTAAAGTCAATCGTCGACGCACAAAGTTTATCTTCTTTTAAGCTGAGTAAACTAGCAGATCTGTCGCCTACTACAACGCGCAAGATCTACTACGACACCAAATATATACCTTCTCCAGACGTTATCGAACGGATTTGTTTGACGTTGAACATTGTCCCCGGCGATTTATTGAAAATAATGCCTACAATAGAGGAATCAGTAGTGGTGTGTTCTGGTGTTTTCGCCTCAGGATTATGAATTAGCTGCTCGGATTCTGGGGCTTCCCGTTCCGATCACCGCAGCCGAACAAGCCGCTGCCGCACCCATGACCGCTGTGGTTATGAGGACTTTTTGTCAGACGTTGCCTCCCGCTCCTGGGATGGAAGACGAACATATGATGAATATGGGGGCTACACGTTCTTTAAACGCACCCCCAGACAACACTCAGCCCGTTTATCGCAATCAACTTCAACATAGACTCCAGGCTGGGGTTACTGACTCACACCACGAACAAGAAATTCTAGATCTTATTGATTTAATTACAAATAATCCTGAAGTTGGGGAAATGTTCCTCAATTTCTTGCATAATTTAGAAAATCAAGGGGATGAGCATATGGATATGTTGAGCGCTCAACGTCCTCCAGCGTATGATATGCCTAATTATGGGTCAAACTATTCGATATTGAACGCTCCTGCAAGTTCTGTAATTCCTCCATCGCAAGCTTATCAAGAACTAGGCTGATGAACGCTAAACAACATCAGTTAATTGAGAGGGATGTACGTCGGGAAAGCCCGGATTTAAATTCGTCTGCTTTTTTGCAGGCTTATTTAAAGTCTAATTTTCCTCAGACAGCTGCACACCCATCTGCTAAACAAAATGAGTATGGAGTTTTAGCTGAGTTACAGACTAAAGGTGTAGAATATAACAAGAAGCCTCGCTCAGGCACATCTTTCGATAACCCAGCTAGTTCCTGATTGGTATGACTCCTGCTCTTGCTCCTGCTGGTGCTGCTGCCGCTACTGTTGGTGGGCGAGAAATGGTGGTGCAGCTAATTAAAACACTGGGGATACAGGGTTTTGCTGAACTTTTTGCTCAAAAAGCGGCTGGTGCTTTTTCTCCTGCTGCTTATGCTCCGGCTTCCGTAGATGAAAGTACAGGTAAATTTTTTCTTCCAACTAATACCTATCTTAATAGGGAGCAGTTTGAAGCTCAAGAAAATTTTAAACGTGGACTCCTTGGTTTACCTCCCGTCGAATCGACTCCGGAAGTATATAGACGGCTTGAAGAGACAAGGGAGCGTCAAGTGGAAGGCTTAAGAGCTAATGAACGGATGTTAAAAGAACTTGCCGGTCAGATTGCCTTTAAGCAACAAGAGCTTGTGGGGGGTCAAACTTTTAAGCAAGCTCAAATGGAAAAGGAGTTTGAACAAGCGCGAGTTGGGTTAGAACGAGGTTTTAGTCTAGAAGAAGTTAAACAAAAAGCTATCGGAGATATTGAGCAACAAAAATATACATCTGCCTATGACGCAGCAAAAACTTTATTAAACTCTACGATTACTGCTATTTCTGGTCAAGGTTCGTACGCAAATAATCCCGATTTGCGTCAAGTCGCTACCCCTGTATAACCATGGATCCTTTTGCATTCTTAAACGACAGGTTAGAGGAACTACCCGGTGTGGGAAGCTCGGTGTTGGAAAGACTTAAGTCTTTAGATATCGGAGGAGGTGCTTTTCTTCCTGATCCTTTTAGTGCAGATCTAGGTTCACTTTTTGCTTCTAAATCTGCTGTTCCAGACGTAGGAGCTCCTCAAGGGTTTGTAACGCCTAACGCAGATGCAAAATATTATGCAGGGGAAAACTATGGATACCAAAGTCCGGAATCGTATAAAAAAGTTTTTGGCGGTTATCCACGTTCTTATAGAGAAATACAAAAAGCACAATTAGATGAAGCAGCAAAGCAACAAGCTCAAGAAGAACAAACTAAAGAACAAAAAGAATTAGAGGCTTTAATCGGGGCGCAGAAAGATGGTAAATTCTATGCTGGTAAAGATTATGGGTATCAGTCAGCCCCTTCTTATAAGGTTATTACAGGTGCTTTTCCTACCGGATATACTGAGCCCGGCAAAAAAGGTCCAACCGTACTAAATGCACCAGCGTCTAAAGGTTCGGAAAGCACGAGCATAACTGGTCAAACACAAAAACCTCCAGCACTTCCCCCGGAATTACTTGAGCTTACACGAGAAGGACGCTTAGCTGTTGCAACCGAAAGAGCTAAAGATTTTGAACGTCAGCAACAAATTGCAGCTCAATACGAACGCGGTTCGTTAGAAAAGTCAAGACTTAATACTCAGCGTCAAGTTGAGCTAGAGAACATTAAGGCGTGGCGTGATATATCTCAAACTCAAATTGAGGCTCAGACTCGTAGTGCAGCACTAACCGCCTCGTTGATGACAGCTTTACAGCAACCTAATGTTAATTTTATGGGTGCGATCAGTGAGGCTTTTAATGCTGGGGCGGCACCATTTTCGGCCCGTGTTCGCACTCGTGCTTAGAATGATGAGAAGAAAGTACTAAAAAACTGATATGCCAGAACCTTTTGTTACGCTCGCCGGTATTGGATCGGTCCTTGGAGGTCTTGGATCTGTAGGTAGTGCCATATTTAATAAGCCGCAACAGCAGCAACAATATAAAGATCCAATGGCGGATTTTAATATGCTTTATGGCGGTACATTATCTGCTGGTAATGTAGGTCTAACTGGAGCCGAACAGCGAGCTGCGGCTGCGCAAGGAGCGTTATATGGCTTGACAGCAATGCAAGCCGGTGGTTCTCAAGGGCTGCAATTAGGTGCTGGAAACGAAGCTATAGCTGAACAAGGAGCAGCGGCTGGTTTACAAGCCGGTATTGCTGGTCAATATGCTGGTTCAGCTATTGGTCTTCAAACTAAAGCAGCAGAAAGCGAGCTTGCCACTGAGCTAACACCTGTTGAAACAGCGAAAGATTTTGCTAAACAATATGGTGAAGCTGCCTCTAACCTAGCTCTAACAGGGTCTAAATCAATAGGTGAAATAGGTAAGCAGTTAGTCGGCGAAACAGGCGCTGTGGGTCGGTCTGGTATTGAGTCTCAGACAACTCTTGGCGGACAACAAATAGCTGGAGCTTCCCAACTAGGTGTGGGAGTGCAGCAAGGTACGGCTCAATTAGGACAACAAACTCTTGCAAGCCAAGCCGATGTTGCGGGTAAAACTCTTACAGGAGAAACATCTTTATTACAACCAACAGCCACGGCTTTAGCTCAAGCAGGCGGTCAGGCTTTAGCTGGACAAAACCAACTAGCTTCTCAAATAGCGTCTACAAATTTAGATATTGCTAGAGCTCAAGAAAACACTCGAAATCAATTGGCACTCCAACGAGGTCAAGTTGAAGGACAGATGGCGATGAGACGGCTTGGCGCTCAAATGGCCGCACAAGGACGTGCGTCGTTTGCTTAATGACGACACTTATTGCAAATAGCACCACTGTAGGGGACTGGTTAAATTCGTTAGAAAAATCAGACCGGGATGCTTTTGCGTATTACGCTAAAAATGCGACAAGCGATATAGAATCTTATCTTTATGCACGTTTCTTAAAACCGTCTTACGCAGGTAGTATCGCAGATTTAACCGCGTGGACTCAAGAAAAGTACCCAAAAGAAGATTTACGTAAAGTTCTTCTAATTGAAATCGATGAACTTCGTATGGATATTACAAATGTAAGGAATATGACCACTCAAGGTATGCTTGATTATGCCACAGCAGCTACAAAAATTGCATCTTTACAAAAAGAACTAAGATCCCACATACAAACAGTACGTGCTATTTCTGACGGTTTAGATCGTAGAGGACTATTGTTAGCTGGCGCGGATCGTTGTTTACGCGAGTTAGCGAATACTTTCCAAGATCAACCGACAATATCGTCTTTACTTGAAGATGCAGGTTTAATTATTTGGTCTACTTTAGAACGTGAAGAAAAGTCTTAACTTACTTCCTGTAATTTTTTTAGTATTTCATCTATAGGGCAACGTAAAATCCCCATAAAAGCGTCGTTTACTCCTAGCGACATTACAAGTTCTCCGTCTTCTACAAAGGCACCAAAGGGCAATAACACCGCTGGTTGTTTGGAAACTGGATTACCTACGTAATCTGTCCAGGTGATTAGTGTATCTTCCAGTGACCCACTAAATAAAGGCTCGTTTGCCACGTGGGTTATCTTTGTAAATTGTTTATCTACCATAAAAACGCCTAAATGGTAAAGCAAATAAGGCTGACCGTTTTTGTCAAACGTCATGTGTTTCCAGTGGTAAAACACAAGGTTTCCTTCATCTACTTCTAGCGGCGGCAACGAACAGAACGTTGGCGTTCCTTTAGTTACATTTTCAAGAACATCACTGTTTATTGTTATTGAGGTCTTATCTTCTCGTTCAATAACAAAAGATCTGATGGAGTACAGACAGTGCAGCAAACCCTCGTGTGAAAAAAAGCACCAATTTTTTTCTGTTTCACCTTTAATCCTATTTTTTCCTATAGGCGGAATCGCAGCGCTGACTGCTTCCCCTGTTTGATCAACGTAGCAGACTGCTACTTTAGGAGAATCAAATAGCTTTTTACCTTTTAAGTCGTACTTACTGGCATACTTAGAAGTCACAAATTGTACGTACATCTGTTCATCTGGTCCCACAAACAACCGGGGGTCTTCGTAGCTAAGTCGGTGCGGCGTGGAGCGTAGTTTCTTAGCCCCGAGAACCGTGCAATCATCAGCTAGTTGACCTAGATAAATATCTGTAGGTGTGTTATTTAAGTAGTAATAGTTGTTGTCATACTTAAAACCAAAAGGTTCAGGTTGAGACCTCCAGGCAATATAGGTATTTTTATTGTGTTGTAGGATCGAAGGGCTAAAATTACCCACGCTATCTTCGGGTAAACCATAAACAATTCTTGTAAAACTACCTTTAAGGTTTTCGGCTTGTCTATAAACACTGGGAATGCCTTCGCATTCTTTTTTTATAGGGAAGGTTACGTCTGAATTGACGTGGCGAAAGCGGAATGTAGTTTGCATATCAAGCGAGGAGGTCAGAGATGGCTTTAGTGAATCCCATTGAAACGGATTCCCAACGATATTCGTTGCGTTGCGTTACATCAAAACAAGCGTCAGCTACTTTATCGTAAGTTTCTTTATCGTTATATAAGGATGTAAGTAGTGCTGCAGCGTCGTCTACATCAACTAAACCTCTTTCTACACCTAGATCTTTATCCGTTACCCACGTAGAAATATCGATAAGCAGACCAGCCCCTTCCCAAATATCTTTACACGCCGTATGGTTTGGCACAACTTGTGGTTTACGACAACTGGCATGTTCGAAACTAACCAAACCCCAACCTTCCCCGTCGGCGGTATTTAAACCAACGTCGCACGAGTTATAAATTTTGTTTAGTAAATCGTCAGGTGGAGCCGCAATATAATTTATTTCGTTTGATGTCAAGATCAATCTTTGTTTGTCATCTAGGTCGTACTTAGACATCTCCCGTTTAAATAAAGCGGTTATGTCCCAACCTAGATCTTTTACCCCCATGTGGAGGTAAAGCATGGTATCTGGTTTTCCAATTGCAAACTTAGCAAAAGCCTGTATTGTCAGGTCTATTCGTTTCCTAGGTTGGTTTCTATTTCCGTTAAAAACTATAAATTTATCTTTTGGAATTCCTAGTGCATCGCGAGCTTCATCCCGAGGCATAGGAGTAAATTTAGATGTATCTACACCGTGGGGTAACACACCTAGCCTGCTTGGTTGGATGTTGTGTTTAAGAATTCTATGAGCACAGTTAACTGTAAATGTTATGGCTAAATCCCAATGCGGAATATTCCGCAACATTTCGGGGTAATAAGCTTCGCTGTCGATAGGAAAATAAGCAATAAACTTAAATTTGTATTGATCTTTTAGGAATTGAATGCGTTCCCATACTTGATTTACAATCCAAACGTCATTTAAACAGATAAAAATATCAGGTTTAATCTTGTCGATCAACTCCGGCAACCGTGGAATACCAAAACGATCCGGACAAGCTAAGTTTGATGCTGGATAAATTTTATAGGGGAGATCATGAGGATCACCATTATAATTGATTCCTATAACCTCTACTTCATGTTCTTTCTGTAAGTGTTCTAGTACGCTAGTTGTTACACGACCAAATCCTGTGTTAGAACATGCATCTCCGTACCAGAGTACTTTTGCCACTTTTACGGTAAACTTGAAGTACGATTAGTATAGCGACATTGCCAGCTTACTGACATGCCTAGCCGGGAAACTTTTGCTTATCGTCGCCGGGCTCAGTTAAATGCTGTTCGCGCTGTTGAAGATTCGAGCACAAGAGAGAATTCTATTTACACCAAAGCAGCGGGTGACTTTCAAACGTTTTGTACTCTTTTAGATAAACCTCCAGCAAGACATATGTTGGAGTGGTATACACACTTGATAACAAACGAAAGCAATAAGTACTTATTAGATATAGCAGGATCAAACCTTGATATATTAAGTCCCAGAGGATCAGCGAAAAGCACAGTGCTCAATATGTTCACTGCGTGGTGTATCGGGCGTCATACAGCAGCAAAGATGCCCCTTCAAATTATTTATATTTCTTACAACATTGCTACTGCTATTCCTAAAAGTCGAATAATCAAACAAATTGTTGACTCAGTTGAGTTTAAAAAAATATTTCCTAATTGCAGGCTTAAACCAGGTATGCAAAGTGACGTTGGTTGGTCTATTGATTTTGAATACGCAGGTATCCCTAGAGTAGGTGACGAAGAATTCACACTACGTGCTGCAGGTCTTAGAGGATCAATTACCTCAAAACGCGCACACTTGTGTCTTACGGGCGACACACTAATCTTGACAGATCAAGGCGAACAGCCAATTAAAAAAATTTATGCAGACCCAGGACGCTTCCAAATTGCTGTCAGAAACTCAAAAACACATCAAATTGATTGGAGCGACGTGGCAGCAGCTACACGGCGTTGTTCCTCAAAAATTGTTCGAATTAGAACAACAGATAACCGTTATATTTCCGCAACTCCCGAGCATCCTTTCCTTACGACAGACCAAGGGTACGAATGGGCGGGAGATATTAGTACAGGGCAAACCCTTATCGGAGTATCCGCCTGCGAATCAACTAAAAGTTTGTTTAAGTTGCGGTCAGGAAAAACAACGCACACAAAGAATCTGTACAACTTGTTGGCAAAAACTAGGAAAATTTCAAGTAGAGATTCAATGCCCCTGCTGTCAGGAGATATTCACGGTTATGTCTTCCCGTTTAGCTCAGAGATTAAGCACCGATCAAAAGATTCTGTGTTGTTCTCGGACTTGTGCGGGGCAGGCGAAGCAAATTTTAAAACCTCAGGTGTGTCTGTATTGCAACAAAAGGTTTCGCCCAACATCGCATGCGACACAGTTTTGTTCTCGCCAGTGTGCAGATTTAAATCATTCCAAAAAAATGACCGGTGTGGACAACCCAAATTACCAGCATGGGGGTTATATAGGAGACTTCAAAAAACTGAGGAAGATCGTTTTAAATCGGGACAGTTTCATCTGTGTCGGTTGCAATACGAAGGAGAAGAAGTTATCTACAAAAGACGGGACAGTGCGAACAAACCTGTGTGTTCATCACATAGATCACGACCGGTCAAACAACATTCTTTGCAATCTTATAACGATTTGCCGTCAGTGTCATGTGGCTCACCATCAGATTACAGACAAAGCTGGGAGACCCTCACCGTTTCCGGAGTTGAAAAAATTAGCGGAGGAACGCACATTGTCTATGACCTTGAAATAGACCATCCAGATCATAATTTTATTGCGAATGGATTTGTTGTAAGCAACTGTTTCATCGACGACCCCATCAAAAGCAGCGCCGATATACGAAACCCTGCTATTAGAGATGAAATGAACAACAACTGGTCATCTGTTATTGCACCAATTATTTTTGAAGGGGGTAGAGCTATTTGTTTAGGTACACGTTTTCACCCGTTAG
>Ga0247843_1006808_pt1 | contig 14592 bp, 8 predicted proteins | sample LaCruzMarch2017__FD_192420 | JGI IMG/M metagenome (GOLD analysis project Ga0247843, IMG submission 192420) | Freshwater microbial communities from meromictic Lake La Cruz, Castile-La Mancha, Spain - LaCruzMarch2017_8m | ecosystem: Environmental > Aquatic > Freshwater > Lake | place: Spain...
GTGTTGAATATGCAATGAATATAGGAATTGAACCTGGAATTTTCATCAAATCGAATACTTTAAAATGGAATAACTATTTTCATATGACTGGAAATTTAAATTATCAATTTGGATATTTTACGTTAAAGGGGAAATTAGATGCCAAATATGGGGTTAGTAAAGTAGGAGTTCTTTATAGCATAGGCGGCAGCAATGGTTGGTTAAATGAAAATCAGTTTAATACTGAAAATTGGTCGATGATAAACAAGACAACTTCCCCACTACAAAAACAAGGTGGTTTTATTCGTGGCGCTTTAAATGGTGATCGAATTGGAAATAGTTTTGTGTGCGGTCAAATTGAAATACACTTAAATCCACTTCGATTAATAAAATCGTATTTTATTGAATCGGTTTTTTTGAAAAATTTAACTATTTATGGCTTATTTGATTTTGGTACAGCATTTACTGGAAATAGTCCAAGGAACCTTGAAAATCCTTATAAATTAAAAACGATAAATAACCCCAATTATACTTTAACGGTAAAAAGCTATCAGAATCCCTATGTATATAGTGGTGGCTACGGAATGCAATTTAAAGTAATTGGTTATACAATTAGATTGGAAAATGCATGGGCAAAAGTTGGCAATGATATAAATAGATCAATTTTATTGGTTTCATTTGGTAAGAATTTTTAAATTCTTTCCTTACTGTGTGTTTAAAACATTAAATTTGTATTTACTTTCCTTTTTGAAACAAATAAATGGGTATATTCAGTTTTCTAACACAAGAACTTGCTATTGATTTAGGCACAGCTAATACTTTGATTATCTACAAAGATAAAGTAGTGGTTGACGAACCATCAATCATAGCTCTTGAGAGAAATACAGGCAATGTTATTGCTATAGGTAGAGAGGCCATGCAAATGTATGGTAAAGAGAACGAGGGAATTAGGACGATAAGACCATTAAAAGATGGTGTTATTGCCGATTTTCAAGCCGCAGAACACATGATTCGGGGCATGATTAAAATGATGAGTCAGAAGCAGCAATGGATTAGCCCTCAATTAAAAATGGTTATTTGTATTCCGTCTGGGATCACCGAAGTTGAAAAACGTGCGGTAAAAGATAGTGCAGAAAGAAGTGGCGCCAAAGAAGTTTATTTGATTCATGAACCAATGGCTGCTGCCGTGGGTATAGGTATTGACGTTACACAACCTCAGGGCAATATGATTATTGACATTGGCGGTGGAACAACGGAAATTGCTATAATTGCTCTTGGCGGTATTGTATGCGATGAGAGTATTCGTGTTGCTGGCGATGAGTTCAATTTGGATATCGTTGAGTATATGAGAAGAGAACATAATCTTCTCATTGGAGAAAGAACCGCTGAAAAAATAAAAATCAATATTGGTAGCGCTTTACAAGAATTAGAATCCCCACCAGAAGACTATGCTGTTTTTGGTAGAGATTTAATGACGGGAATTCCAAAGTCAATTCATGTATCTTACAATGAAATTGCACGTTCTTTAGATAAAAGCATCATGAAAGTTGAAGAAGCAATCCTGAGGGCATTAGAACAAGCTCCCCCAGAATTAAGTGCGGACATTTTAACAAACGGCATTTGGTTAACTGGAGGCGGTGCGCTTTTAAGAGGACTCGATAAAAGAATTTCAAACAAAACCAAGCTTAAAGTAAATATTGCCGAAGATCCATTAAGGGCTGTTGTGCGCGGCACGGGAACGGCTTTGAAGAATATTGGTAAGTTTAAGTTTTTAATGACGGCATAAAAACAGCCTACTAAAGCATGTTTGTACTAATAAAATGGCTCAGGAAATATTCCTACCCTCTTGTAGCTTTTTTATTATTCGGTTTTTCAGTAAATCAAATTTTAAGATACCAGATTTATCAACACAGCTTTTACTTTCAATCGAGTATCACATTTTTTAGAACCATTGATGTCTGGAAAAGTAATTTTGTCACTTATTTCCAATTAAGGCACGACAATGAAATTCTTGCGAATGAAAATATTCGTTTAAGAAACCAATTGAAAATCGGTTTAGTTAAAAATGAACCTTTTAGAGATACGAGCTATTCTGATTCTGTGAGTAAGGAATTGTCGAATTACCGAGTAATGTACAGCTATATAAAGGCAAAAGTTATTCGCAATACCACAAATTCTTCCAATAATTTTTTCACATTAGACCAAGGTAAAAATCAAGGCATTTATCCGGGTATGGCAGTCATAAATCCCGAAGGAATAGTTGGTGTAATTTTAGGTTGTTCACAAAATTTTTCTCGGGGGATGTCTGTGTTAAATTCAAAATTTGGTTTAACTCCCCTCATTCCAGAAATGAATCTCAGACAAGGAGTGATTAATTGGAAAGGTGCAAATGCTAGAATCGTAGATTTAGATGAAATAAATAGAACTGAAAAAATAAAACAAGGCATGATTGTGGTTACAAGTAATTTCTCTTCCATTTTTCCTGCAAATATTCCAATTGGTAAAATTGAAAAAATTGAAAGCCCGCTAAATTCTCAGTATCATAAAATTTCTTTAAAATTAGCCACCAATTTCAATAAACTCAATACTGTCTATTGTATAAAAAACAATTTCAATAACGAAATTGATTCTTTAAATTCAGGTACTCTAAATATATCCAATGATTGATCGTTTAAAATTAATTATACTGGCTCTTATATTGGCATTTTTACAATCCTTTTTGTTAGAGCAAGTAGACATGGGTTTTTGGTTGCGTCCAATGCCTTATATCTTGCTGTTTTTGTCATTTCCACTGAACTTCAATAAGTATATTCAATTGGTTATTGCTTTTGTTTTTGGGACATTCATTGATTTGTTATCTGGGTCTTTTGGGACCAATTCTGCCAGTTGTGTATTCTTGGTTTATATAAAACAATTGGTTGACTCGAGATTTGTTGATTTTGATTCTATTAAATTACAAGGAGAAAGTTACATAAACATTCGCACTAAAGGTTGGGTGTTTTTTGCATACTATATTTTTGGATTGACTTTTTCCCATCATTTTGTATTTTTTGCATTAGATTTTTTTGAATTCTCAAGCATATTTAGAATTCTAATTACAACAATTGTAAGCACCCTTGGGACAATTTCTTTGGTTTTACTGTTTAAATCAATTTTTAGGATATAATGCAAGATTTATATAAAAACAGATATAGTGTTTTTATCATCGCAATAATCATTGTATTTTCAATTTTTATTGTAAAAATCGGTAGTTTACAATTAGGCAACAATTCGTATGAAGAAAAGGCAGTAAATAATGCACTCAATAAAATTACATTATACCCTGCAAGAAGTGTGATTTTTGATAGAAATGGCAAAATAATAGTTAAAAATTATGCCATTTATGATTTGTATATATTCCCAAAAGATTTTGACCAAATCAACACTCCTTTCATGTGTTCTGTTTTGGAAATTGATACTGCCAAATTTAATACCCTGTTTACCGATGCCATTTTAAGATCCAAAAAAAGACAAAAAAACAACGCATTTAATAAATCGGCCTTGTTTTATTCTAATTTAACAATAAAGCAATATACTGTAATTAGAGAAAATTTATTCAGGTTAAAGGGATTGTTTATTGAGCCAAGAAGTGATCGATCTTATGAAATTGTAGGCGGTGCACATGCGCTGGGATACCTAGGTGAAGCCTCAGAATCTTTATTAAAAACGGATGCTTATTATCAGCCAGGTGATTTAGTTGGTATTACTGGAATAGAAAAATACTATGAATTGTGGATGCGCGGTGTGAAAGGAATAAAAACTGTTTGGCAAGATAGAACATATAAAGAAAGAGGTTTGGTTAAAGATGATTCATTTAATTTCCCAGCACAATCTGGTCCAAATGTTATAAGTACTTTAGATATTGAACTTCAAAAATTCGCTGAATTGTTGTTATCTGGTAAAAGAGGCAGCGTTGTTGCCATAGAACCAAATTCTGGTGAAGTTTTAGCATTTGTAAACAAACCAGATTTCAATCCGAATGATTTAATTGGTCAAAATAGAGGTAAATCTTTTAGGTCCATGCTAATCGACCCCGAAAAACCCTTGTATAATAGAGCGGTAAAAGGAGTTTATCCGCCTGGAAGTACAATTAAAACGGTTTTAGCACTTATTGGACTTCAAGAAGGCGTTCTTGAACCTAGTTCGACGTATGGTTGTTCTGGTGGTTACAGAATGGGAAGTATAGTTGTTGGCTGCCATCCACATGGTGGGCCATTAGATGTAGTGGGTTCAATTCGTATTTCATGCAACAGTTATTATTGTAACCTATTTCGAAATATCATAGACAATCCAAAATACAATGATGTAAAAATTGGATATTCACAGTTAGAAAAGCATTGGAGAAGTTTTGGTTTAGGTTCTCCAACTGGAATTGATTTATTGGGAGAATCTGGCGGAAATATCCCAACTGTAGGTCAACTAAATAGACGACATGGAGATCGTTGGCGCAGTTCAATGATTGTTTCTCTTGGAATAGGACAAGGCGAAATTTTGCTTACCCCATTACAATTGGCAAACATTGCGGGTATTCTCGCCAATAGAGGCTATTACATAGCCCCTCACCTAGTTAAAACGATTGAAGGAGTTAAAGATGCCGATTGGATTCGCAAATACAGAACAAAACATTATACAACCATAGATAAAATTCACTTTGAAACAGTGGTACAAGGAATGTCGGAGGTGGTTAAACCAGGAGGCACTGCTTGGGGTGCGGGTATAGCTAACATTGAAATTTGTGGAAAAACTGGTACTGCTCAGAATACACATGGGAAAGACCATTCATTATTTATTGCATTTGCTCCTAAAGACAATCCCAAAATTGCCATTGCTGTTATAATAGAAAATGGAGGTTTTGGAGCAACTTACGCGGCACCAATAGCCAATCTGTTGATTGAAAGATATCTAAATCCTGGAAAACCTACCAGCAAAACTGCTATGGAAACCAGAATGCTCACAACTGTACTTGAACATTGATGAAAAAAACCAGTTTACGCTATTCTTCAGGAAACAATATTGACTTTTGGGCATTTATATTGTATGTATTTTTATTGGCCATTGGATTTTTAAATATTTATTCTGTAACATCCGATGTAAATCAAAGTACTTTTCATTTATCACAAATTGCTACCAGACAATTGATATGGATAGGTGGAGCCGGATTAATTATATTAGCCATCATATTTGCCAATGTCGTAATTATTGAATATTTCTCCTACTATTTTTATGGGTTAATTATCATTTTAAATATCGCGGTTTTATTCTTGGGACATGAGGTTGCCGGAGCTAAGTCTTGGTTTGGTTTTGGGGGATTTGGGATACAGCCGTCGGAATTTGCCAAAGTGGCAACAGCCATGGCCTTGGCGAAATTTTTAGGAACATACGGAATAAAATTTCGGGGTTGGAAAAATATATCTATTGCCTTGGCAATATTTCTCTTTCCAATGATTATCATTCTAATTCAAAATGACACTGGGAGCGCCTTGGTATATTTATCCTTTTTTCTTGTAGTTTACAGAGAAGGAATGCCCCGCTATTTCTTAATTGCAGCCATATGGCTGGGAATTTTGGGTATCATTTCAATCATTTTTCAGAGTTATAATATTTCTTTGGGTTATTTACATGGTCTATTTTTGGGTCTAGGAAGTATTTTGGTTTACTTCAGCCGCAAGAATCGTCAAATTGTTCTGTTGGTTTTGATTATTTCAATAGGCAGTTCGCTTTTTTCAGGTGTTGTTGGTTGGGCTTACGGCAAACTATTTAAAAACTATCAAAAAGATAGAATTGAAATTGTTTTGGGCTTAAAAGAAGATAAACGTGGAATGGGGTACAATTTAGAACAATCAAAAATCGCCATTGGTGCAGGTGGATTATCTGGCAGAGGCTTTACCAAAGGTACTCAAACAAAAATGGGTTTCGTACCTGAACAACACACGGATTTTATATTTTGCACCATTGGCGAGGAATGGGGTTTTGCCGGCGTATTTGTATTTTTTAGCGCTTTCGTATCCTTGATGATACGTTTAATTTATTTGGCCGAAAGACAATCCGATGCTTATGGAAGGGTTTTGGGTTACAGTGCGTGCTGCATTTTGTTTTTTCACTTTTTTATTAATATAGGAATGACCATTGGTTTAATTCCTGTAATTGGAATTCCCCTGCCTTTTGTTTCTTTTGGTGGCAGTAGTTTGTGGGGATTTACACTTTTACTCTTTACTTTTTTGCGCTACCACCAAATTAGGAAAAATTAACCTATTTTTTGGTTGAATTGCCCATTTTGAAATTATTATTGTAGTTATTATGATTTATCGTCGTTTAAAATTGTTTGGTTGCGTTTTTTGCGGAATTATTTTGTGGAGTTGCAATAAATCCAAATCAGATGAAAATGCCTTGTTTCAAGCATTACCTTCATCCGAAACAGGAATCGAATTCACAAATGTTGTACCTGAAAATGATTCTATCAATCTATTTAATTACCATTATTTGTTTAATGGAAATGGTGTTGGTATTGGCGACATTAACAATGACGGGTTAAATGACGTTTTCTTTAGTGCGAACACAGGTACTTCAAAGCTTTATTTAAATAAAGGTGATTTTAAATTTGAAGATATTACCGAAAAGGCTGGGGTAACCACAAAACAATGGATGACCGGTGTTTCAATGGTCGATGTAAATAACGACGGTTACATAGATATTTATGTGTGCGCCAGCGGTCCCTCAAAAAATAAAGAAGACAAACGAAATAAATTATTTATCAATAATAAAAATTCTACGTTCACAGAATCAGCATCCAAATGGAAAGTAGACGATGCCGGCAACGCTTCATGTGCCAGTTTCTTTGATTTTGATAACGACGGTGATTTAGACATGTATTTAGGCAATCATGCTGAAAAATATTTCTCTGATATCAATATTCCCTTTACGAAACAATTAAAAATGGATGAGCACTCTCAACAACATTTCTACAGAAACGATGGTCAATTTTTCACCGACATCACTGAATCTGCCGGAATGTTAGCAATGGGTTATTGTTTGAGTGCAACACCTTCAGATTTTAACAACGACGGCTTAATCGACATTTATGTTTGCAACGATTACCATATTCCGGATTACTATTATATAAACAATGGCAATGGCACATTTACTGATAATTGTTATAAATCATTCAAACACACCAGTAACAATTCAATGGGAAGCGATGCCAGTGACGTGAACAACGATGGGTTCACGGATTTAATTACATTGGATATGTTGCCAGAATCCCCCGAAAGATTCATGACTTTGTTGGGACCAAGAGACTACGATTTTATCAATGTGAGCAACCGAAATAATTACGGAAACCAATACATGAAAAATGTATTGAACATAAATGTAGGTAATGGAATGTTTAGTGACCAAAGTTATTTGTATGGCGTTGCCAGAACCGATTGGAGTTGGTCTCCCCTATTTTGCGATTTCAACAACGACGCTTATCAAGATTTATTTGTCACCAACGGGTATTACAGAGATGTTACAAACTTAGATTTTGTACTCTTTAAAAATAGACGCGAACAACAAAATGGAGGCAAAGTTACTCACAAGGATGTTTTAGATAGACTGCCTTTCGAAAAACTGACTAATTATTTGTATATCAATCAACAAGGAAATGGCTTCACCAATCAATCAGAATCCTTTGGAACACCCGAAAAAACATTGAGTACCGGTTCGGCCTATGGGGATTTAGATGGTGATGGACAGATAGACTTGATTGTTTGTAATCAAGGAGAACCTGCGTTGGTTTATAAAAATGTAAATAAAACAGGCAACTTCTTGAATTTAAAATTCACATCCAAAACAAACAAAACCACCATTGGAACCAAGGTAATTGTGGAGCAAGGACCTGTTAAAAGAATGTTTGAATTGTCTAACAATCGTGGATACCTAAGTTCTTCTGAACCAATTATTCATATTGGTTTTGGTGAAAATAAAGACAACATAAAACTCTCAATTGTAACTTTAAATGGTAAAACAAAGGAATTAAAGGATTTTGAGTTTAATCGCACAATTTCGATAGACATAGATGAAATAGCTGGAGCAAATGGTAAATCTGTGATAGCGGGTTTGAATTCAAAAGAATCGTTTTTCGAAGAAGTAGAATCCCTCAAATTCAAACACAGTGAACAAGAAACCCCAGATTTTAAGAGAGAACCACTTCTTCCCCATCGATTTACCATGTTGGGTCCCGGCATGACTACTGGTGACGTGAATGGAGATAATTTATTAGATGTATTTATGGCCAATGCTTCTGGAAGCACTGGTTCCAAATTAATGCTTCAACAAAATAATGGTGCATTTGTAGACGCCAAAACCCAACCATGGACAAATATAAAAACCGATGTTACAGGATGTTTATTGTTTGATTCCGATGGAGACGGTGATTTGGATTTATACGTTGCTACCGGTGGAAGTGAGTTCTCTTGGCCCAATGCAAACTATACCCATCGGTTGTTTAAGAATGATGGAAAGGGAAATTTCATTGACAATACTCAAAATCTTCCTAAAGTAATTGGAAGTAGCAGTTCGGTTGCAGCAGGTGATTATGACAATGATGGCGATTTAGATTTATTTGTTTCTGGTAGGTTGCTGCCCGGTTTATATCCATTCATCGAAATTCGCAGTTATTTATTGCGCAATGACGGTGGCAAATTCGTAGATGCAACAGAAAAAGATGCACCAGATTTATTCATGCCCGGTATGATTTGCGAATCCATTTTCACCGATTATAACAACGATGGATATCAAGATTTAATGCTGGTTGGTGAGTACACACCCATTGTTTTCATGAAAAACGTAAAAGGTAAATTTGTGAATGCCACAAATGAAGTTGGAACGTTAAACTATTCCGGTTGGTACAATAGCATTGCGCCTATTGACATAGACAATGATGGAGATTTAGATTATGTAATCTCCAATAAAGGTTCAAACTCGTTTGTAAGAGCGAGCCAAAGTGAACCTCTCAACATCTATTGGTCTGATGTGGATGGCAATGGCCGTCACGATTTCTTCTTCGGTTATTCCAAAAATGAAAAAGAATACCCATTGTATCAAATGGACGAAATGGTGGTTGCATTTCCGAGTTTCTTGAGTAAAAAGTTCACCACGTACACCGCATTTGGTGGAAAAACCATGACGGAAATTTTCGGGGAACCCAATTTATCTCAAAATAAAATGTTCGCCAATGAATTCAGCCATTTATTGCTTACCAACAATGGCAATGGATTCGCTGTTTCAAAGTTGCCTTTTGAAGCAAACATTGGCCCCATTACTGGTATGATGACCATAGATGTGAATGGTGATGGTTTCGACGATATTGTTGGAACGGGTAACAATCGATATTCTAGAGTAACTCACGGTCCTGACGATGCATTAAACGGATTTGTATTGTTGAATAACAATGGCAAACTTTCCTTTAAAAACGGTCCACATGTTGGATTTAACGTTCCCGGCGATGGAAGAGCCATTGTGAGTTTGCCAGTAAATAACTCTATTCAAATAGTGGCCTCGCAGAACAACGCATCCCCCAAAACATTTAAACTAAAAAACAATACCACATTTATAAAAGCTCCAAAAGGTGCGGTCAAATCTATTTTAACCTTGACAAACGGTAAAACCAAACAATGTTACATTGGTTATGGTGGAGGCTATTTGTCTGGAAGATATCCTGGAGTTTATCTAAATAAAAGTGTAAAATCTGTCCAATTTTATAATTCTAAGGGTCAAGTATTGAAATAACTATTTTTTTAATTATATTTGCAGAAATATTTATCGCCATGGGAGTTACAAGACTAAAAAGAAAAGAAGCTAAAAATCGTTCAAAATCTTCATTAAGGGTTAAAACCATCAAAAGATTGAAAGAATACGTTAAAATAGCTTCACCATATAAAGGTGAATCTGGAATTATTCTAGAGGACAAATAATCTAAAAATACATAAATCTATATAAAGGGTTGCCAAATGGCAGCCCTTTTTTGTTTTTACATTTTGCTTATTTTGTTCAACAAAGTGAATATATTTGCTCCATGATTAGACGAATTTACCTGATATTGATGGTGTGTTTCACGCTCATACAATGCAATAAAAACGAACCCAAACGAATCCTGTTAAGTTCAGATATATTAAGTCAATGCAATTTGTCTATCCAGAATGCCATAGTTTTAGATCGCGTTTCAGCCCCCGCTGGAGCACGTCGTTATATGTATGCATGCATTGCCGCGTATGAAGCCCTTGTGCCCTTTTATCCCGATTACCAAAGTGTATCCGGTCAATTCAATAAATTGGGAAATTTACCAAAAGTAGATACAAGCAAATCATATTGTTTGGATTTGGCCGCTATGGTAGCCTATACCACTGTTGCCAAAGCCGTGGTTTATAGAGAAGATTCAATTGAAGGTTTTAGAAACCGAAAACTGGCATATTATAAATCTGCTTTAGGAAGTGAAATGTATAATAATTCAATGGCTTGGGGGGATAGTTTAGGCAAAGCCATTATTAAGTGGGCAAAAAAAGATACTTTCGATCAAATTCGTGGCGTGGATTTGTATTTGGCCAAAACCAACGACGAATTTTGGCAGCCTACACCTACCGAATACATGCAAGCCGTAGAACCTCAATGGAAAAAGTTAAGAACAGTTTTTATATCTAACTCTAGTGCGTTTAGAGATACTTTGCCCCTACCTGCACCCTATCAGCTTGGAAAAAACAAGAAGTTTTTAGAATATCAAAATCAAGTCTATACCACCAGTAAAAATTTAGACTCCAACAAAATACGAATTGCAAAGTATTGGGACGACAATCCAAACAGCACTTTTCACTATGGACATGCCACGATTAATGTGTTGAAGGTATCTCCTGCAGGACATTGGTTGGGGATGTTTTCTACTGTAGCTAGACAAAAAAAATACAGTTTGATGGAATCGGCGGAAGGCATGTTAAGACTTTCATCGGCAATGCACGATGCATTCATTGCTTGCTGGGAAGCCAAATATCATTTTGAATATGTTCGTCCTGTTACTTCCATCCGTAAAACCATCGATTCGTCTTGGTTGCCGTTGATAGAAACTCCTGCATTTCCAGAATATCCTAGCGGTCACAGCGTTGTGTCTAGTGCCGCTGCGACCGTTTTGACCAACCTGTTTGGTGAAGTGAGTTACACCGATAGTGCTGAATTTCAATTTGGTTTAGGCACTCGTAAATTTAAGAATTTTAGAGAGGCTAGCAATGAAGCCTGTATCAGTCGTTTGTATGGTGGCATCCATTACATTGAAGCCATAGAAAACGGTAAAAAATTAGGCAATGCCATAGGAAATTACCACAACAAAAAATTAATTACCCGCAGAAAGCAGTAATTCGTAATTTTTGCGCTGTAACTCCAAATTCTCCATTTTTGTTTGGGTATCGCTATATTTTTGTCTCTCTCTTTCTAGAATCTCTGGTTTGGCATTATTCACGAACTTTTCATTTGATAATTTCTGGTTTACCGATTGCAAAAAGCCTGCTAAATATTCGATTTCGCCTTTTATTTTCGCAATTTCCGCAACATAATCGATGTCTTCGTTTAAACGCACCAGAATTTCAGATTGTTTAATTACGATAGAAACCGTATTTGTCTCGCCAATTTCAGAAACCATCTGCACATTCGACAATTTTGAAATCATTTGAGCAAATAAGCCAAATTCATTTTCTGGATTGCGTATTTCAATATCCAGTTGCTCTTTTGGAGCAATTTGTTTTACCGCTTTTAGATTTCGAATTTCGGTAATTAGCTGAATCGGCAAATCCAGATCCAACGCATTCTCAACCGCATGGGCTTTGGGATATTGGCTTACAATACATGCCGTTTCTGGATTATTTTCATGCAACAAATGAAACAATTCCTCTGTAATAAATGGCATAAATGGATGCAAGGCCTTCATTAAATCGGCAAAAATGATTTGGGTTTCAGCCTTTGCTTTCTCCGATATTTTCTCCCCAAATTTGGGTTTTACGGCTTCCAAATAAATACTGCAAAAGTCATCCCAAATGATTTTGTACAAATTCATTAACGCATCAGAAAGGCGGAATTGTTGAAACAACCCCTCGTTTTGTTCCAATAATTGATTAAATCGGGCTTTAAACCAAGTAATCGCTTCGGCTTCGTATCCACGCATTTCTGTAATACTATCTTCCGTTTGCCAGTTTAGATACAATCTATAGGCATTCCATATCTTGTTGCAAAAATTGCGTCCTTGTTCAATTTGAGAATCATCAAACAAAATGTCATTGCCTGCAGGGGAACAAAGCAACATTCCAAGTCTCACAGAATCTGCCCCAGATGTCTTTATGAGATCCAATGGATCCGGACTATTTCCCAAGCTTTTGCTCATCTTTCGGCGCAGTTTATCGCGCACAATGCCTGTGTAATAAACGTTTTTAAAAGGCAGTTCTCTTTTGTACTCATACCCCGCCATAATCATTCTCGCTACCCAGAAAAACATGATTTCAGGTGCTGTTACCAAGTCGTTTGTTGGATAATAATAATCTACTTCATTTGATTCTTTATCGAAACCATCAAAAACAGAAATGGGCCACAACCAAGAACTGAACCACGTATCCAAAACATCGCTGTCTTGGTTTAGTTGATTCACAGATACACTCTTACCTATCTTTTCAAATTCAATTACCGCCTCTTCGCCGGTTTTGGCAACCACAAATTCACCCGATTCTAAATACCACGCCGGTATGCGGTGTCCCCACCAAAGCTGACGCGAAATATTCCAATCGCGGATGTTTTCAATCCAATGTCTGTACGTATTTTTTAGTTTCTCAGGAAAGAATTTAATTTCATCGTTCATTACCGATGTAAGTACTTCAGGATTCTTAACGAGAAATTCCTTCATATTTAAGAACCACTGGGTACTGATTTTCGGTTCAATTACCACATGGGTTCTTTCACTAAATCCTACGTTGTGGGTATAGGATTCCGTTTTTACGAGTAAACCATTTTCTTCCAATTTTTTGGACCATTCTTTCCTAGCTTCAAATCTATCCATACCTACAAACAGTTCTCCGTTTGCAGAAATGGTGCCATCATCTGAAATGGTATCAATTACGGGCAAATTGAATTTTAGTCCAATTTCATAATCGTGAATGTCGTGCGCGGGAGTTACTTTTAACACACCTGTACCAAATTCTATGTCAATATATTCATCTGAAATAATCTCTACTTCCCTATTAATCAATGGAACACGTACTTTTTTTCCAATCAAATGGGTGAAACGTTCGTCGTTTGGATTCACACACACGGCCACATCACCGGCAATGGTTTCAGGTCTGGCGGTGGCGACTTCAAGGTATCCCTCAAAATCAACCCCTTCATATTTCACATAATACAGCTGATCGTTTACTTCTTTGAAGTAAACTTCTTCATCGCTGAGGGTGGTTTTTCCTTTTGGATCCCAATTCACCATTCTCGTACCTCTGTATATTAATTGTTTTTTATACAAATCAATAAACACGTCGATAACGGCATTGGAAAGGCTCTCTTCCATGGTAAAACGGGTTCTGTCCCAATCGCAGCTGGCACCCAATTTCTTCAATTGCTCGAGGATAATTCCACCGTATTTTTCTTTCCAGCTCCAAGCGTGTGTTAAAAACTCTTCGCGGGAGATATCGTTTTTAGAAATGCCTTGTGAGGCCAATAGTTCAACCACTTTGGCTTCGGTGGCAATGCTGGCATGATCTGTTCCGGGCACCCAACAGGCGTTGAAACCTTCCATACGCGCTTTGCGAATAAGAACATCTTGAATGGTGTTGTTGAGCATATGTCCCATGTGCAAAACCCCGGTAACATTGGGCGGCGGAATGACTATTGTATAAGGCGTTCTGTGGTCTGGAGTACTTTTAAAATACTTATTTTCTAGCCAGAATGAATACCATTTTGATTCAATTTCGTAGGGATTGTATTTGGATGCGATTTCCATAAAATGCAAAATTAGCACATTATGTGTGTTGAAAGGAAAATTCTCTAAATTTTGGAATTAATTATTTCGGGGGAAGGCAGTTTGCAGATAATCAAAAAAGTTTAATTGGCAACTCCAAGTAGGTCACTGAGGGTCTCGAAGTGCCGGTAATGTGTGCAGACTATTTCAAATTTGTCACATGGGGTTAATTGTCTGAACTCGATTTGAAGGATTTAATGAATTTGCAGGATAGTCTTATAATTTAAATTGGTGCAGATGATGGCAGAACCACCCCGTCAGCCGTAGTGTAATTTTTCCTTTTGGATGTGATTTTGCGCGGCTGACACCCCTCCGAAAGAGGGGAATTTTTGAAAGCTGCAAAGGTCTGGAATTGTGTAAACGATTGTATAGCGTAAAGTGCAAAATGAGTGCGATGGTTTGGGAGATTTTGCAAATGAGGCAGGCACATTCGACTCCCATTGGTCGCGGCCACTGAGTGAGGAACGAACCGAAGTGCAGTGACCTTGTAGACAGCTTAATAAATAATAAACACTACTCTGGCTATAGCCTCCGCATCCGCTGAGTGTGGAATGAACCGAAGT
>Ga0247843_1006809_pt1 | contig 14586 bp, 16 predicted proteins | sample LaCruzMarch2017__FD_192420 | JGI IMG/M metagenome (GOLD analysis project Ga0247843, IMG submission 192420) | Freshwater microbial communities from meromictic Lake La Cruz, Castile-La Mancha, Spain - LaCruzMarch2017_8m | ecosystem: Environmental > Aquatic > Freshwater > Lake | place: Spain...
ATTTCACTTTGATTGTGTGAATAGCTACTGATGGGAGGTTGGATCAGATAGCATTTTTGATGTATCGTCGAGTGTAGTTTTAGCTGTAATGATAAAAATACATGTCTATTCTGAGCCCTCAGGCTTAGTATAGGTAATCTTCTCATTATTCTTCTGGAGGTACTCCTGAAGCCCGGAAACCCTTATTGTGGTCATTTTGTGTCAGTCAGTCAGTCAGTCAACAACTCCTGTGCTTACATGTGGAGGATATAACCCGCCAAAACAGAAAAAAACGCCAAAAGCAAACAGACGAATGCGCAAGCAAAAGAAATCTAACTATTAAGCCACGCGGGAAAATAAGCAAAAGTTCCGATAATCCGACCCCCCGTAAGCAAAACCAGATTTTTTTTTGACATACTGAAAAAAGTTTGTTAGCAGCAAAGCATGTAAAACTGAGAATTGGCATTTTCGTAATCAACAAAATCCGAGACCAGATTACGAAACCAATTCAATGGAGTTCGAATAACAAAGAATACTTCCCATGAGGCTTTTTTCCGAGGGCTTTCGGAGGGCAGTTCAGATTCAATCCTTCTTTACCACAACACAACACCACCATCACCTGAACGCAGTAGGTACGATAGACGATAGCGGAGCGGAGCGAGAGCCTACCATGAGCACATTCACTGCGGCCAACCTTCATGGGTGCAAAACGCTCGTGCTCGTGGTAGTGAAGAAACTACGCCTCAAGGGGGTGGCGTAGGAGTCGACTTCATTCCCACCGCCGAGCATGCTGCTGGTCTGGATGAGACAGAGACACACATCATTGGATGCCTACCTGATTATCGGAACAGAATCATGGAAATCATCCGATTCATTCGCGATGAACCTAGCTATCGACTGCTATATGAGGAGCTGATTATTGAGCCGACCCTTCTGGTCGAGTGAGGAACAGTTTTAAGGATGGATGGAAGCCGATAATGTGTGTAATGCAAGCGTCTGTGAAAGGTCTACTTACTACAACACGTGTCAAGAGGATGGATAGTGCATTTATGGATGAAACATTTGGCAATTGCAATTGGTGACTTATGGGTGAAGAGACCCGATCTTTTTGAGTGGAAGAATGAAGATAAAAGTAAACAATGGTCGGTAGCAACCTGGAGTAGGAAAGTTAGGGGCACTGACATCCTTGAGTTTCTAAAGTTAGGGTGCACTGAGAGTATTTTGCTTGTTCACAATTTACAGGTGTGCTAGTTATATAACTTCTTTATTATATTATAGATATCATTTCAATATAATACACCGCAATTTAAATCATTTTATCGATGCTACTCCTCGTTGGGTTGGGTACTGGCAGAAAAGCTAAGCTATACTCAGTCCAACCTTCCGACCTTCCGGCAGTCCATTTTTTCCTGTCTTCTCCTCTTTCTATCTTCCTTGTTGTCTTGTTTGTGTCTCACAGATGCCCATTGTCCTCCTTGTTGCACCATTCTTGTTGCCCTCCCGTGTCGAAATTGATTGTTGTATCTACCTACACATCTCCTTGATGATACATGTGTCATCTCCTCCTTGATGGTATCTGTCCTCTCCTCTTCAAATTTGATTGTCGTGTACTACCCTACTTGTAATTCACATTCATCCTCGTCAATACAAGTCGAATTTGATTGTGTGTATATCTCCTCATTCACCTCCTCCGCGAAGATGTCCATCCTCTCTTCCTCGAATCTGATTGTTGTGTCATACCATACTTGTCATTCACCTTTGCTAGATGATAGTCTCCCTCGCCTCATCAAATTAGATTCTCAAGTATATTTCCTCTTACACCTTTGCCCTCCTTGATGATTCACGTCATCTCCTCCATCTTCTTCTCGATGATACATGTTCTCACCTCGTCCAATTTGAATGATAAGTGTCGACGGTCCTGCCTGCGTCGGTGTCGAGAGTACGGGCTGATAAAATGGTCTCGGTTATTGCAGACGTTGCCGTACTCCTCGCAAGCGAATACGTAGTATGATCATCGGCGGTCACCATCGCTTGAATGACGTCCTCCGTACTGGTCCGTCACTTCCTGTAGCCGTCGTCCAACGGAAAGAAGTACATACACTGTGACACAAAATGATGAGAAGAATGATCTATACTGTTCTAGATTACTTTAGATTACGATTTCCGTCAGCATGTAAGTATCATATACTTTGTCACTATTGGGACAAACAGTGTCAGTATTGAGACAAACATCTGCCCAGGCCTGATTACATTGTGTCTATGTAAGCTAAAAGGCGACTCCCCAGCCCCAGCACCTCCAGAAGCACTGGGTGAAGCCAATTTCATTAGAAAGGACTCTTTCCTGTCTACTAGGACTTGCTCCTAATATAAAAATTGTACCAAAAGTTGGCTCGCCCGACGAATCGTCGAGCGTCGCGAGGACGCTACGGACGATCGGATCATTATCAATACCGATCGGACGATATAGATGCGTAGGAGTAATTCCTACGCATCGCGATAATATTGGGATATTCCCCGCTTTCTTTTGCGTGCCGATTTGCACTCACGTGCTCATTCGACACTCATTTTTAGTTAGATAAAAGATCATAATATATTTTTTTACATCATCGCTACATCCATCTACCGTGTATCGATTACTGTAGGCCCTAGACGTAGTCCCTGCCTAGGACAAACAAATCAACGGAAAATTGAAAATATGAATCAAGTCAGGCTAGATCAAGCGTTATTTTTCTTATCTGAACCTGCAAAAAGCAAATAAACTCTTAAGAATTTCTTCTGACTCAACAAGAGGACTCAAAATTCCCCTTACTGACCTGACAAGACGTCTCAGTCTCAGGTGTTAATTTATCTCTTTGACTGGTTGTCACTAAGGCCTCAGCAGTTAATGATGTATTTTTGTTAATGATATATTTTTACTATCTGTGACAGTTTCCTCAACTTTGGTGTAACTTTTCAAAGCACAAGACCAGTCAGAGGATGCAATTGTCCTGGAGTCTGTAGGGCTAAATACCCCTCCCCGCATATCAAATTATAATTCATTCTGTTACTCCATCTCCCTTTGATCACATTGTCTCTCTCGTAGACAGATTGCCGTGTGTCGGTTGTGCTTGCTTGTCTGGATGCCAAATTCTTGACAGTACTGAAATGATGCTTTCACTTCTTTCTCTGTTGTTATCTCTCTAGGTTAGGTTAGGTTTTTTTATCACTATTATGATTAAGAAGTTTCTGCGCCATTCACAGTTCTAACAATTCAAGTTCTAAAGAATCCGTATGTGAGCAACTATGACGGCTGTGTGATGTTTAGTTTCTGACTTAGAGTGAGCTGAATATCACCAGTACCGGGGGGCATGTCTAAAATCAGGTAGAGTCAGACTTAGGAATTGATCGAGGAGCTACGTTACCATCGGTCCACGCATGACGGCTGAGCCCTCCTTGACGTACCCAAAACCCATGGTGATGGGTCCCATCTGTCTGGATGGTATAATAATGAGAGAGTTTGGTACTTCATCTTCCTGAAAGGTGGCTCCAAATCCAAGGCCAGTATCTTTGATCATTATCTGATCTCTAAGTAATTTTAACAAGTCGTATCTAAATATTTTAACACAATAGAAACCTGTTCTTTGCCCCTGGTCAAGAGAGTAAGAATCATATAGTTTATTAAGAGATTTTTTATACTGACTTTGCTCAAGGAAGATATTTAGATTGTTACACACAGCAAATCAAGTATTAGGTGAAGTAGTTACCCAACTACACGTATCATAATTGTGCCTTCTGTGTTATGATAGACCTAATCTGACGATAAGGATAAAGCGATTTATGCCCATCTGACCAGTCAACTGACATGGCATAGTTTCCAGTGGGAGACATGGATAATGGTCGAATGGACTTTGGAACAGACTTAGGATCCAGAATTTGTCTACCACTCAATTCCTCAACGCAAGCTGCACATCGACATGTTCTTCTTAATTCCACGGGCGATATCGTTGACTCATGCCCGTTCTCAAAAACTTGAATAACGTGTGTTGCAGAAATGTATGTAATTTCCGGCCTTCCGCCACCTTTCATTATGCCATATTTGGCCTTGGCGACTTCACTCACAACGCTCTTAGCAAGCTGTCTATAAATTTCTGCCTGGTTACTGGTTGGATAATCTAGTATGAACGGTGTTCCAGAGTCACCATTCTGTGCAATTTTATCTAGCAGTGGCATAGAATAGCTGTGCTCAATACCCCACTCTTCGGCGAGACGATGTTTGTGTCCCGGTCCAAAAATGAAGATTTGTTCCGGCACTCCCCTTGTAACGTTGTCGTCGGACATGGTGGACCGCAAATTTGCTTGGACGATCCTGACTAGATCATCGGCCGTGACCGCAATCACTTTTTCATCGTCTATGAAGCCATCCTGCAATGCCTTCATGAATTGTTCCCGCAGCAACAACTCGTCTATCTTGGGAACATCTACCGTCCTCTCTCTCTCAAAATAAGCCATATTCTCCACCACTGCCACACACGGAACGTTGACAGTGTCAAACATCTCCACCCCTCTTTCTACGTCGACAAAGCTTAGCTCTTGCGGAGTCGTAACGATGACGGCTGCTGTGATGTTTAATTTCTGACTTAGAGTGAGCTGAATATCACCAGTACCTGGGGGCATGTCTAAAATCAGGTAATCAAGCTCGCCCCACTGAGTCAGACTTAGGAATTGATCGAGGAGCTGCGTTACCATCGGTCCACGCATGACCGCCGAGCCCTCGTTGACGTACCCAAAACTCATCAGGCTGACATTCCCACGGGTTAATGGCGCAATCTGCCGCCCTATGAACCGAACACGATCGTCGTCAGGGACAACCATCGTGGGCAAACTCGGTCCGTAGACGTCGGCGTCGAATATCCCTACCTTGGCACCCATTTCATCGAGGGCAAATGCGAGGTTTACAGCCGTCGTCGATTTTCCAACACCACCCTTACATGATGAAACTGCGATAACAGCACCAACGCGAGACATACCCGATGGCACCCCGGAGCCTGCAACGTCGACAGGACGCGCTATAAGCGAGATCTCCGCACTACCGCGGGTCCAGTCAATGCCAGCGATGAGATCCTGACATTGTTGTATAAATTGATCCTTGACAGGACACGCAGGAGTCGTGAGCTGGAGATCAAGCGACACGATCGAAGTCAATGCGTCGACTTCTAAGTTTTGGACGAAACCCAAGGAAACGATGTCGGAATTCAGATCTGGATCTATCACCGCCGACAATGCAGAAAGTACCTGAGATCGCCAGTCAGAGGGGACCGCGATCGACTCTTTTGCAGTATCGGCGCTTGCCGAGGTTGCTGGCGTCGATCCAAGCTCGGACCAATTACGTCGTCGTGCACGGGCAGTAGTTGATGGTGTTACGGTTCGCGTCGATGGAGCAATGAAGCCCGATGTCACCCCCGCAAGTGCTAGTGCTGCGACGGCCAATGAAGTTCTCCTCATCGCGAAAAATGAATTTTCATCTCCTTGATGACTTCACCTAATACGTAAATACTTCACCACAAACAATGGCAACAGCTCCTCGACGACGGCGGACCGCCGGCGGTGCTGGCTCGACCACAACAAATAGCACTGACCAGGCTATGTCCATAACGGCGAGTCTCCTTCGAACAAAAGAAATGATGGCACATGAGCTCGATCGAGTTGCCAATCTCGACTCCACAATCAATGAAGACGGCGCGTTGCTCAATGATGCCAAGGAGGAGCATTTGGGAATGGGTGGAACGATGAAAGGAGCACGGGGGGTGATGAAGAGGCTCGGAAGACAGGATGTTAGGGATGCAATTATTTTACGATGTGCGATTGTCTTCTACTGGTTCGCCGTGGTATACGTTTTGTGGAGTCGAATAAAGATACCATTTTTGCCATAATAAACATGGCCAACACGACCCCAACATACACCACGCTCCCTGTGATTTTACGTCTCATCGTAAAACGTCGGGCTCTTTCGCCTGCAATCCTTACTGTCCTCCTTGTATGGTTTGACAGGGGTGTAACTCAACTGCGAATTTGATATCATCGCCTGAATTGGCAATTTCTCCATCTTCTCTGTTAGTTGGGCGATCTTCTCTGGGTTTGTCTTGGGCTCGTTCGGTGCGAATACGCTTCCCCAATTCTTCGTCCATGCCCGTGAGATGGCGAGTTCGCTTTTTGCACGCTGTTCCCAATTGAAGGCGTCGGCAACGTAGTTGTGCTCCGTCTTCTCACACTGGTGCCTATTGGTCGACATGTATGTTTCGGATGGAGATGAGGAACAATAGAGCAGAGCATGAGACGAAGGAAAAAAATAGAAAACCGAATTATTTTTTGGAGAGAAGAAATCCAACAACATAAAAGATACCTGGTGACAATACTTCACGCCATGAGAGGAATTGCGTCGGTATCAGTGCTGCTAATATCGGGTCCGCTAAGTTGTCTTGGATGTCCTAACAAATGCTCAAGAAATGGAGAATGCAACTTGCAAAGTATTTGTGAGTGTTTTGACGGATTTTCTGGCGGTGATTGCTCCATTTTGCTATGCCCCTCCGGCCATGCGTTCAGCGACATGGCAGAAATTACCAACACGGCTCACAAAAATGCAGTCTGTAGTGGAAGGGGAACTTGCGTCTCTGGTTCTTGTAGGTGTGACGCTGGCTTCACTGGCACGGCTTGCGAAAGAACGAAATGTCACTTGAACTGTTCGTACCACGGGCAATGTGTATCGATGCGACATCTTGCAGAGACTACGCGCAACCACGAATCGAAGCAATATACCTATTCTCTTTGGGACGCCGACAAGTTGTACGGCTGCATTTGCGATTTGGGCTACGCTGGATTTGACTGCTCACTGCAAGTTTGTCCTAGCGGTGACGATCCATTGACAACAAGTGATACAGCACAGGAAATTCAATTGATGAAATGTATCGCGGATAATATGTCTGGAGGACGAATCGTTTTGTATTTCGACGGTAGGCCCTCTACGAGCATTCACGTCGACGCCTCAAAAACGGCACTGAAGAAGGCGCTGGAGAGCATACCACTGATCGAGGAGGTAAACATCATGTACTCCGAGGGGCATGTACTATGCCGAAACGACGGCAATGTGAATATTGTTAGCATTACATTCACCTCCAATTTCGGACCGCTTCCACCATTGGTAGCAGAGAGCTTTGGCATGGAGCCGGCATCCGTAATCGAGATTGCTGCTGACGACTCTTACGGCATGCTCAGTGATCATAATGACGTAGAATACTTTCATGTCAAGGGAGACAAGGAGAATGATGAATGTTCGAACCGTGGAATCTGTGACCACGACACGGGTTCGTGCGATTGCTTCAATACCAATGGGGATGAGTATGCTGGCAGTGATGGTTACGGTGAAAGTGGCAATCGTGGGGACTGTGGGCATGCGTTGACGGAGATTTCAACTTGTCCCGGCGACCCTTATGTCTGCTCTGATCGTGGATTTTGCGACCCCACCACCAAACGATGCATGTGCGCAGATGGCTTCACTGGCGGTGATTGCAGCCTCCGGAGTTGCGAGAAGGGCTTGTCATGGTTTAATTATCCGAGCTCGAATGGTGTCGCACACGACGAGGAAGTTGAATGTTCGAATATGGGCCAATGTATACGTAAAACTGGAGAATGCTTCTGCAATGAGGGATTCTTTGGCGCTGCTTGTGAGTACATGGGCTGTTTTAGCAAAGGATCAGAACAATCCTGCAACGGGCACGGTACCTGTTTGAGCATGAGAGACCTGGCATTGCACCACGACGATGCTCCCATAGCTTACGGGAGCGATCCGAATGAGGCTGCGACGTGGGATGCCGACAGAATCTTTGGCTGTCTTTGCGATAATGGCTTCGAAGGCTTCGACTGCTCTCTACATACCTGCCCAAAAGGCTCAAATGCTCTCACTTGTTCCGGCAAGGGGATTTGCGAACAAAATACGGGCGAATGTAAGTGCTTTGTTGGTTGGGGTAGCAGCGATGGAGCCGGGAACATGGGACCAAATAATGACTGCGGCCATCGCTTGAAGTTAAGGGGTTACCCATAAAGTTGTCACTGATTATGTTTTCATGATTCAATTTAGTTCTTACCACCAAAGAAAACAATTTCCAGCAATGTATTAAAACTCTTTTTGCCTGGTGTAATCAGAGCGCGTTCATAAATGAAGGTTTCATTAAGGGAGACATATCCTCTTTCCGCAAGACTCTGTCGATAAGACCATACTCCACTGCTTCGTCAGGTTGCAAATACTTAACGCGTTGACAGTCATCCATGACGACACTAAGCGGTTTCCCCGTCGCCTGCGCAATTAGCTCACACGACGTCCTACGATTGTGTGCCACCTCTCTTGCCCGAATGGCAATATCTGATGCCTGTCCCTGCGCCTGTGAATTATTCGGTTAATGCTATATGGACTATACAAGCAGTCAAGGTGGGGAATAGAAATGAAAGTGACGTACCTGTGACTTAGGTTGGTTCAAGCGTATAGTGGCGTTTGGCAACGCAGCCCTACCCCCCTTCACGCCCATCGACAATATCATCGCCGCGGCGCCGAATGCCTGCCCAATGGCGACGGTGTTTACCGGTGGACGTATGTACCTCATGACGTCAGCGATGGCGAATGCCTCGGTTTCAAATCCAACAGCTTGTCCGGTCGCGGTGGTCGTCCCACTGGAATTGATATACATTGTCACCGGCTTGCTTTGGTCCTCGTAATTTAGGTACAGTAATTCCGCGATAACCAATTCCGTCACGGCCGGAACCAGCGGCATGCCAATATATACGATTCGATTATGGAGCAGAAGTGATGGCAGGTCAGGAGGCGGGCCAATATTCGCTCCTTTTTTCATGTATTTTATTCGATTCCAAGGGGTAACGAGATGAGCACGGCGAGCATTATAAAATTTCTCAACATGAATCCAGAAATAACAGACATGAGTACTGCCGTGAGGGTTTTCCACTTACCTTCGACGTAGTAATCCGGCGATGCGGCTCCTCCCGCCCCCGACATTCGTACGTCTTTCATATCCATTCTCGTGTCCTTCACATCCATTCTCATGTCCTTCACATCCATTCTCATGTCCTTAAGATCATTGAGAACCTTGCTCCGTGCCGAAGGCGAGAATGCCTCGACGCTCTTCCCGAGTATTACAGCTCCTAATACGACGGTGCTGAAGGCTTTCATCATGTTCTTCCTGAGGTGACCACTTTCACTTGGCGGGAAGGAATCTCATTGACCCCCCTCATTATTTCTTATTTTTCTCTTCGCTTCTCCCTAGACGGCATTCAACAGTGTAACTCGTCAGAAGGATTGACTTAACCCAATGTCCGCTCCCAATCCCGCAAGCAGTGGTCTGGTAGGTCATCCATCACGTCATGAAATTGTTGTTCGCCAGCTTTTATTTCGTTGAACTTGAGGTGACGGATTCATTCGCCAATGCCGCCATTCGATGATAAATTGTAGTGACATGTAGTGCTTTGTTCCTATTGCACCATCTATGCTCTCTCCTCATTTCCTTTTCTGCTCTCTTGACATGTAACACAGTTCATCAATGGAACCAGAGAAACTGGCCAAGACGTTCGTATAGGGAATGTCACAGCGGCCCTCGCCGTAGCCAACATCGTCAAAACCTCGCTTGGGCCCGTCGGACTCGACAAGATGCTCGTGGACGACATAGGTGACGTCCTAATCACCAACGACGGCGCAACGATATTGAAATCTCTTGAGGTAGAGCATCCCGCCGCACGTGTCCTTGTTGACCTTGCCAAACTGCAGGATCAGGAGGTCGGTGATGGCACGACCTCAGTAGTTATCATCGCTTCAGAACTGCTTCGACGTGGTAACGACCTAGTGAAGAACGGCATACATCCCACGACAATCATTTCCGGTTATCGCATGGCATTGAAGGCAGCCGTGTCCTACATCAAGAAAGAGATGGTCGTTAATGTGTCGGAGCTGGGAGATGAGCATTTGATTAATGCAGCTAAAACGTCCATGTCCTCGAAGATCCTTGGAAAGGAGATGGAGTTCTTCTCGAGGATGGCCGTCGACGCGGTCAAGAGCGTGAAGATGAATGCCACCGCGGCGGACGTGGCTGGATACGACGCCATGGGGAGTGGTGGTGGCGAGACCCCTCGCGTCGTGGAACAGACGTCGGACGGAGGTGTTTCCACCTCTGCGGCCATTGGAAAGAAGCAGCGGTTCAAGTACCCACTGTCAGCCATACACATTCTAAAGGCGCATGGGAAATCATCGATGGAGTCCCATCTCATCGACGGCGGGTTCGCTATTAACGCATCACGGGCGGCACAGGGGATGCCTACCTTTGTGGAGTCGTCAGTGGAAGAGCCAGTTAAGATTGCAATGCTCGACATGAACCTCCAAAGGCATAGGATGGGTATGGGCGTTCAGGTCATTGTGAAAGACCCGGTCGAGATTGAGAACATCAAAAAACGTGAGATGGACATTACGAAGGAACGCATTCGTAAGATCATTGATGCTGGAGCGAGGGTAGTATTGACGACAAAGGGCGTCGACGATTTGTGCCTAAAGTACTTTGTTGAGGCGGGTATCATCTGTGCGAGGCGGTGCAATCGGGAGGATCTCAAACGGTTGGCTAAAGCCACGGGTGGAAGGGTCGTTACGACGATGGCCGATATGGAGGGGAATGAGACCTTTGACGCTGATTGCCTCGGCGGGTGTGACTCCGCACGTGAGGTCCGCATCGGAGACGGAGAGATGCTGTACGTCTACGGCTGCAAGGGCCATGGCGCGTCGACGATCGTCCTACGCGGTGCGAACGAGTACATGCTAGACGAGATGGACCGTGCTTTGCACGATTCGCTATGTGTTGTGAAGAGGATGCTTGAGAGCAACACGCTCGTACCCGGAGGTGGTGCTGCAGAGGCTGCTTTATCCGTGTACCTGGATGACTACGCCGATACCATCAAATCGCGTGAGCAAATGGTAATCCAGGAGTACGCTGATGCACTCCTTGTAATCCCGAAGACGCTGGCAGTGAATGCAGCCAAGGATGCTTCCGAATTGATCGCTAGGCTGAGGTCTGTACATGCAAAAGGACAACACAGTGAGGACCCAGACGATGATGGATTGAAATTCATGGGACTTGACTTGATTGAGGGAACGATTAGGGACAATCTCGCCGCCGGAGTGGTCGAGCCAGCAATCTCTAAAATCAAGAGCCTGAGATTTGCGACGGAGGCTGCCATTACTATTTTGAGAATTGATGATCGTATCAGTTTGAATAAGTAGAGATGACACATCGATGACCAATGAAGCAGATGAAGATAGTGAATTGACTTTCAAGTGAGTGCCTAGCCTAATCACATAGCTCCAAAACGCGTAACACACAAGCAAACACTGTACGAAGAACACCAAGAGAAGTATCCTATGTTGCACTTTGAATTTAACCTCCTATACGACATCTTTCCCAGTCCTTTCCATGTAAGAAGCTTCCTCTTCCTGCCAATGCTGTTTGATAGGTACGAACCATTCCCCTTATTATATTTGCCACCCTCATTCATTTTTGGAGGAATATCGCCGCTACTAAGATGAGTTAGGTCTGGGTAGAAATGCCATTAGGAAGCTCTGATAGTCGTCTATCCATAGATATTAATAGTTTAAGATATGACGGCTGTTTTTTGTGACATTTATCTATTCTGGATATCGACCCTAGTAAGATTCTTGGTGGGCCACTAGTTCCTCTGTAGGCTCGGTACTGAAAAAGTGCCAAAAAGTTCCATGGTAACTGAAGGGTTAAGTATTAACATCATAAAGCCGCCGCAAGAGCTGATACATCAAAACATCCAATTGAAATTGAAGTTGTAAAAGTATATCTGCAAAGAGGCCATAGCATGCTTTACAACTTAAATACAATGCCAAAAACAATCGCATCATGACAGCAAAAGATACAGAAGAGTTGAAGTGTAAAATAAAACTTGAAGGATTTATTTTGGAGTGCACCCCGCCGGACATATCATCCGTGCCAAGCAATGCTGTCACGAATACTCATCAGGGTTTGGCAGATTTGACTATGGCTATATTATTCATGTTGCGGAAAGAGTATTTGTGGAGGATGTATCCACTCATTTGGTAAGACTGGAAACAATGAGAAATGCCCGTTTTCCGTTTTGCGCAGACACAGATAAATTCAATTCAGAGCAGAAAAAATTGGATACATTCGAAGCGGGTGCATTCAAATGATACTGGTGCAATGGATATGAAGAAGGCCAAGTTTCAATATGAGGCCGCAGCAATGGCTGGACATGAAGGTGCAAGATGCAACCTTGGAACAATGGAGGCACAGTCCGGAAATATGGGACGAGCTGTTAAGATTGGAAGATTGCTACATCAGCTGGGAGTTTTTGTGCCTTGCGCCTTGCATAGTTGAGATTTCATTTGAGCTGTTAGTAGAGAACCTTTGGACTCAACTTTGACTGCCTACAATACTTCCCGAGAAGAAAGAAGCTAGAGATGCTTAACATATAATTGTAGGTACGAGATTAGCGCGTATTTTTGCGCACCCCAAAAGTCACGAAAAACAGAGAAGCCCGGAGATATATCGTTAATTCATTAAGTGTCCATATGATCGGCCCAGGAGAGTGCACAGTCATTTAGACAAGCCACTTCTCGTCACATCGATATACAACACTCCTGGTGTTGGTTGGGTGCATCATCACTAAACACGACCGTATTTACAGTAGATGTGTCTTGTAAAAAATGTACTCTTTCGTGCACGTGCTATTATCTCGCTTCATCACGCAATAGTATCGCGCAACATTAACTTGCGACGTCAAGCACTCCCTTCTGGTCAGTTTGATATATGACACCCCTGGTCGGAAACATGGGCGTCGTCATATATTAGGCAAATGGTGGCTGATGGAAGGGTGAAAATGAAGGGTTCGGGACGTGACCTCCCTTAAGAAAGAGAAAGATAGAGTCTCAACAGATGAGATGAAAGAGTGAGATCTAGCTTTAGTAAAGGGAGTAAGTCTACGCGCGACCAAACGGATCGAACAGAAACCACATCGACATAATACTCCGTGTCACAGCGACACCATCAAATCTCCGAGTCACTATTCATGAGCTTACGGGACCACAGTTCCAAAGCGACCCAAAAATACTTGTCGGCGCTCACATGAGACACGAATGACAAGGGACTCCTAAAGGGAGAAGGGAGAGATAACGCCACTAGACTCAAAACCAAATCATAAATAGATGCATCAACACATCAAGATAAAAAGACCTCCCAAAATGAAGCCAAAAACTTATGGGGAATATACAATACAAGCTCCCGAGACCTTTTGTCACTGGAAAACAAGTATGCACGTTGGTGAAATTAAACTGCGGTACTACTAGGCAGTGAATTGATACTATTGTCATCCTGAACACTGCCGAACAGTGACTCGTCATCGCTCTGATGAGAAAACACTTCATGATGACTATCAGGAAATCTGAAATGAACACCATTATCGACATGAATCGAATAAGTTGGAACGTCAAAGCTCGGGGGAATAGGGAAGAGAGGGAGGTTGTCTGAAGAGGAGACCCACTTGGACCTTTCTTTCAATTTAAGCATACAGAGGAAATTAAAGTGACGCAACCGCCCTTGAAATGCGCATCTATATTAGGTTATAGACTAAGAGTCGTGAAATAAGGATACTAATCAATCAATCAATCAATCAAGTCAAAGCTCGGAACTGAGTTTTGATACATATGGCTATGATTAGCCAAGGCCAGCCACCAGCCAATCAGCCTGAGCAATACGATCATGGGTCTTACGATTGTGGACGGAAGCAAAATCAAATGGGCCGTGGATGAATGTATCCTCGTGAAGCATATGAACGTACTTCTTGGCGACAACCAAGTGATTCTTAATGGCATACGCTCGAGACTATCAAATGACTTTCATGAGCCTGGTCTGGATTAAGTAAATCGGCTTCTTTGAAATGCTGAAGCCAAAAACGCTGATTTATCGCATTGAATCGCCAATCGGAGGGATGGCTGATATAGAAATCACATAGGAACTTCCCAGTTTCTATAGGAGGGTGAACGTCGAACTGAGGATTCGTAGTCAAGTTGAATTAAACGCCACTCACGAACACCGTTCGTGCCCATAGGAGTGCTGATGAAGAACAATCTGTCAGTGGAAAGTATCATAGCAGCATTAAAAGCAGCAATCGTTGGAATAGTGGGATTAACCATGATATGATGAGGAATGAGGAAGAAGAAGGCAGTAACAATGACTCCAGTGGGGCTGATAAGTGGTGACGACGGTGGGGCACTTGCTTCATACCCTAAAAACATTACTTTCCGGACCACAGTCAAATTCCCAAGAATGTGACCACGACCACATCGCATCGTGATTCGTTGGACTTGCCTCACACCCGTCCCCCCTCACGCACACAATATTCCAATGTCATCCTGCCCTATTCATCTTAGCTCCACATGTCGGATGTCGGCGTGTCGTTTTTTTGCCCAAACAGCGACATTCTGTGTCGTGTCGGCGACATGTCGCCGACATGTTTCAGTCATGTCGCAGACACAAGAAAATGTCGTGT
>Ga0247843_1006810_pt1 | contig 14584 bp, 11 predicted proteins | sample LaCruzMarch2017__FD_192420 | JGI IMG/M metagenome (GOLD analysis project Ga0247843, IMG submission 192420) | Freshwater microbial communities from meromictic Lake La Cruz, Castile-La Mancha, Spain - LaCruzMarch2017_8m | ecosystem: Environmental > Aquatic > Freshwater > Lake | place: Spain...
GGCCCAGGCGGGCGGCGCGGCGGCCCCCTCGCTCGACACCGGCGCCGTCATGGGCACCCTCGCCGAGGCCCTCGTGGCCACGGCCATCGGGCTCCTCGTGGCCATCCCTGCGGTCGCGGCGTTCAACTACTTCCAGCGCCGGGTGAAGTCCCTCGTCGCCTCCAGCGACACCCTCTCCCACGTTGTCACCGCAAGCCTCGCGGCCGCGCCCGAGGCCTCGCAGCTCCGCCAGGCCGCGCCCGCGAAGGTCGAGGCCACCAAGGTGAAGGCCGAGCCCGCGGCGGCCGAGAAGAAGGACTGAGCACCCCAATGGCAGGCGGATCACAGTCCGAAGACGAGAGCGCCATCACGGGCATCAACGTCACGCCCTTCGTCGACATCGCCCTGGTGCTGCTCATCATCTTCATGGTGACGGCGAAGTACATCGTGACGCCGCAGGCCATCCCGGTGGATCTCCCCCGCGCCAGTACGAGCAACGCCGTCAGCGTGGCGGTGGCGGTGAGCGTCGACGCCACGGGCGCCATCTTCGCCGACACCCGCCCGGTCACCGAAGACGCGCTCGTCGCCTACATGCGGGACCGCCACCGCGAGAACGCCGAGGTGCGCGCCATCATCGCGGCCGACCAGCGCGTGCCCCACGGCCGCGTCGTCCACGTCATCGACCTCGTGCGCCGCGCCGGGGTCACCAAGTTCGCCATCCAGACCCAGGCCGAAGCCAGCACCGAGGTCACGCCGTGAACCGCGGCCCGGCGTATCCGCCGCGCCGACAGGTCGTCGTCCGGGACGAGGGGCCGCGTGGGATGCCGGGCTCCATGGTGCAGTCCGTGGTGGTTCACGCCCTCGCGGCGCTAACGCTCATCGTGCTCGGCCGCCTGCACACGGCGGAGGTCGCGCGCATGCCGGTCGTCTCTCAGGTCGACATCGAGGTGCCGCCACCGCCCCCACCGCCCCCACCGCCCCCACCGCCCCCGCCCCCGCCGCCCGCGGCCGAGCCGCCTCCGCTGCCTCCACCGGTCGCCCGCGCTGCGCCCGCCCCGCGGGAGGCGCCTCCGCCTCCGCCTCCGCCTCCGCCGCCAGCACCGACGGCTCCGCCGCCGCTGATGGTCGCCGACGAGCAGAGCAACGACCCCTCGTCGGACACGGTCGCGACCGGCACCAACACCAACTTCCGCGGTGGGGACATCGCCAACAACGGGGTGGTCAACCAGGGCCCCGTGCGCAACGCTGACCCCAACGGCGTTCCCGGGGGCACGGGCACCCAGCCGGCGCTCCCCTCGACGGTGCGCGACGTCGACCTGAGCGAGCGCCCGCGCATCGAGTGCGACGAAGACTCGCTGCGAAACTTCTTCCCCGAAGAGGCTCAGGAGCGGGGCGTCACCGGGATGCGCGTGCAGGTGCGGGTCAACGTCGACGCGGGCGGCCGCATCACCCGCACGCAGGCGCTCCAGGACCCGGGCTTCGGCCTCGGGCGCGCCGCCGAGCGGGCCGTCATGAACGGCTGTCACTCGACGGTCCCGCGCGCCCGCGACGGTCGGGCGGTGGCCACGGTCACGACCTTCCGGCTCAATTTCGAGCTCGAGTGAGTCGCCTTCCTGCGGCGCTTCCCGCTTGAGTCGAGCGGTCGCTCCGGGCGACACTGGCGGTGGCGCGCCGACGACTCCACGGTAGTGGCGTACCCATTGGAGGACGACTCATGCCCAAGCGGCGATTGGCGACGGTGGCGGGGCTCGCGGCGCTGTTGGGTTCACTCCCGGCGATGGCCCAGACCGGCTCGGTTCCCTACGACACCAACATCGACTTCCAGCAGTTCCGGCCTGCGCCGGGGCCGTACAACTTCTTCACCGTGCAGGGCAGCCGGGTCGAGGGGCGCACGGCGCTCTCCGTGGGCGCCTGGGTCAACTACGGCTACCGCCCGCTGACCATCTTCAACGCCGTCTGTCCGAGCCCCACCAACGACTCGGGTTGCACCGTGGGCGACGTCCGCTCGCGCCCCATCGAGCACCTCACGACGCTCAACCTCCTCGTGGGCGTCACCCTCGCCAACCGCATCCTGCTCACCCTCGACCTCCCGTTCACCTACGAGGCCGGCCAGGCCGTGGAGCGGGAGTCCGGGCGTCCCCTGCTCGACCCGTCGAGCAACGTCCTGACGCAAAACGCGGGCGGGCTGGGCGATCCGCGCATCGAAGCCAAGGTGCGCCTGGCGGGCTCCGGGCTCACCGGCGCGGGCCTCGCGGTGAGCGGCTTCGTCACCGTGCCCATCGGGCGCTCGGCGGGGACGGGCGATCACTTCGTCGCCGATCGCAGCACCACCTTCGGCGGGCGACTCATCGGCGAGTACCGCCGTGGTCGCTTCTCGGTCGCGCTCAACCTCGGCGCGGTCGGTCGGCCCAACACCCTCACGCTGCTCTCCACCGAGGTCGGCTCGCGCCTCACCTGGGGCGCCGCGATCGGCGTCGACATCTCGCCGCGCCTCGCGGTCATGGCCGAGGGCTTCGGCGCCTCCGACCTCAGCAGCCAGCTCCAGAACAACAACGCCGAGCTGCTCGGTGGCGCGCGGTACCGCTTCCGCGACCTCACGTTCACGGCCGGCGGCGGCAGCGGCGTGCTGCGCGGCGCGGGCTCGCCGGTGGCGCGGGCCTTCCTCGGGGTGGGCTGGGCGCCGTACCGGGTCGACAACGACAACGACGGGGTGGGCGACAACGTCGACCGCTGCCCCACCGAGGCCGAAGACGTCGACGGGTACGAGGACGAAGACGGCTGCCCCGAGGTCGACAACGACGGCGACGGCATCAACGACCCGTCCGATCGTTGCCCCGACGAGGCGGAAGACCGTGACACGTTCCAGGACGCCGACGGCTGCCCCGACCCGGACAACGACAACGACGGCGTGCCGGACGGCTACGACACATGCCCGCGCGAGGCCGAAGACCGGGACGGCGACCACGACGAGGACGGCTGCCCTGACAACGACCGCGACCGCGACGGCGTGCCCGACGACCGCGATCGATGCCCGGGCGAGCCGGAGGACACCGATGGCTTCCAGGACGAGGACGGCTGCCCCGACCCGGACAACGACGGCGACGGCATCCCCGACGGGGAAGACCAGTGCAGCGATCAGGCGGGCCCCGCGTCGGACCACGGCTGCCCCGCGGTCGTCACCCCTCCGTCGGCACCCGCTGCGGCGGCAGCACCCGCTCCCAGCGGACCGTCGCTGGCGCAGATCGTGGGTGACCAGATCCAGATCACCGGCTCGGTAAACTTCGCGCGATCGCGCGACCGCATCGAAGGGGCGGGGAGCTTCCAGGTGCTCGAGTCGGTGCTGTCGGTTCTGCGCGCGCACCCGGACATCCCCCGCGTCGAGGTGCAGGGGCACACCGACAACCTCGGCGACGCCGAGCGCAACACGGCCCTCTCCGAGCGCCGGGCCGAGAGCGTGCGGCGTTGGCTGGTCGAGCACGGCGTCGACGGCGGCCGACTGACGGCCCGAGGTCTGGGTCCGTCGCAGCCCATCGAGTCCAACAGCACCGAGGCGGGGCGCACGCGCAACCGACGCGTGGAGTTCCACATCGTGATGCCCGCCCCCACCTCGCGCTGACGCTCGCCGGTCGAGAATTTGCCCGACCCTCCCGGGGTCGGGTACCGCGACGGCATGCGTCGTGCTCTTGCCCTCTTCCTATCGACGTTCCTGCCGGGCGCTTGTGTCGAGGCCACCGAGGGTGAGCGCCTTGGCCTGTATTCGGTGCTGGCCACGCGCACCACCAACACGTGTGGGGCGCAGATGGCGGGTAAGCTCCCGAGTGCCCGCTTCAACGTCTCGCTCTCGCTACAGCGCGGCGTGCTGCGCTGGACCCCGGAGGGCACCGACGGCGCGAGCGGAAGCTTCGACGTCTACCAGGGCACCTTCCGCGTCGCCGTCGAGGCGTCCACCCTGCGCATCGCCCCCGACCGGCGGCGCGACGTCGTCGGCTGCATCCTGCGGCGCGTCGACCTGATCGAAGGCACGGTGACGACGAGCGCCGACGGAGGCGTCGGGTCGAACGACGCCAGCAGCAACGTCGACGCAGGCACCGTCATCGGTGGCTTTCGCGCGCAGGAGACCATCGCGTACGGCACCGAGAGCGGCGACTGCACCCCGCTCATCGGGGTGGGCGAGGGGCAGGCCTTCGCGCTGCCCTGCCAGGTGGGCTACCAGCTCGAGGCCACCCGGGTCGGGCCCTGACGGGAAGCTCTCAGTCGTCGCCGTCGGCGGGACCCTGGAGGTCGATGACCTCCGCGCCGCGCTTCTGGGCGAGGATGATCAGCTCGCGCGACGAGGGGCCGAAGAACGCGCCGGGGGTGCGGACGTGGCCGCTCACCTCCAGGATGCGGAACCCCGACTGATGCAGTAGCTGCCCGAGCTCATGCAAGGAGTACAGCCGCACCGAGAACTCGATCTCGCGCTGCCGGCCGTCGTCGAAGATCACGGTGCGCTTCACGTTGAGCCGCGACGTGATGTAGTTGATCGAGCTCTCCTCCATGCAGACGCAGCCGTCGCCCTCGAACCACGCCATCGCGGGCTGCGACTGGATCGCGTGGTCGCGGTTGATCACCTGCAGCAGGAAGGTTCCGTTGTCCTTGAGGCTGCGGTGGATGCGCGTCGCGACGTCGGCGTTGCGCTGGTCATCGAAGAACCCGAAGGACGATCCCACGCAGAAGGCCGCGTCGAAGGACTCTTCGTAGTCCAGTGCCAGCATGTCGCCCTGGGCGAAGCTGGGCCGCCGAGGCGCGCCGAGGCAGGCGCCCTCCGCGCGCTGCACCATCGTGGGCGACAGGTCGATGCCCGTGACCTCGTAGCCGCGGCGGGCAAGCTCGATCGAGTGGCGGCCGACGCCGCAGGCCACGTCGAGCACGGCGGCGCCGCCCTCGACGCCGAGCGCGTGCTCGATCCAGTCGGTCTCGGCGGCGATCTGGCCGGGGTCGAGGGGGGCGACGGTGCGGAGGTAGTCGTCGTTGAAGAGCTCCTCCCACCAGTGGCGCCGTCGACGGCGCTGCTGATCGGGAAGCGTCACCGCGAGCGGGCGGGCCGCGAGCGGCGGCGGAGGCGGCGCGATGGACCGGGCCACGCGGCTCGGGGGCTCCGGGGGCGGCGGCGGGATGCGGCTCGGCCTGTGCCGCGGCGCCTGCGCCTCGCGGCCGATGGGCAGGTCGGCGAGGTCGTCGAGCAGCCCCAGCGAGGGGTCGCTGGCGCGGAAGGTCGGAAGCTCCTCGTCGGGGTCGATGGTGAAGTCGATCGCCTCGTCGCCGGGCGCGATGTGCACCTCCGGCGCGGGGTCGTGCGCGGCGATGGGCGCGGGCCGCGGCCTGATGCTGGACGGCGGCAGGGGGTCGGGAATCGGGGGGATGGTCGGCGCCGTGAAGATGGACGCGGCGTTGGACGAGATCATGGCAGGGCGCGCGGGCGCACGCGGCGGCGGCGGGCGGCTCGGGCGCACGGCCACCCCGGCATCGGGTGGGATCGAGGCCACGACCTCGTCGGGCGCCTCGGGCGAGGGGACCGTTACCGACGGAGGAATCAGCGTGGCGCCCGATCGATCGAACCCGTCTTCCGACGGCGGGATGTCGGACCCCACCTTGCGGATTCGCCGTCGGACCACCCGCATGCTGGACTCCGGGGCCGGGGTGATCTCAACCGCCGCCGGCGGCATGGTGATCATCGCCGATTCGGTCTCCGAGACCGAGACCTCGACCTCATCGCTGGCGGTGATCTCTACGTCGCTGACCGTGTCGAGCACGACCGGGGTGTCGGAGAGGAGCGGCTCGTGATCCAGGTCGGTCAGCTCGAGCTCCGGGGCGGTGGTCGCCGCCCCGAGGGTGTCGTGGGTGCCGGTGGGAATTCGGAGGCCCCGGCGGCTCTTGCGCACGCGCCGCTCACCCTCGGCGGCGGTCTCCGGGTCCGACCCATTCGGTGGATTGACGCTGCGTTCACTCATCAGGACGCCTCCCCATCGAGCGCCCGCGCCACCGCGTCGCCGACCCGCACCGGCGTCGGGTCGCTACCCTGCGAAGCCACCCAGCGGCCGTGCGCTGCCGGGCCGAGAAGCACCACCACCGTCGAGCCGAGCTGAAACGCGCCGAGCTCGTCGCCCTTCGCCAGCGCCGGGCCCTCACCCTCGCGGAAGCTGCGCACGGCCGCGCGGCCGCCGAGCTCGGGCCTCGGCGGAGCGTCGATGGTGAGGGTGATCTTCCCGACCACGAAGGCGCCGACGAAGACCACCGCGGCGGGGCCGAGCGCCGTGTCGACGTGCACCACCACCCGCTCGTTGCGCGCGAAGAGTCCGGGCACGGTGCGCACCCCCATCGCGTTGACCGGGAAGAGGTCGCCCGGGATGTGCCGCACCTCGCGCACGCGGCCCGCCACGGGGCTGTGCACCCGGTGGTAGTCGCGGGGCGAGAGATACACGATGAAGTAATGCCCACCCTCGTAGGCGCGCGCCGCGTCGGCGTCGTCGAGGAGCGTGGCGGCGTCATACTCCTGGCCCTTCACCGTGAAGCGCCGGTCGATGGTGACCGGGCCCGCGTCGTCGAGGCGGCCGTCGGCGGGCGAGACCACCGTGGCGGGGTCGGCGTCGACGCGGTGGATGCCCTCGCGGAGCTGCCGGGTGAAGAACTCGTTGAAGCTGCGAAACCCGCCGGAGGGGACCACGGCCTCGTCGAGCGCGACGTCGTACGCGCGACTATAGATCGCGAGCACCGGGCGAAGCAGGGGGAGGGGGATACGAGCCTCGGTAAAGCGCCCGAGCGCGCGGGTGATGCGACCTCGCGGGAGCAGGTGCAGGAGGGAGGCGGCGGCGCGCGAACGGAGGGGAACCATCAGGGTTGGGCTCGTGGCGTCGTCGACGCGCTCGGAGCCTAAGATGCGCCGCGACGCGGGGTCAACAGATCCCTCGCGTCGCGCGCCGGAAGCATCAGACGTCGTAGTACAGGTGGTACTCGTACGGCACCGGGCGGAGGCGCACCGGGTCGAGCTCCTTCTCGTGCTTGTACGAGACCCAGGTCTCGATCAGCTCCTTCGAGAAGACGTCGCCCTTCAGGAGGAACTCGTGATCCTTCTCGAGGGCGTCGAGGGCCTCGCCGAGCGAGCCGGCGACCTGCGGGACGTTCTGCAGCTCCTCCGGCGAGAGCGAGTAGATGTCCTTGTCGAGCGCGTCCCCGGGGTGGATCTTCTTCTCGATGCCGTCGAGGCCGGCCATCACCAGCGCCGCGAAGGCGAGGTAGGGGTTGCAGCTCGGGTCGGGGAAGCGGACCTCGATGCGCTTGGCCTTCGGCGACGGCGAGAACATCGGGATGCGGATGGACGCCGAGCGGTTGCGCGACGAGTACGCGAGGTTGACCGGCGCCTCGTAGCCCGGCACCAGGCGGCGGTAGCTGTTGGTCGTCGGGTTGGTGATCGCGTTGAGCGCCTTGGCGTGCTTGAGCACGCCGCCGATGTAGAACATCGCCATCTCGCTCATGCCCGCGTAGCCGTTGCCCGCGAAGAGCGGCTTGCCGTCCTTCCAGAGCGACTGGTGGCAGTGCATGCCCGAGCCGTTGTCACCGAAGAGGGGCTTCGGCATGAAGGTCGCGGTCTTGCCGGCGCGCTTCGCGACGTTCTTGACGATGTACTTGAACCACATGGTCTTGTCGGCCATGCGAACCAGCGAGTCGAACTTCATGTCGATCTCGCACTGGCCCGCGGTGGCGACCTCGTGGTGGCTGGTCTCGATCTCGATGCCCGCAGCCTCCATGGCCTCGACCATCTCGGTGCGGAGGTCCATCAGGCTGTCGTGCGGGGCGACGGGGAAGTAGCCCTCCTTCGAGCGGATGGTGTAGCCCCCGTTGCCGCCGGGGATCTCCTTGCCGGAGTTCCAGTGGGCTTCCTTGGAGTCGACCTGGAAGAAGTTGTGGTTCTGGCTGGTGGAGTAGCGGACGTCGTCGAAGACGAAGAACTCCGCCTCGGGGCCGACGTACACGGTGTCGGCGAGGCCCGTCGAGCGCACGTACTGCTCGACCTTGCGGGCGATGAAGCGGGGATCGCGGTCGTAGGACTCGCGGGTGATCGGGTCGACCACGTTGGCGATCATGCTGAGCGTCGGCCGCGCCATGAACGGGTCCATCACCGCAGTGCTGGCGTCCGGCAGGAGGAGCATGTCGGACTCGTTGATGGCCCTCCAGCCGCGGATGGAGCTGCCGTCGAACCCGAAGCCGTCCTCGAAGGCCTCTTCGGTGATGCGGTGCATCGGCACGCTGGTGTGCTGCCACTGCCCGAACAGGTCGCAGAACTTGAGGTCGACCATCACCGCGCCGCCGTCCTTGCCGAGGGCGATCGCTTCCTTGTGCTTCTTCGTCGTCGTCATAACAGTCTCGTCAGCTCCTCTATCGTTCAGATGGCGTCGTGGCCGCGCTCGCCGGTGCGGATGCGAACGGCCTCTTCGATGGGCACCACGAAGATCTTCCCGTCGCCGATGCGACCGGTCTTCGCGCTGCGCTCGATGGCGTCGATGACGGCGTTGACCTGGTCGTCGGTCACGACGACCTCGATCTTCACCTTCGGCACGAAGTCCACCACGTAGGCGCTGCCCCGGTAGACCTCCTTGCGGCCGCCCGTCCGGCCGAAGCCCTTGACCTCGGTGACGGTCATGCCCTGCACGCCGACCTCGGCGAGAGCGTCCTTCACCTCGTCGAGCTTGAACGGCTTGATGATCGCCTCGACTCGCTTCATCGCGCCGCCCTTGTAGGCCCATTCAACGTAAAGGGACAGTAAAGTTCACTGCGCCCGTGCGGGGTTGGGCGCCCCGGTATACTCCGCCCGCTTGTCGCATCCCTACGAAGGAGCCTCCGCGATGCTTCGTCTGTCCGCGTTCGCCGTCTGCCTCGTCGTGCTCTCCCTGGTGGGTTGCTCGGACCCGGCGCCGCCCACCTTCGCCGACGCGGGGACGATGGACGCGCCCGAGGCCGAGGTCTTCTCGTACCCGCTGGACGTAAACGTGCCGGAGTCCCGCGGGCGCGTGTGTGAACGCAGCGCGCAGTGCGACGACGGCGTGACTTGCACCATGGACTACTGCTCCACGGACGGGCGCTGCGCCAACGTGCCCGACACCTCGCAGTGCGACGACGGCGTGTACTGCAACGGCCTGGAGACCTGCGACCTGCGCCGCGGGTGCGTGCGGGGTGCGCCGCTCGCCTGCGACGACAACGACGGCTGCACCACCGACCGCTGCGACGAGATGACCCGCGTGTGCCAGCACAGCCCGCGGGACTTCGACCGCGACGGCGACCCCGACATCGGCTGCCGATCGACGCAGTGCCCCGACGGCGGCGCGCCCGACGACGACGCCGGGCTCTGCTGGGTGGGCTCGGACTGCGACGATCGCGACCCGCGGGTCAACGGCACGCTCCCCGAGATCTGCGGCGACGCGGTGGACAACAACTGCAACGGCCAGATCGACGCGATGGAGACCGGCGGCTGCGTGCGCCCGCCGCACGACCGCTGCGACGACGCGCTGGACGTCTCCGCGGGCGGACGCTTCACCGTCGCGATGGCGGGCACCACCGGGGACTACATGTTCCGCTGCGGGGGCGGCACCCAGGGGCGCGATGCCGTGCTGCGGCTCAACCTCACGAGCCCGCGCGACGTGGCCGTCACCGCCCAGCCGCGCACGGGATTCGGCGTCGTCTACCTGATGGTTCAGAACGTCTGCGGCTCGACCATGGCGGCGGACACCCGCGACTGCCTCCTCGGGTTCCCCACGATCTGGCGTACGCACAGCCTCCCGGCGGGCGAGTACTTCTTCCTCCTCGGCACCTCCGCCGGCAGCACCGGCGCGGCCTCCGACGTCCTCGTCGACGTGCAGCTGAGCGACCCGGTTCCGCCTGCGACCAATGACTCCTGCGCCACCCCCATCGAGGTGCCCGCCGTCGGCGGAACCTTCCGCGGCGACACCATCGGCGTCGTCGACGACGTGACCACCCGCTGCGGCTCGTCGACCCCGGACGTCTTCTACCGCCTCACCCTCACCGAGACCCGGGACATCATCGCCCGCGCGACCGGCAGCGGCACCGACACCGTCACCGTCTCCCTGCTCGATCAGTGCGTGCGCTCCCCCATGACCCTCCGCTGCGACAGCGGCACGGGGCCGTCGTTCATCGCTCGCTCGATGCCCGCGGGCACCTACTTCATCGCGGTCGAGGGCCGCAGCCTGCCGGGCTACACCCTCACGGTGGAGACCGCCGCGCCCTCCGCCCCGCCCGCGGGGGACACCTGCGCGAGCCCGCTCGCGCTCACCGCCGGCGCCGCCGCGCGGGGGTCGTTCATGCCCTTCGAGAGCGACCTCCCGGTGTCATGCAACGGCGGCACGGCGCGCGACGCGGTCTACCGCTTCGAGCTCGCCGAGCGCCTGGACGTCACCCTCACCGCCCGCGGCGGAGCGAGCGACTACTTCTACGTCGCGCTCCAGACGATGTGCGGCGTGCGCACCAGCGAGCGCGGCTGCCGCGGCGGCGCCCCCTCGCGGCTGACCCTGCGCGGCCTCGACCCGGGGCGGTACTTCGTCGTCGTGCGGGGCTCCCGCCCGGTGGACTACGAGCTCCTCCTGGAGACCCGCCCCGCGCTCGCCCCCGTCGCCGTGATGGGCAACGAGACCTGCGAGTCGGCCCAGGTGATCCCCTCCGGGGGCGGGCTGTACTCCGGCGACACCACGATGATGGCCCACGAGTACACCTTCCCCTGCGCCACGGGCTCGATGGCGGGCGACGCCGTCTACCGCTACCGCGTCGAGCGCGCGGGGCGCGTGCTGTTCTCCACGGAGGGATCTGCCTTCGACACCGTGCTGTGGGTGACCCGCGCGGACGCGTGCCCCGGCTCGGCCCTCCCGGGTCTCTCGACCTTCCAGGTGTGCAACGACGACGGGCCGGGCATCGGGCTCTCGTCGTCGCTCGAGCTCACGCTCGCCCCGGGCGACTACTACGTCCACGTGAGCGGGCTCTACACCACCGCGCGCGGGATGTACTTCCTGGCCGTCACCCCGTCGGCCGCGGCGCCCTGAGGGCGCGGCCCGGCGCTTACCGGGTCAGGTACTCGCCGCGGCCGGAGTACGCGCTCCAGTACTGCGGGCCGATGGTGGTGTACGTGAAGCGGTTGAAGTCGAAGCCGGTGAGCCGAAGGCCCACCAGCGAGAGGGTGAGAATCGACCCGCTGGGCAGGTCGCTCAGGCCCATCAGGGCGGAGAGGTCGGGGTACCGGAAGGTGCGCTCGGCCCCCGGCGCGATGTGCTGCCACGAGCTGGTGGGCCACTGCATGGTGAAGAGCAGGAGGTCCGGCGCCTCGCCCTCGATGCCGACGCGCACCGTGCGGTCGGCGGGCAGGCGGGCGCCGGTGTCCGGCGAGGTCATCTGGGGGATGCCCAGCCAGCCGCGCACCCGCACGGCCTCGTCGGGCGAGGTGATGCCCGAGATGACCAGGCCGGTGCAGGGCGCCGGGGTGTCCTGGAAGGCCGTCGGGCCGGTGACGGGCCCCGAGGCGAGGCGCGCGTGCACGGTGAGGCGCGCGTCCGCGAGGTTGCGGTTGAAGGCCGGCAGACCGGAGAGACGGAAGCTCCCGCCGTCGATGCCCGTGACCGTCGCGTGGGGCATCGGGATCACGCCCTCTCCGCCGAGGTCGATGAAGCCGCTCGCGTGGAACTGGTCGGGCGCGTCAGGGTCGGTGCCCGGGAGCGGCGCGACCTCGAGGGGGGTCTCGTGGTCGAGCGGGATGTTCATGTCGATGACGACGTTCTCGATCGCCGCCCGCGGCGCGCCGAGCACGCTTCGGGCGACGCCCATCACCCACGGGATGAAGCGCACCGGGGTCATGGACCCGACGGGGACAACGTTCTCCAGGCCCGCGAGCGCATAGACGGCCACCGCCGCGGGGCGCGCCTGGAGCTGGAAGGGGTACCCGCGCCCGCCCGCCGCGGGGTTCACGATCTCGAGCAAGACGTCGCGCTGCTGGGCGAGCGCAGCGCCGGTGGGGTCGGCGGTGAAGATGTCCGGCCGCGAGACCCAGACGTAGGCCACCCGGCGGAAGCCCGGGCGGGGCTCCGGGATGTTCGACCACGGGTTGGGCGCGAACTCGTTGGGCCCCGCCCACACGAGCTCGCCCGAGATGGTCGCGGGGTACACCGGGCGCTGCGGCATCCCCATGGGCATTCCCGGGCTGCCGCACCCGGGGATCATCAAGGGCTGGAGGTAGATGGTCGCGTTGCGGGCGTCGAAGGACTGGATGGTGGTGGTGGTGTGGCACCGCTCGGAGGCCGTGACCGTCACCGGCGGACGCAGCGTCGGAGGCGAGAGGGTGACCTGCCCCCGCGCGCTGGTCTGCCCCGCGCTCGGCGGCACCGCGCCGGGCTCGTTGTTGAGGAACACGAAGGCCGAGGGCACCGGGTCGCCGCTCATCGCGTCGAGCACGGTGACCGTGATGGTCCCCGCGAGCGCGCCGCCCGAGAGCCCGCCGCCGACGCTGTCGGCGCTGTCGGCGTACGTGTACCCGTCAGGGATGCTCAGCGGCTCGTCTTCGCTGTCGATGGCCACGGACACCCGGCCGTCGGGGTGCTCGGGCGTGAGGCACGACGCCAGCTCCGGGCTCGTGACCGTCAGCATCGTGCAGGGCGCGCCGTCGAAGGTGATCCGCATCCCGTCGCGGAAGCGGGTGCCGAGGCCGTGCACGCTCACCCGCGCGCCGCCGGTGGTCGGCCCGATGGGCGGGTCGACGTAGAAGCTGTCGTAGCGGTAGCCGTTGGGGAGCGTGGAGATGCGGCCGGCGATCTCGACCTCCACATCGACCTCGCCCGCGCGGCCCGCGGGCGTGCGCACGGTGATGCGGTTGCGGTCGACGAAGGTGGTGTAACGGGGCTGCACGAGGTTGCCCCCGAAGCGCACCACCGCGCCGTCGGCGAAGTTCGACCCGCGGAGCGTCACCTCGGTGCCGCCGAGGAAGGCGCCGTGACCCGGCTGCACGCTCAGCAGCGTGGGCGCGGGCGCAGGGCGCGCGTCGGGGCCCGTGTCGACCCGGGCGTCGGAGCCGGCGTCGATGCGCTCGGGGGGAATGTCGACCGACTCGGTGGCGCAGCCGCCCAGCAGTCCGAAGGCGGCGAACGGGAGAGTGCACCGGAGGCGTGTGGCGACGGGCATAGGGGATCTCAGGCTCCTCGCGCGGAGTATCGGGGACGCGTAGCCCCGAACGCAACGCGCCATCCCCCTCTGGTCATGGGCGATATGGGTGCTTGACCTACATCGGATCCAAGCCGTACCCGGCCGTCGTTCGCGTCGGTCGTTGCGAGCGGGCGCCGGAGCCAAAGGGCGATGACGGCCAATGGGACTTCGACGGACGCGCTTCGGTTTCGGGGTGTGTGGTGTGGCCCTCGCGCTCTCCGGCTGCGCCACCGACGAGGCCCCGGAGGACCTCGCGGTGATCTCGCGCACCGAGACGAAGTACCCCGACTACCACCGCGTCGGAGAGGACGGGCGGCTCGTCATCGGGTCGTACTTCGGCGAGGACAAGCACGACGACCCCAACGACCACGGCGCGCGCAACCTGTTCCAGTACCTCCGCGCGGTGCTGCAGGCGCGGCCCGATCTGCCTCGCGGCCCTCCTGCGCCAGCGCGTCGAGGCGGGCTCCGGCCTCTCCACGGGTCGCTTCGCGCTGGCCTTCCTCGACGGCCGCTTCCGATCGTACGCCGACATCCTCGGCGCGGTGCGGGTCGACCTCCCCTGCGGAGCGCGGCCACGACGCCAACCGCGTCGCCGACGGCGAGACCGACAACACCTTCGCGCCGAGCCGTCAGCGCATGACCCTGGCCTTCACGCGCTGAGCGCCTACCGCTGCTCCTCGGGCACCCAGTCCGTGTCCCGCCCGCCGATCTTGATGACCTGCACCGCGCGCCCCGCCGGGTCGGTCTCCTTCCGATAGACCTTCATCCCGCCGCTGTAGTCGCGGTCGCTCGCGATCACCGCCGCCATCAGGTCGACGACGGCGCCGGGGGGCACCGCGGCCTCCTCCGCGCTCACCCCGCTGGCCGCGCGGTTGGGGGCGAGCCTCGCGCGGTACAGCGCCTCGCACGCGTACATGTTGCCGATGCCCGCCTGCTGCGACTGGTCGAGGAGGATCTCCTTGGTTCTGACGGGTTGGGGGGGGGCCTCAACGCTCGTGGAGGGGCGGAGGCAAGAACCGCAAGGGCGCAAGGGTCGCAAGGGGCCAACAGGGGAATGGGGGGGCAAAGGGGAGCGATGGGCTGGGCGGTCAGGCGCTCGAGTCGTTCACGCCCAACGTCTCGTGAGACCGCGCCGCCGCCTGCGGCAAGCACTCGTGCTCCTCCCTTGCGACCCTCGCGCCCTTGCGGTTTCTGCCTCTGCCCCTCCACGAGCGTTGATGCCCCCACCCCCCAACCCGTCAGAACTCCTGCGGTGCGGTACTAGAGCGGTGGCCCGGTGGGTTGAGCACACCGTCTCGCGAGCCCCCACCCTTGCCCTCCCCCACGAGTGGGGGAGGGTGCAGAAAACCCTTCTTCCACAGTGCTCTGGCGCTCCGACCTC
>Ga0247843_1006813_pt1 | contig 14575 bp, 11 predicted proteins | sample LaCruzMarch2017__FD_192420 | JGI IMG/M metagenome (GOLD analysis project Ga0247843, IMG submission 192420) | Freshwater microbial communities from meromictic Lake La Cruz, Castile-La Mancha, Spain - LaCruzMarch2017_8m | ecosystem: Environmental > Aquatic > Freshwater > Lake | place: Spain...
CTCCTCTGGCTGTTTTTTCTCGTAAAAAAATCAAACCAAAGAAGCTCAGGATGGACAAATCCTAATAATCTTAATAATCCTAAAAAAGTGACTCTTTTTGCCGCGCCCTACTCAAAGATAGAGACCCATTCCCCTCAAACCTCTAGATAAAATGACTTTATATGAGCCAGTTTAGGCTCATCATTTGTGAATTCAATCTGGGAAAGTTACACTGTTGTGGGTCGGAGGTTCATCTTGAGAATAAGTCACATTGGTCCTAGTCAAATCATGTTTACTTTCTTTGTATTTTTATCTTTTCAGGAAATTGTGAAAGCTCAGGGAAATCCACTTGGCAACGTCGATTGCGCTCAGTTGCACCAACAAGCTTTGCAAATAAGACAAGAACGAAATGCCGCGCTGGTTAGCGCAAGAGCACTTGCTGGGCTCGGTCAAAATGCGCCGATCCGAGAGGCAAGCTGCGAAGCTGTTCCGGTTCCCGCGACTGCGAAAGCATGTCTTAAGTTTCTTGAACTTGCCGATACGATTTTTTGCAGACTCTTGCCATACGATCGTGAGTTTCAAAGTCGGTGTCCACCGCCGATTCCTAGAGAAGTAATTGATTCAAACTATCGGGCCGCGAGCTGCGAAATAAGCTAGATCTTTGAAAAAAACCCCTGTCATGAACATAACAGGGGTTGTCTTCATTCCACTGAGATATCTTCTTCCAATCGTGCATGAACCGATGTTCTGCGAAAAGGGAGAAATCTCATGAGAAGACCCACCAAAAAGAATCTTCTCGCAATGGTACTTGCAGCAGTTTTGTCGTTTTCTATTTCGCCAGCTTTCGCGCTTGGACCGGGGATTAGTGGAGGCGGCAATCTGATTCCCGATCCTCCGCCAACTGTAGAAGAAGTGAAAATCGCAATTCAAGAAGCTCGAAGATCACTTCCTTTCGTTTTGAATACGATCGAAGCAGAGGTTGTTCGCATCAAAGCAGGAAGAAATATTGGTTCCCATGCAGTCTTTGGAACTTTTTTGTCTCAGTTTCCAATTTCTTTCATTCAAACCCTTTTTCCCTGGCCTTCACCGAAAATGAACATCCAAGATCGTCTGCTTAAAATTAAAATTAAAGTGAGTGACAACAAACCTTGTGTCGACGGGCTTGGATCTCACAAAGCAGCGAGCGCGATTCCTTTCGAAAATGATGAAATCTGTTTCAGTATTCCGGAAATACAAAAACACTCGACTCGCACCAACATCAAAAAGCGAGTCGTGGCATTGCTTGCTCATGAGGTGATGCACAAACAAGGGATTCACGAAGAAGAACCCATCCAAAAAATGGAACAGTTCATTGAACGCAATTTGCCAGATGATCCCTTGAAGCTCATCCTTTTCAATTTTTCGAACACAAATGCAGACGGCAGTCAGACTCAGGGCAGTTTGCTCAGCCTCATTAAAAAAAGTAGTGAAGCTGCTCTTGCGGAGCTTGCCACTGGCAAGGACCGGGGTCTGACTTGTTTGAGGGTAGGCCTCATATCAGGTTTGATCCAGGGCTTGGATGGTGTCATGGAGCTGAAACCTTTCCTCTTACAGATCAATCGGCCAAGCTCTTTGGCGGAAATAAAAGCCCTCAAGCTGAGGGGATCTTTTCTGCCTTTCTACTGCCAGAGCTTCAGCGCAGCAGAAGCAAAGGCAGTCGATGATTTTTTCCAAAGTCGTGAGATTTATTCGTTTAAGACCCAAGAGAACGCAGACCCCGTGCTTTCAACGATTAGTGGCTACCTGCTGAGACCACAATTTCAAAACACAAAAAGGCTTGCGACTGAGCTTCAAGAGTCGCTGAAAAGCATCAAAAACCTTGAACTCATGTATCTGTTCCAGCGGGACCATCATTTGGTGAACTCCATCGAACTGGAAAGATTAGCAAATTAAGCATTGAAATTTTACGAATTTCAGAAGGCAAAAGATTGTTCTTCGATTCACTTTCTAGCAAGTCGATGTACTTTGAATTTGCATAATACTTTAATAGTAAAGCCCATTGAGGGAACGACGGACACTTCTGGGTAATGAAACAAAGACATTCTGAATCCGAGTGATCTTTCGCCTTGCCTAGTGAAAAAAGAAAAGTTTTTCGATTGTTAAAGTGAATCAACAAATAAGCTTTCCAATTTTTCTTCAACAGGACAAATCTGGATCAAATCCCCGGGATCTGGTTATATCCAAGCTGATCGCAGTTTTCTGCTGGAACAGCCTTGGCAATGTAATTAATTGTTCGCAATTATGCAGAACAAAATAACAAAGGGAGAGATCTATATGGAATTAAGAGCCGCAACGAAAATTTTAGCGCTTTTCATGACACTGCTTTCATTGAACGTGGAAGCTCAGACAAGATGGGATGACGAAGGATTTGGCCAGGGATTTGGCCAAAACATTGAGGCCGGAGGCACTGAACGGGCAGTTCCCAGAGCAACAAGGCGCTTTCAGGACATGAATGCTAAGCCCGCTCCTCGTAAACAATCAGTGCCAACAGGTCCAAACATCCAGCTCAAATGCGAATGCGAATTTGTGGGTTATTCAGGTAGGGAGACACCAAATATCGTTGAGACCCTTAAGGAAGTTGATATGACTTCGAAGGAATACTCAAATAAAGCTTTGAGGCTCAAAATATGTTCTCAAACTGCATCTGACCACACAAAACAACACCAGCATTTATTAGCTTTAAAAATCAGTTGTGTGAAAGCAGGAACTACCCAGGTTTGGAATCCCGAAATCAACGTCTACGAACAGGATAATGACATCAACGTCTATGGGATTCCTCATACGGGGAGGGATGAGCGACAGGGGAAGAATGGGAGCATTAGCGATAGTCTAACTCATCCAGGCAGCCGATGATAAATGACGACATAGCTCCCTTACTAGGGGTCCTAATTTTGTGTTAAAGTTCATTTTTCAGGCTCACTTCATGCACTCATGAAGTGAGCTCATTGTTGAGTGTTTTTGCCAAGAGCGATCAGATAGCTTTGCACAGCTGAACAACAGCAATGAGTGGTACATTAAGTTCTGGCTGCGGGCGCAGAAAGTTGAGCCCAGCTCTTTTTCCAGAACTGAACTTCCTGGCCAGAAAGTAAATAGTCATTGCAGGCAAAGCGCAAACTGAGTGGCAGGTGAGGAAGGCTCATAAAACTTTGTTGGCGCCGGCTGCCTCGCCTGAGCATTGATTCTACATCTTTCACTCGAGGAATTAATTCCATTGCGGCAAGAATATCGGCCTGTTCAGTTTTAAAGAGGCCCAAATCTCGGCGCATAAAAATATCCAAGGCTTCGAGGGTCTCTTTTTCGGCGCCAGAATCAACGGCAGTTTCGCTGCCCATCATGGATTTATAAAAAGCCCAAATCAGCGGCGCAAAAACTTCCGTCGGCAGCTGCGGGTTCAAACAAATTTGATCTTTGCTGCGCAAATAATGAAGAAATAGTTCGAGTCTTTCGGGTGCTTCAAAAATTGGATTCAGCGCTGGAGCTATCTGTTGCAAGATCCCTAAGTCCCACATCTCAAGAAAGGCGCGTTCGGGCTCCGCCAGGCGAAGAATTTTTATGAATTCCTCGCGACGCCGAGGCAAAACGGCCTTCTGTAGTTCTGAAGCGTGGGACTGCATGGCGCTTCGAAGCTCCGAAGCAATTTGAAAATTGAGCTTATGCGCCAAACGAATGGCGCGCAGAATTCGAATGGAATCCTCGATGATGCGAGTCGCAGGATCGCCAATCATCCGCAGGGTTCTTGAGGCGATGTCGGCCAGCCCGCTGGCGTAATCGATCAGCTGATCAGCAACCGGATCATAAAAAAGTGCGTTGACTGTGAAATCCCGGCGAAGGGCATCCTCCTCGGGAGTGCCAAAAAAATTATCTGCAGAAGGGTGGGAGCCTTCTGGCAGTTCTGCAATGTCTTCTGCCTTACCACTGCGTCGGAAGGTGGCCACCTCAAATTGTTGATCCCGTCTTTTCACTAAAACCAAACGGAATCTTTTGCCGATCACAAAACTTTGGGGAACGCATTTACGCACTTCTTGCGGAGAGGCATTGGTCGCAATGTCGTAATCTTTAGGATGCACTCCAACCAACAAATCGCGGACACAGCCGCCAACTAGATAAGACACATAGCCTCGTCTTTGGAGCTGCTCTACAATTTGTCGGGCATGTGGATCAATCCAACTTGCATGGAGCTGTGGTTTGCGCTTAACTTTCACCTCTTAAGCTATGTCATCATTCCTTTCACAATTCAATTTTCAAATCTTTCAAGATGGTCAGGTTATTAGCCAGACCGGTCAGCCCTTGCCACCGGCTTCGCCCCTTAAAAAGTGGGTCTTCCTACATGGGCTCATGGGTTATGGCCTGAATTGGCGGCGAATTGCTGTTTCTCTCAGCGCTGGACAGCAGGTCCTGATTTTTGATCAGCGAGGACATGGAAAGTCTTTTCAGCCCAGTCACGGATTTGCTCCTTCTGATTTTGCTCAAGATTTGTATCAAATCGTTTCAGAGCTGGCTTGGGACCGATTTTTTTTAGTGGGTCACTCGATGGGTGGCCGGAACGCAGTTTCCTTTGCGGCTCGATGGCCAGAAAAGGTTGAAAAGTTGGTCATCGAAGACATCGGTCCTGACGGTCGGCCCGAGGCTGTTCAATATTTTCAGGAACTCTTTGCTTCGATTCCCACACCTTTTCCCACAAAGCGCAGAGCCAAAGATTTTTTTATGAACGAGTTTCAAAGCTCAAAATTCGGGCAACGCTTTGGAGCTTCAGAAACCTTGGGTCAATACCTCTACTCGAATTTGACCGATGGAACTGCATTACCAGATGGAACTCTTGCTCCTGTAGATTGGCGATTCTCGACCAAAGCTATTCTGGAAATTGTGATTCAAGGAAGGGCCACCGATCAGTGGGATGAGTTTCGTGCTTTGATCATGCCGACTCTCCTGGTTCGAGGGGAACATTCTCAAGATCTTGATAAAGACACTTTTCGGCGAGCCTCTGTCAGTAATCCAAATATTCACGGAGTGGAGATTCCTAACGCAGGGCACTGGGTGCATTATGATCAGGCCGATCGCTTTATCGAAGAACTGCGGAAATTTTCTGAGGAATAAGCCGTTTTGACTTTGGCCAACTTCCTAAAGTAGGTTGGCCACTGATCTCAATTCGGGAGTAAATTTTTGAAATTTAGTGAACTTGGTCTAGAACCCAGCCTCGAAAAATCCATCCAAGCCTTAGGCTACCAAGAATGCACGCCGATTCAGGAAGCCATCATCCCAGAAATTCTGAAGGGCCGTGACGTTTCCGGTCTGGCGCAGACGGGCACCGGTAAAACAGGAGCCTTTCTGATTCCTCTGATGGATCGGATTCTTAAGTCGCGGCTGCAACCAGCGGAAGAATCGAGATCCAGTCAGTCAACGACAACGGGCTCAACGGACACTTCAATGCCCGCCGATGCGAGCTCAGCGCCCACCACCGAAGAAGTTCCTGAAGGTCGTCCGCAATTTGTGGAGTCTCGATTCTTTAAGGACTTTAGTCCGAACCAATTTATTCTCGTGTTAGTTCCGACTCGTGAATTGGCTGAGCAAGTTTATCAAAACATCGAAGAGCTCGGCAAAGATTCCAATCTGCGTGGGGTCGCCGTTTACGGCGGTACTGGTTACGACAAACAAAAAGAAGGCTTCAAATCTGGAGTTGAATTTTGTGTCGCAACGCCAGGGCGCTTGATTGATCTTTATAAAGATCATGTCGTTGATTTGAAACAAGTGCGTGCCATCGTTTTTGACGAAGCCGATCGAATGTTCGATATGGGTTTCAAAGATGATATGAAATTCATTCTTCAGCGCGTGCCTCGGGAACGCCAATTTCTTGTCTTCAGTGCGACCCTCAATTTCGACGTCATGAATACGGCTTATCAATTTGGTGCCGAACCACTTGAAGTCAACGTCAGCAAAGATCAGGCAAAGGCCGAAAATGTGAAAGACTCCATTTTTCATGTGGGCTTTTACGACAAGCCGGCGGCGCTGCTGTCGCTCTTGAATCGTTTCAAGCCTCAACAGGCCATGGTATTTAGCAATTTCAAAATGAATGTGGAACGCTTGGCACATTTTCTGACTCAGAACGGTCATGCGGCGACAGGAATTTCAAGTTTGCTGACTCAAGCCCAGCGCAATCGCGTGATTGAAATGTTTCGTGATTCCAAAACTCCGGCGATTATGGTCGCGACGGACGTGGCGGCCCGAGGCCTTGATATCAAGGGCGTCGATCTCGTGGTGAATTTTGAATTACCGGACGATGCTGAATCTTACGTTCACCGCATTGGCCGTACTGGTCGTGCCGGTGCCGAAGGTTTGGCTTTTTCCCTCGTGAGTGATCGAGATGTGGAGGCTTTGGGCCGCATCGAAAACTACCTCAAACATAAAGTTGAAGTGGGTTGGATCGAGGACTCTGAGATCGTCAAAGAATTTGTTCCCTTTCCTTCGGAATCCGAAATGCTGCGATTTGGTCGCACCCCCTCCGCAGGTGGAGGCTCAGGCCGCCGCGATGATCGCGGTGGTGGACGGGGACCTCGCCGTGAAGGCGACGGGCGCCGTGGCCAAGGACGACCAGATCACCGAGCAGAGGGTCGTCCCGACCGTGGGCCTTCCGAGCGCAGACCACCAAGAGGTGATCATCCGAATGATGCTAGAGCTCAGGCCCGAGGCCGGAAACCTGGACCCATTGGTCCTAGGGTTGGCTCAATGGATGAAGCTGGGGCAACCGGCATGGCGGGTGCACCACGCAATGGGGGCAACGATCAACAGAGAGATCATCGCCGACCTCGACGACCCGATGGACTTCCGGGTCAACCACGAGGTGATAGATCACAAGGCCGCGATCAAGGCCGCGACCAGAATCGCGATACACGAGACAGCCGACCTCGCGAAGCCGGAGGCGCGCCGGGACCTAATAGAAATCGACGCGATCGCAATGTGCGAGAGGGCGATTTTAAAGAGGGACAAGGGCGCAGACGACCACCGAACGGACCAGGTCAGCGTGGCCCAGGTAGCCCAGGAGGTCCAGGACCTGCACCTCAAAAGTCAGCTCCGACAATTGTTGCAAAAGTATCGGCCTTCTTTAAAAAGATTTTTGTGGGTTCTTCTCAATCCAAGTGAAGTTTTTGATCCAACGATTGCACTCAATCAAGCTTTGGCTAAAGCTTGATTTCTCATCCTGACAGGTAATTTGTACGATCGTTTTCTCGCGCATAAAAAAAGCCTGGCGAACCTTTTTGTTTTGTTTTCGATGAAACAAGTCGATTACAAAACCGGGCGAATCTTTTTGTTTGAAATTCTGTGTCCCTAAAAGTTCAAAGCCAAGGCTGGAGTATTCAGAGAGATACTGCTTGCTGTATTCTTCGAGGCTGAGTTTGCGACTGATGCTGTCAGTATTGAGCCTCAGCGTCGCATTTGGAAATTTTATTTTGGAATTTTTAATTTGGGTGAATTCGATATCCAGCTCAAGCTGGGTAGTTTTTTCAATTCTATTGAGATTCCAGCTAGTTCCTTGGTTGGAAATCCTGAAACCTTTACCAAAAAATGGAATTGAAAAAGATGGATCCAGCAAAGCAGAACCTGGTCCCCCCGGGACAGGAGCCGCCCAAGCATTAGATATAAAAAGACAAATGGCGAACAGATAAAGTTTCAGACTTCGAACCCTCGTTTCTAAATAATGATACCCATAAAGCTTTCTGACTTCAATTTTTGTCCGGTCCAGACTATGACTCTACGACCTTCTGCCCTCCTCAGGTCCCCAAGACCTGCGGCGACAGAATCCATCAGAGCAACAGACGTTTTTAGAAGAAGGAGTCCTTTCTATGACCAGGCTTTTTAATCTTTCGATCCGCACAGCCGCTATTGCGGTCCTGATCACGGGCTGTCAGAAGTCCTCGAACAATGAATCCGGAGCATTAGACATCCAGGATTCTAACAACAAGGGCTTTTTCTCAGATCGACCCACAAAGCCTTCTACGGATCCAAAGAAGAATTTTTTCTTTGGCTTGGTGAAGCTTAAGACTCCTTCTATTTTCTCAACTGGGAAAATTGAAAATGGCAAAGTTGTAGTCGATGCCGAACAAGTGAAAGCCATCGAAGAGGAACAAAAGCAGTTCCTGTCTTCTTTTGCGATGCTTTCTCCTGAAGTGAAGGCGATCTACACTTATAAGTATTTAGTGAACGCGGTCGCGATTTACGTTCCTGGCGAAGTTGTTGCGCGCATTCGAGCCATGCAAGGCGTTCTTGATGTTGTGGAAGCTGCAAGCTTTCGCCGTCCTCAGATCGAAAGTCTCCCTTCGTCTTCTGTTTTCTCAATCAACGAGAGAAATTCTGTCAAATTCATCGGCGCTGAAGCTGCACGGAGCTTGAAAGTGAAGCGTCCTGATGGCCAAGAAGTGGCAATCGATGGTGCGGGCATGACAGTTGGTATTATTGATACTGGCGTCGACTTCACTCACAAGATGTTCGGCGGCGAAGGTACTGAAGCGGCTTACAAAGCCGTTGATCCTAACAAAGCTCACCCCAGCTTTCCGAATGCGAAAGTGATCGCGGGCTATGACTTCGTGGGAACTGAATACAACTCGGCGATTGCGGAACATCGTTTGCCACTTCCAGATGTGAATCCAATCGATGAAGCAGATCACGGAACTCACGTCGCGGGGACTGTTGCTGGTCTTGGTGATGGTATTGAGACTTATTCCGGTGTGGCTCCAGGAGCTTCCCTCTATGCATTGAAAGTTTTCGGAAAAGATGGCAGCACCGATGATCCTGTTGTCATCGCGGCCCTTGAGTACTCTGTGGATCCAAACAAAGACGGTCAATTGAATGACCAAGTTGATGTGATCAACATGTCTTTGGGATCACCATACGGAAGTCCAACGGCTCTTTATAATGAAGCCATCCGCAATTTGGTTCGTGGTGGAACAGTGGTGGTTGCTTCTGCAGGTAATTCTGGCGATTTTAAGTATATTACTGGTGAACCTGCTTCTTCGGATGAAGCAATTTCCGTTGCCGCTTCTGTCGATGATGCTGATCACAATTGGAAATTCGCTACAGTTAGAATCAAATTTCCAGAAGGCGAGGACACAGTTGTTGAAGCCATCGAGTCGTCTTTGACTAAGCCTTTGGCTGAAATCGGTGAAGTGACTGGAAAATTTGTGTTTCTTGGAATCGCGGATACTGAACTGACGGACGATCAAAAAGCTCAGCTGAAAGGCAATGTCGCTTTTATCGATCGAGGAAAAGTCACTTTCGCAGAAAAGATCAAGCGGGCTTTTGAGGGCGGCGCAATTGGCGTGGTTGTGGCGAATAGTGTTCCTGGGGAGCCTATGGTTATGGGTGGCGATGGAACAACTATGGGTATTCCGGGAATCATGATCTCTCTGGATTTGGGTATCAAAATTAAAGAGATGATGAAGAAGGGCGATGTTGTTGTTCGATTTAAAAATCCCGATAAGTTGGAAAGACCAGAGCTGATCGACAGCATCACAGGTTTTTCGTCTCGGGGTCCTCGAATGACTGATGCTTTGATCAAGCCCGAAATTTCTTCCCCCGGTGCCAGCATCATATCCGCGAAAACCGGATCTGGTGATAAAGGTATGAAGATGTCAGGCACTTCAATGGCCGGTCCTCATGTTGCGGGCGTTATGGCTCTCTTAAAGCAGGCCAAGCCTGGCTTGAGTGCGACTGAACTCAAGAGCCTTTTGCTAGCGCGAGCAAAAACCATTCAAGATCCTAAGAAAGTTATTTATCCCATCTCTAGACAGGGATCTGGACGAGTTCAGGTTATTGAATCAATCACTGCGAAAGCCATTTCAAATCCTTCGACTTTGTCTTTGGGATTTGTTGCGGTTCAAACTGTGAAAGCAATGCGTTCGGCTGTTGAGCTGAAGAACTTAACAAATGTGGATCAAGTGCTTTCTGCCGAATTTGAATCTCGGTCACCCCATATTGCGATGACTCAGTTGGCAGGTATTCAGTTGAAAGCCGGAGCCACAGCTAAAGTTAATTTGCGTTTCTTGATGACGACTGCAGAAATGACAGAGAGCATCCGGGAACTCGACGGATGGGTGAAGTTCAAGTCTGGTGACGAAGAAGTTCTTCGAATTCCTGTTCTAGCCATTGCGCAGAAGGTAACGACCGTGAAAGCCACTGAGTTTATAGTTCATTCTTCGGGTGCTGCAGATGCTCCAAGTGCTTCTGCTGAACTGAAGTTTGAAAACACGGGTGCACATGAGGCAGATGTCTTAGTTTTCAATTTGTTCGATATTGATGCTCGTAAGAAGAATGAAAAACTGGATCCTTTCTTGAGCCGAAGCTGTGATTTGCAGGCGGCTGGATACAGAATCATTCCTAAAACCATCAAAGGACGAAAGACTACTGTCCTGCAAGTGGCTGCGAAGTTATACGAGCCCCTGACGAGCTGGCACGCATGTGATTTTTCTGTTCTCTTTGATTCCAATGGTGATAGCTTGCCGGATCAAGAACTTGCAATCATCCGAAGAGGTGCATTGCCAGGACTCACGGCTCCTGGAAAAGACGAAGAAGTGATCGGCTTGTTGGTGGATTCCAATAAAGCCCGCACGATTCGGGAAACTGCGGATGCAGCTGCGCCAGTGAACGGGAAAAAAGTTGAGCCTGACTACAGCGGTGCAGTTGTTGGAATGGCTCCGATCACGACTTACGATCATTCGACAATTGCGATGATCGAAGCAGAAGTTCCCCTCCTCACGCGCCGAGCTTCGGGAGAATTGGCCATTCGGATTGCGACGACACACAAAGAGTCGAGCCCAATTGAAGGCGACGATTTCTTGGGTACTTTGAATGATTGGATGAAAATTTCCATCTTGGAAGCTTCGCAGTCATTCATGGAAATGCCGGAAGTTTTGAAAGTGAAAGCTCAATCGACTGAAATTATGGACCTGACAAAGGGTTATGGAACAGGGGATCTTTTGATCTTGATGCCGCAAAATCCTTTTGTGATTTCCGATCAGTTGATGGATAGCCAAGCTGTCATTGCACAGCCGAGTTATTCTTTTGCTCCAAAGACGCCTTAAGTTTGGATATCTTAGTCTTTTTCTAGTGGTTCTTTTAGAATACTAGCCAGCGGGGTTTTGATCATCGGAACCCCGCACTCTGGGCTGTCCACAAGTTGCTGGCGTAGTTGCCCAGCAACTTCGGATTTCGACAAAGAAATGCTTCGATTCGGAGCCATTCCCGTCACAAGAAGAAATTGATCGCCCTTAGAGGAAGGCACTAAGGCCTGAATTGGTCCCTTACCGCTTTGGAGGCTCAGGTTCTTCTCGCACTTTTCATTGGGTAAGTAGCTCCAGAGAGAATAGTTTAAGTTCATGTCCGGCTTTAATATGAGAAGGATCGGCTGGCCTTCCAAGTTCCACCATTCAAAATGAAGATCTTGAACTCGTTGATTCTGCAATTGATCGATGGCGATTTTTTGAGTTTCCCCAGACGGCGAGCGAATTTTTATTTCCAGTTTGTCGGTTTGGATTCGTTGAACCCAAGCCCACCAGCCCCCAGTTCGATCTACAGTTGCACTGATATCTGGGCTTTTTGGCAAAAATGAAATCGGTAGCGCGCCATCATCCTTCTTCATCATGACTTGAGCGGCCTCATGGCCTTGGCTCCAAAACAAGGTTGTCTTCCCAATCCGCAAATTCCGATAATAGTCGCTGGAATTTGAAAGACGCAGCAGCTCGTCTTTTTCGTCGTTCAGTTCGAAGAGGTCGTTCAAAGGAGTGCTCTTCCCAGAATCCTCGCGAAAAATAGAGGGAGATTCTTTTAAAGCCTCGGTATCTGAAATGAAGTAGTAGTTTGTTTTCCAAGCCACTGCGCTTGAAACGGAGCCTGAAGAAAAAGTGAGTCGGCGTTCCTTTTTTTCTTTGAGGTTAAAAGTGTAGGCCTCGACGCGCCTGTGAGTGGGTCTATCGCCAGAAAGAAAAATCACTTCTTGGTTGTTGTCGGAAAAGGAAGGGCTGAAGCTGTCCCCTACCCGGGAGACAAGAATAAGATCACCCTCGTCCTGAGGTTGAGTGGCAGTGGCAGTGGCTGCTGAGGCTGGACCGTCTTTGCTGAAACTGCTTGAGTCAGACGTTTCCTCGTTTTTTTTCTTTGATGATCCACAAGCTACAAGAAGAAGTGACAACAAGAAAATTAACGAGGCAGCTCCAGCAGCTTGGTCAAAAGAGCCGATGGATTGACGGAAGAAATTTTTTCGATTGGGAACCATTTTTGACCTTTACCCATCAGAGGAGAATTGGAAATCTGCACGTAGATTTCATGATGAGTGATGGTGTGTTTAAGATCAAATTTTTTGGGCTTGGACTGCACCTTAAGAACCTGTCCAGGTGGTAACCAAGACCCCTTTAGAAAGGGGGCATAGTCGTTCTTCACTAAGGCCAGCTGGCCCGCCCGAGTCTTAAGGTGGGGATTCCAGATCCAAATCTCTTTCTTTCGTCGAGGCTTGCTGAGGGGAAGGCGTGAAATGGCATTTTCATTTCTCGCGGCGCAGTTCGCCATCCAGGGGCATTGAATGCAGGTCGGTTTTTGTGGAGTGCAAACTGTGGCTCCAAGTTCCATCATCGCTTGATTCAAAATCGAAGCTTGCTGTGATTTTGCCAACTGATCTGCCAACTGCTGGAGGATATTTTTTCCCTCTGCTTTCCAATGTTGAATGGGGCTGCCGGTCACGCGGCTCAAAATTCGAATCACATTGCCATCCAAAACTCCCACAGGAACATCAAAAGCAATGGAGGCAATGGCGCGGGCTGTATAGGGTCCGAGGCCGGGAAGCTCCAGCAATTCATCTACCGTTTGTGGAAAAGACTTTCCGCTGATTGCCTTTGCGGTCTTGTGAATATTTCTTGCGCGTGAATAATAGCCAAGGCCCGACCAATATTTTAAGACTTCACTTTCGGGTGCTGCGGCAAGCTTTTCTACGCTTGCAAAACGAGTCACAAATTTTTCGTAGTATGGAATCACGGCCGTCACGGTTGTCTGCTGAAGCATCACTTCCGAGATCCAAATTCGATAGGGGTCTCGCGATTGGCGCCAGGGGAGGGGCCTTTTGTTTTCGGCATACCAAGCCACCAAGCTCTGGGACAAACTCTTCGCCAAGCGCTGAGCTAAGAGGCTGGTTAATTTTGCTTCATTCAATTTGGCCTCAGATGCACGGCGTGCTAAAGTCTTGCCTTGAGCTAACTTTTTTAAACCCATACTGAGGAATTCAATTCAATGACGCAGCCAAAGCAAGAAAAAAAGGACGGTCTCAAAGAATATAAACCTCTTAGCGGCCGGGAGTTTCCTCGCTTCAGTGCGATAAAAACTTTTTTTCGACTGCCCACTGCGGATCTTGAAGAAAATTTTGATGTGGCTTTGCTAGGTGTGCCTTTTGATGGCGGAGTCTCCTATCGACCCGGCGCACGCTTTGCTCCCACTGCGGTACGGGAAATGTCTAGCCTGGGGCGCGGCTTTCATTGGAATCGCGGTGTCTCTGTCTTTGAAAAAATGAAAGTTGCCGATATCGGCGATGTGCCGACCAATCCCATCAGTCTGGCTGAGACTCATGCTTCGATTGAAAAATATGTTGCTGAGATTTTAAAAACAGGAAAACGCGTGCTGTCTGTGGGCGGTGATCATTCGACGACCTTACCCATACTTCGAGCCTATAGAAAAAAATTTGGTCAGCCCTTAGCTTTTGTGCATTTCGATGCTCACTTGGATACCTATCCCGCGGCTTGGGGGCAGGAATTCCATCACGGGTCTTTTTTGCGACATGCGGTTGAAGAAGGACTTCTTGATCCAAAAAATCTGATGCAATTTGGAATTCGTGGTCCCTTGGCGGGATCTTCGGATTTAGATTTTCCTCAATTGCATGGTTTTAAGATTTTTACGGTGGATGATATTCGCAAAGATTCTTTGCACAGCTTTTTGTCCCGCTTGCCGCAGTGGAAAGGAATTCCAACTTACATCAGCTATGACATTGATTGTTTGGATCCTGCTTTTGCTCCTGGGACTGGAACGCCTGTTCCTGGAGGACTGTCGACCTATGAAACTCAGCAAATCTTTCGAGCGCTAAAAGTAGGCCCTGTCGTCGGTGGGGATGTGGTGGAAATTTCTCCCCCTTATGATAGTTCTTCGATTACGGCTTTGGCCGGTGTGGATGCAATGTTTGAGATGATGTGTTTGATGGCTCAGGATTTTTGAATAAAAATGTCTATTGTAATGAGCATAGAACCTAATAATGATCATTACAGTTAACAAACTAGAGCTATCTCAGCCCGAAGCGGCCAGACCTTTGACCTTGCCTTGCGCGGTTAAAGATAGCTTTCAGAACCTCATCGAGAGGATGACTGAACAAATCAACGAAATCTCATTTTGAAACGGAAGAATTCCGAAGATGCCGGAATTTTTCATAAATGATGGAAATTTGTAAATTTTGCGAATTTCCAAAGAAAAAAGATTGTTCGGAGTTCTACTTTCGAGGTCAACCGTTTTTGGGCGCTGTTTGTCTGAGATAAATTCGATT
>Ga0247843_1006818_pt1 | contig 14570 bp, 9 predicted proteins | sample LaCruzMarch2017__FD_192420 | JGI IMG/M metagenome (GOLD analysis project Ga0247843, IMG submission 192420) | Freshwater microbial communities from meromictic Lake La Cruz, Castile-La Mancha, Spain - LaCruzMarch2017_8m | ecosystem: Environmental > Aquatic > Freshwater > Lake | place: Spain...
TATTTAACACCTAATGAAGTTTTCAACGAACGATTGCCAATAACTAAAAATAGTACAAAATTAAACAAAATGTAGTACACTTACAGATATTAGCTGTTTTGTCCAACTAATTGGGTACACTATACTTTTTGCTTTCGGCAGGTGGAGCCAATCAAGGCAAAAACTCATTGGTGGTAGCACGCCCAACTACACTTTTTCTGAATGACATGGCCGATCAACTGCCTAAAACTTTTCATTTGACAGGAAAAGGCAATGATTTTATGAAATGGAACAATACAGGCGTTTATAAAAACTTTGCTTGTGCTTCGGGCAAAGTCTTTGTGCCAGAAGGGTTTAAGCCCGTTTTGGAAAGAAAAAATTGGGCGATTTATGAAGGAAATAGCAATGTCAAAATCGCAGTTTATGCTACCGAAAATGTAGGTTTGATGTTGGTGTTTGAAGACAAGAAAGCCGAAGATTTATTGGCAAATCTTGAAAAATCCAATCCGAGTGATGAGCAATTAAAAACCCAATTTCAATTCCCTGATGGCCAAATCATCACTTACGATGTCAATGCCCCTCAAAACAAATGGGTCATAAAATCTATTGATGGCAAATCAATAGAAAGAGATTTTAGTAAATGGGAATTGATAAACAACGAATCCAATGTTTTAAAGTAAACGAATAGCATGAAAAGAGCAAATTTCATTTCCCTGTTTTTTATTTTGTTAAGCCATTTGTTGCACGCCCAAGATGTAATTTCTTGGAAAGTCAGCATTGCAGTGGCTCCAGAAATGAGACAATCTTTTATCGAAGGTGGGAGATTAATTTTTCATGTAACCAAACAGCATGAACGAGAACCACGCCTTCGTTCAGAAATCACTTTTGGCGTAACTCCTCAACATTGGGAGGCTAATTTGCCATTTGTTTTAGATTCAAAAGATAAAAATGGTTTAACTATTGGCTTGGATAAACTAAAACCGAATGCTTCGGATAAGTACTATTTTCAGGTTGTTTACAAGCAAAATATAGACGATGGACAGGAAAACGTGTCGGGCAATTTGTACAGTAACATTGATTCGGTGTCGTTTTCAACACAAATTCAGCTTAGCCTGACCCTCAACAAAATCATTCCCGAAGCCACAGTTATTAAGCATGAATTTGTCAAGTTGGTAGAAATCAAAAGTAAATATCTATCTGAATTCTCGAGTAAGCCTCGCTATTTGAAAGCAGCCATTTTGTTACCATCAAGTTATTTTGAAAATCCTAATAAAACGTATCCGATTTGTTACCGAGCGGCGGGTTTGAATGGGCGTTACACTGCCATCAATGGTTTGGTCAATAACAAAGATTTTACAGATTGGTGGTTTACCAAAACAGCACCTCAAATCATCTATGTCTTTCTTGATTCACAAGGTCCTTACGGCGATACCTATCAAGTCGATTCAGAGAATAATGGCCCTTGTGGCAAAGCATTGACCGAAGAATTGATTCCCGAAATTGAAAAGCAAGTTCGCTACAAGGCAGATTCAAAAATGCGTTTTCTGACTGGCAATTCTACTGGTGGATGGGTGTCGTTGGGTTTACAAATTTTGTATCCCGATTTCTTTGATGGTACGTGGTCGTATAGCCCCGATCCCGTTGATTTTGAGCATTATGGATTGATAAATATTTACGAAGATGAGTCCATTTTTTATAATCGCTACGGCTATTTACAACCTGGCCGAAGAACAATTTACGGTGAACCAACTTTTTCAATGAAGGATTGGATTGCGGGAGAAAATCTCAACAGTCGGACGGGCAACTACTTGGTTTCGGGCGGGCAATTTGGTGCATATAATGCAGTTTTTGGGCCAAAAGGCAGTGATGGTCTACCTTCCTTAATGTTCGATCCGATTTCTGGAAAAATCGACCATAACATTGCCAAACAGTGGGAAAAGTATGATTTGAAGAAGGTTTTAGAAAAAAACTGGTCAACGCTTGGTCCTAAATTGCAAGGGAAAATATGGATTTGGATGGGCGATATGGATGGACTTTACTCGAATGTAGCAACACGTTTTTTACAAAAATTCATGGATAAAACCGAAAACCCAAAATCAGATGCTAAGATTTCGTTTACGGCAATGGCAGGGCATGGACAAGAGTGGAGCGATAAGGCAGTTTTGACTTTGATTGCCGAAAAAGTAGATAAAAAATAAGATTTAATGAAAAATTTAATAAAAAAAATAGCCTCGTTGTTAATTATCTGCCTGTGTTTTAGTTCTGGCATTTTTGCCCAAAATACTAAGACAATTTGGTTAGATGATTTACCAATTAAGTCATTTTCTGAGGGAATTCCTTCGGTTTCGGCCAAAACAAATGCAGGTGGTGATTCTATTCGGATGAATGGAAAACTATACAAACACGGTATTGGTGTAAGTTCAACCAGCGTTTTGTCATTCTTTTTAGATGGACACGCCACCGAATTTACAGCAATAGTTGGCGTGGATGATAAAGGCGTGAAAGATTTACCTCTCAAATTTTATGTAATTGGTGATAGAAAAGTTTTGTTTGAGAGTGGTGAAATGAATTTAGGTGATGAACCAAAAACCGTCAAAGTTAATTTGACAGGAATTAAACGTTTAGGGCTTTTGATAACTATCGAAGAAAAAGGATTTAATAGGTCTTATTCCAATTGGGCAAATGCAAAGTTTGAAATGAAAGATGATTTTATTCCTAAAAATACGCCTAATGTTGATGAAAAATATATTCTAACGCCTCAACCTGACAAAAAACCTAAAATCAATTCACCAAAACTTTTCGGGGCAAGACCCAATAGCCCTTTTCTTTATTCGATTGCTGCCACTGGCGAACGCCCAATGAGTTTTTTGGCAAAAAACTTACCACAAGGTCTTTCAATTGATTCAAAAACTGGACTAATTACTGGAAAAGTAGCTAAAAAAGGTACTTACTTAAGTACTTTAACGGCTAAAAATGCCTTTGGTGAAGCTACAAAAGAACTAAAAATTATCATCGGCGATACCATTGCACTTACTCCCCCAATAGGGTGGAATGGGTGGAATTCTTGGGCAAGAAACATTGACCGAGAAAAAGTAATAGCCTCAGCCGATGCCATGGTAAAAATGGGACTCAACCAACATGGTTGGACTTACATCAACATTGACGATGCTTGGCAAGGACAACGTGGTGGGGCTTTTAATGCCATTCAACCAAACGAAAAATTTCCGAATTTCAAAGAAATGGCCGACTATATTCATAGTTTGGGTTTGAAACTTGGGGTTTATTCTACACCAATGATAACAAGTTATGCAGGATACATTGGTGGTACATCAGATTTTGCCGATGGAAAAATCACTGATTCCATTAAGAATAATAAGCGAGCATTTCGCTATGTTGGCAAGTACCGTTTTGAAGAAAACGATGCCAAACAAATGGCTGCATGGGGCGTCGATTATTTAAAATACGATTGGAGAATTGAAGTGCCATCGGCCGAAAGGATGTCGTTAGCTCTAAAAAATTCGGGACGAGATATTGTTTACAGTATTTCAAATTCTGCCCCTTTTGCAAATGTGAAAGATTGGGTAAGATTGACAAATACTTACCGCACAGGCCCCGATATTCGTGATTCTTGGCTCAGTCTTTATGTTTCGGCTTTTACACTTGATAAATGGAGTCCTTACGGTGGACATGGGCATTGGCTCGACCCTGACATGATGATTTTAGGAAATGTTACCACTGGATCTGAACTTCATCCAACCCGCCTAACCCCCGACGAGCAGTATAGCCACGTAAGTCTATTTAGCTTACTATCAGCACCTTTGCTAATTGGTTGCCCGATTGAGCAATTAGATGCTTTTACCTTGAATTTGCTTACAAATGATGAAGTTATTGAGGTAAATCAAGACCCTTTAGGGAAATCGGCCCGATTGGTTTGGGAGAATGATGGCATCCAAATTTGGTTAAAGTCCCTGGAAGACGGTTCGTATGCGGTGGGACTATTCAACGTGGGAGATTTTGGTAAAACACCCGAATCGTATTTTCGATGGGGTGATGAAACGGCCAAATCGTTTACGTTTGATTTTGCCAAAGTAGGCTTGAAAGGAAACTATAGGTTGCGGGATGTCTGGCGTCAAAAAGATTTAGGCAGTTTTAAAGAGGTTTTTAAAACAAATATTCGGCATCATGGAGTTATATTACTGCGAATGTTTCCTTCAAAGAATTAATGAAACTTTCAGGGTCATTTTTATGAGAAATGAAATTCGACTAAATAAAAAAACAGTACTAAACATTTTGCTTTTCTTTCTATTTATAGGGAAGGGAGAAATGCTGTTTGCTCAAAACCCCGAAATGTATTACGGAGATTTGGACGTTCCTGCAAGACCCTATGCCAAAGATCCTTACGTGATTTTTTTTCAGGGAACGTATTGGATGTATTATTCGGTGCCAAGCGAGGACCGCAAAGAATGGTATATTGGCATTGCTAACAGTAGGGATTTGGTACACTGGAATAAAAAAGGAGATATCAAAGGTCAAAAAGGAACTGTGGAAGAAAAAGGCATTTGTGCGCCGGGAGCATTGGTAAAAGACGGTGTTTTGCACCTTTTTTATCAAACCTACGGGAACGGTAAATTGGATGCTATTTGCCACGCTTTTTCTACCAATGGTATTAATTTTGAAAGAGATGCCACCAACCCCATTTTTAGACCGAAAATAAGCGATTGGAGTTGCGGCAGGGCGATTGATGCAGAAGTGGTTGCTTACAAAAACAACTATTTTTTGTATTACGCCACAAGAGACCCGGAATACAAAATTCAGCAACAAGGCGTAGCTGTAGCACCCATTACGGCCAATTTTGACCGCGACAGTTGGACTGAAGTACCCAATATGCCCATGCTGAAACCTGAATTGATTTGGGAGAAAAAATGCATAGAAGCCGCATCTTGTATTCAAAAAGGGAAGTACTTGTATATGTTTTACGCAGGCGCTTACAACAATGAACCGCAACAAATAGGCGTTGCCCGAAGTGAGGATGGGATTCATTGGAAACGGATGTCAGAAGAACCTTTCCTGAAAAACGGCGAGGTAGGAACATGGAATGAAAGCGAAAGCGGCCACCCTAACATTTTTAAAGCCCAAGACGGTCGATATTATCTGTTTTTTCAAGGCAATAATGACAAAGGAAAAACGTGGTATTTGTCTAAAGTTGAAATCGGTTGGAATAAAAAAGGACCTTATTTGAAGAAATAAAACCAGTAGCATATAACAAATGAAAATGTCCAAATTCACCATTAAAAATCTTAATTTTAAGATTGTATTTCTCTCCCTCTTAGGGCTTTCCGTATTCATGGTAAGCTTTAAAAACCTCTCTTTTGAACAACCCAAATTTTCGCTTGAAAACTATAAAGTGGAAGAAGGGTTTGAACTAAAGCTAATCGCTTCCGAGTCGTTGTTAAAAGCGCCCGTCAGCATGGATTTTGACAACAAAGGCCGAATGTGGGTGGTGGAAATGATTGGATACATGCCCAATCTCGAAGGCATCGGTGAGGAGATACCCAACGGCAGAATCAGTATTTTAGAAGACGTAAACAAAGACGGCGTCATTGACCGTTCCCAAGTATTTTTAAATAAACTCGTTTTGCCGCGCGGACTGGCTCACGTCTACGGCGGATTGTTGTACGTGGATGGTCCTAAACTGTGGTTTGTAGAAATAAACAACGACAAGCCCGGCAAAAAAACGCTGGTTGACCCGGTCTATGCCGAAGGAGGGAATGTCGAACATTCGTCTAACGGATTGATGATGAACATTGACAATTGGATATACAACGCCAATTACAATTTCAGGTATCAGTTAAAAAATGGAAAATGGGTAAAAGAGCCTACCTCCAATCGAGGTCAGTGGGGAATCACAAAAGACAATTTCGGCCGATTGTACTACAACAACAACAGCACCCAATTGCAGGGCGACTTTGTGTTGCCTAATAAAGTGATTCGGAACCGTTATTTTAAGCCTACCATCGCTGAAAATCAACGATTGACCAACAATAAGGTATTTCCAATTCACCAAACCTCGGTCAATCGGGGGTATCAAAAAGGAGTTTTGGACGAAAAAGGAATGCTGGTGGATGTGACCGCAGCTTGCGGTCCTTTGGTGTATCGGGGAGGGGCTTTTCCAGAAACGTACAATCAGAATGCGTTTGTCTGTGTTCCGGAAGCCAATTTGATCAAACGAAACATTCTCACCTTTAAAAGCACTCAAACTGCTGCTAACCAGGCCGTTGAAAAGACAGAGTTTATCGCCTCTACCGATGAAGGTTTCCGTCCGGTCAATCTGTTTAACGGACCCGATGGGGCCATGTATATTGTTGATATGCACCGGGGCATTATTCAACACAAGGCGTATATTTCGCAGTACCTTGCCGAACAGTTGGCCGCTAAAAAACTGGATACGTTACAGAATGCGGGGCGAATTTTGAAAGTAACCCACAAAGCAACCAAACTCAATCCCGTACCTGATTTATCAAAAGCCTCTGCTGCTCAATTGGTGACGTTGCTCAGTAATCCAAATGGCTGGTTACGAGACCGTTCGCAGCAATTGTTGATTCAAAAGAAAGACCCTTCGGTGGTTAAAAACTTAATGGATTTAACCAAAGTAGCCAATGATTTTTCAACGTCCATTCATGCTTTGTACGTATTGGATGGGATAAATGCGCTGACCTTTGACGTTCTGAGCGATGTGGTAAAACAGTCAAAACAGCCCGAAACCATTGCCCATGCATTAGGACTGTTGGAGCGTTTTGCAACCACGCAGCAGGTGGCGAAAATGAAAGAGAACAGCACCCAATTGTTAGCTCAAAACAATGAGACTATCGACCTTTATTTGTCAATATCCCTTGCTCCCTGGCTCAAATTGTCGGAAGCGATATTCCTTCCCATTCTCTCAGAAATAGAAAAAAAATACGCTGACCGACGCATCTTTCAGGAGGCCATTGTCAGCAGTTTGGAAGGGAAGGAAGAAAGCTATCTTGCTACTCAGAATCCCAATTCGATGCTCAAGAGCAATTTGACATTGGCCGTCAATAATCACCAAAAGAAAGAACTAAATCCCATTTTTGTCAAGGAAACGAATGTAGTGGACAATAGAACCAAAGGCTTGCAATTGTTCAGAAGCATTTGCGCTACCTGTCACGGGGCCGACGGCAAAGGCATTCAGGACTTGGCACCGCCGCTCAAAGAATCTGAATACATTGACGGCTCGATGAAGCGATTGGCGGCCATTATTTTGCACGGTGTCAGCGGGCCGATTCATGTCAATGGGAAACTGTACAAATTAAACAACGAAATGCCGGCGCTTATCAATAATAAGGCCATCAGCGATCAGGACATTGCCGATATTATTCGATTCACCCAAAACGCCTTTGCGAAAGTAGGAAAAGGTATCTCTACTGACGATGTTAAAAAAATGAGAGAGAGAAAACCCGCAGGAAACGGTATTTTGACCGAAAAACAATTGCTGGAAGATGATTTTGAAAAGTGATTGACCTACAAAATAGTATGAAACTAAACACCCTTCTGTTCTTTTCAATTGCCTTTCTATCACTAATTGATACCAACGCACAGCAAGTTGATTTTTCTAATAGACTCAATGCGAAAGCTTTTAATCCATCTACGGTAAGTTGGTACAATACACCGGCCAAAAAATGGGACGAAGCCCTGCCTGTCGGCAATGGCAGATTAGGTGCAATGGTTTTTGGACGAAGTGGCGAAGAACGGATTCAACTCAACGAAGAAACCTATTGGTCAGGAGGGCCTTATTCTACGGTTGTAAAAGGGGGTTATAAAGTGTTGCCAGAAATCCAGAAAAAGGTTTTTGAAGAAAAATATTTAGAGGCGCATAATCTATTCGGGAGAAATTTGATGGGGTATCCTGTTGAGCAACAGAAATACCAAAGTCTTGCCAATCTCCATTTGTTTTTCAAAAACCAAGATTCAACCACCGAGTACAAACGATGGCTGAACTTAGAAAGTGGAATCACCTCCGTTTCGTACAAATCAAACGGAATTACCTATCAACGTGACGTGTTTGCCTCCGCTCCCGACCAAGTCATTGTCATTAGATTGACAGCAGATAAGTCGGGCAGTATTTCTTTCAAAGCCAATCTAAGAGGGGTAAGAAACCAAGCCCATTCCAATTACGCAACCGACTATTTCAGAATGGATTCGTATGGCTCAGACGGACTGGCTTTGACGGGCAAATCGGCTGATTATATGGGTGTGGCAGGAAAATTAAAATACGAAGCCCGTATAAAAGCTGTTCCCGAAGGCGGAACGATGAAAACTGATGGAGTGGATTTAATCATCGAAAATGCCAATGCTGTTACCTTGTATTTTGCAGCAGCTACCAATTTTGTGAATTACAAAGACGTGAGTGCCAACCAACACCAAAGGGTAGAAGATTATTTTACAAAGATGAAAGGCAAATCCTATACCTCCATTTTAGAGGCGGCCTTGGCGGATTATAAACACTATTTTGACCGAGTTTCTCTCCAATTGCCAACCACCGAAAACTCCTTTCTTCCTCTTTCCGAACGAATTCAGAAAATACAAACCGGTCCTGACCCCTCACTGTCGGCATTGAGTTATAATTTTGGCAGGTATTTGATGATTGCGTCTTCTCGGCCCGGCACCGAACCCGCTAATTTACAGGGTATTTGGAATGATGATATGAACCCGTCGTGGGATTCAAAATACACGACCAATATCAATACGGAAATGAACTATTGGCCTGTAGAAAGCAGTAATCTTTCTGAATGTGCCGAGCCATTGGTTCGCTTCATCAAAGAGCTAACCGACCAAGGGACTCAAGTTGCCCGAGAGCATTATGGCGCAAAAGGCTGGGTTTTTCATCAGAATACAGACCTATGGCGAGTGGCCGCCCCCATGGACGGCCCTACGTGGGGGACATTTACCGTAGGTGGTGCTTGGCTATGCACCCACCTTTGGGAGCATTATCAATACACAATGGATGCGACGTTTCTCAAAGAGACGTATCCGTTGATGAAAGGCTCTGTGCAGTTTTTTATGGATTTCTTAAAGCCACATCCTAATGGTAAATGGTTGGTAACCAATCCTTCTACCTCGCCCGAAAACTTTCCTGATGGCGGGGGCAACAAGCCTTATTTTGATGAAGTAACGGCAGGATTTAGAGAAGGCACAACGATTTGCGCAGGCTCTTCGATAGACATGCAAATTCTCTATGATTTGTTCGGCTATTTCATAGAGGCTTCGGCCATTTTGGGCGACAATGGGGCTTTTGTTCAGCAGGTAAAAGCCGCACGAGAAAAATTAGTGCCGCCCCAAATCGGCAAGGATGGTTCATTGCAAGAATGGGCCGATGACTGGAAATCGTTAGAAAAAAATCACCGCCATTTTTCACACATGTATGGCCTATACCCAGGCAAGGTGTTGTACGAAAAAAGAACACCCGCTTTGATGGAAGCCTACAAAAAAGTATTGGAAGAAAGAGGAGATGCCTCCACGGGCTTTTCAAGGGCATGGAAAATGGCACTGTGGGCAAGGCTGGGCGATGGCAACAGGGCCAATAAGATTTACAAAGGCTTTATCAAAGAACAAAGTTGTATGTCACTGTTTGCTCTTTGCGGAAAAGCCCCGCAGGTGGATGGCACATTTGGTGCTACTGCCGCCATTACCGAAATGTTGCTGCAATCACACGATGGTTTTATCAAATTACTCCCCGCTTTACCCGACGATTGGGGTTCGGGAGCGTTCAAAGGCGTATGTGCCAGAGGGGCTTTTGAATTGGATTATGTTTGGGAAAATAAGCAAATCAAGCAATTGAAAATTACCTCAAAAGCGGGTGGACTTTGCCGATTAGAAGCCTTACCCAATGTAAAGATTACCCAAAATGGTAAAACGGTAGCATTTCAAAAATTACCCAATGGAATCATCGAGATTAAAACCGTGAAGGGTGACGTGTATGTTGTTGAGTAAATGTTGTAATTTGATATTGTTTCCTTCTTTTTAACATTTTTACCCTAATAAAATGAGTAAGTACCTATCCCTTTGGCTATTCTTTGCCGTAGTTATTTTGTTGAATAACAGCGCATTTGGGCAAAAGTCAACCAAAGTGCTGACCTTGGAAGACATCTACAAAAACAACTTGTACAGCGCCAAAGGATTTGGAGCCATTCGATGGATGAAAGACAATGCCGGCTATTCAACGATTGAAAACAATGCCTCAACCAATGGAAACGAAATAGTGCGATATGAGGTGAGCTCGGGCACCAAAAAGACCCTCGTGAGTGCCACCCAACTCACGCCCACGGGCGCATCCAAACCGTTGGGTATCGCCAATTACACTTGGTCAGAAGACAACACCAAACTTTTGATTTTTACCAATACACGGAAAGTTTGGCGACAAAATTCGAAGGGAGATTATTGGGTGTTAGACCTCCAAACCAACAAATTAAGCCAACTCGGCAAAGGATTGGAAGAAGCTACGCTGATGTTTGCCAAATTCTCGCCCGATGGCACACGTGCTGCCTACGTGAGTAAACTCAACATTTATGTGGAAGACCTTATTTCCGGTAAGATCACAAAAGTGACGACCGACGGCGGTGACAATATCATCAATGGTACTTTTGATTGGGTTTACGAAGAAGAACTTGACTGCCGAGATGGTTTTAGGTGGAGTCCCGACGGAAAGAACATCGCCTACTGGCAGTCAGACACCAAAAACGTGGGTACTTTTTACATGATTAACAATGTGGACTCTATCTATTCAAAGCCCATTCCGCTGCCTTATCCCAAAGTAGGAACGGCCAATTCTGCCGTCAAAGTCGGAGTAATTTCAGCCTTAGGAGGTGAAACCAAGTGGTTTAATGTGCCAGGTGACCCAAGAAATAATTACTTAGCTCGCATGGAATTTATCCCTGCCTCCGACGAAGTGATGATTCAACAATTGAACCGTTTGCAAAACACCAATACCGTCTGGATTGGAAATACCAAAACGATGGCTTTGAATACCATTTTGACCGATAAAGACGCTGCGTATTTGGATTTGCACGATAACATTGTTTGGCTGGAAAACAATCAATCCTTTACGTGGACAAGTGAAAAAGATGGTTGGCTACACCTCTACAAAGTATCGAGAGATGGCAAACAATCGAGCGAAATTACGAAGGGGAATTTCGATGTAGTGAATATCAATTGCATTGACCCCAAGGGAGGATACGTGTATTACATCGCCTCGCCCGAAAACTTTACCCAACGCTACCTGTACCGCAGCAGAATAGACGGCAAAGGCGAAGCAGAACGGGTTTCTCCCAAAAACTTAGCGGGTCAGCATAGCTATCAGATTTCTGACGATGCCCAATATGCCATTCATACGTTTGAAAACGCAACAACACCCAAAAGAATTTCGCTTATCAATCTCAATACGCACACAGAAATCAAGCTTTTGCAAGACAACGCGGACTTAAAAACCAAAATAAAAGAACTGGCGCTGCGTCCCAAAGAATTTTTTAAGGTGGACATTGGAGAGGCGGTTTTGGACGCTTGGATTATTAAACCTAAGTCTTTCGATCCAAAGAAAAAATACCCCGTTATTTTTCACGTTTATGGCGAGCCTGCTGGCTCAACGGTACAAGACAATTGGGGGACGGGCGACAATTTTTGGCACCAATACCTCGCCAACCAAGGCTATGTAGTGATGAGCGTGGACAACCGAGGAACCAAAGTGCCGAGAGGCCGTGATTTCAGAAAGTGCATTTACCGGCAAATTGGTCTTTTGGCGGCTGATGACCAAGCCAAAGCGGCCAAAAAAATCATAACGATGTATCCATTTGTTGATGCCAAACGCATTGGTATTTGGGGATGGAGTGGCGGAGGTCAAATGTCGCTCCATTGTATGTTTCGCCATGCTGATGTCTATAAAACGGGCATTGCGGTGTCTTTTGTAGCACATCAAACCCTTTATGATAACATTTACCAGGAAAGATACATGGGCTTACCTTCTGACAATGTGGAAGGCTACCGAGAAGGCTCACCTGTGACGCACGCCAGCAAACTAAAAGGCAACTTGATGATCATACACGGCACTGCCGACGACAATGTGCACTACCAAAACTTTGAATTGCTGGCCAATGAATTAATCAAAAACAACAAACTTTTCAGCATGTTGTCTTATCCCATGCGCGACCACGGCATTAGTCAGCGTGAAAATACCACGTTGCACATGCGGCGCTCGATGGAAAAGTTTTGGAAGGATAATTTGTAGTACCTAAGGGTTTGGGGTGGTTGAAAGCCAAGCCAGGAAATTGATGAGGTACGCCCAACTCGGGCTATCGGTGCAGCTTACAAAGACGAGAATAACTCCTTGGGCGGTCTTATATTTCGACAAAAATAATGTGTCATTACATCTGCTTTATGGCGAGGATTTTGCCTATATACTCGTTATGCCTCACCCTAAGACGAAACAACCGACAACTCATTTCCTTTTTTCTCAACGCATCCGACCCCCAAAGTGCGTAAAAGAGCCGTTCCATTACCCCTAAAAATTCTAATTTTTGGCAATTTGTCACTATTGCTGCCGTTTTATAGAATTCTGTATCTTTGCATAAAACTTAAAAAGTCATCGCAACAGACAAACTACATACCGACAGCATTAAAAACCATTTCAAAAGCAAAGTTGTTTTTGAAATGAAGGATATTGTTGACTTTTACGAACAATTCGAAAAGAGCATAAAACCGACAACGATAAATTGGCGTGTTTACAATTTGGTTCAAGAGGGTGTTTTGCAACGCATAGGCAGAGGAAAATTTAGACTTGGCGAAGGCAGGAAATATATTCCCGAAATTTCATCGGTAACAAAATCTATTTTCAAAAAGCTGAAAGCAGAATTTCCTTATGCCAATTTTTGCGTTTGGAACACTTCCGTTTTAAACGAATTTATGCAACACCAACCCAACAGATTTTTTTTATTGGTGGAAACAGATAAAGAAACAACTAATCCTGCTTTTTATTTTTTAAGAGAAATAAAAAAATCAGTTTTTATTGCGCCAACTAAAGATATTTTAGAAAAATACATAGTTAACGAAAAGGAAGTAGTTGTTATAAAACCACTTATTTCGGAAGCACCAACGCAAAACATAAACGAAGTTGAAACGGTATCCATAGAAAAAATATTGGTAGATATTTTTTGTGATGATGTAATTTTTTCGGCTCAACAAGGTGCCGAAAAGCGAACAATTTTTAAAGAAGCATTTACTAAATATACTATTAACCAAAATAAAATGCTTCGCTATGCTGACAGGAGACGAAAGAAAGAAGAACTGAACCAATTTGTAAAAACGATTTCAAATTTATGGCAGCAATAGAAATTAATTGCCGTTTTATAGAATGATAAACTTAAACGAAATCTCAAGCGAGTGGCTAAACCAAGCGTCAAAGCAATACCGCAATGCGGACAAAATTCTTGTAGAGAAAGTTATTCGTGCGTTGTTGCTGTTGGAGGGATTGACAAAACAAAAACTATCCTTTGTTTTCAAAGGCGGAACGGCTTTAATGTTGCATTTCAATTCAACCAAACGACTTTCAATAGATATTGATATTATTCTGCCGAATGAAATCGAAGGCTTGGAAAGCGTTTTAGATGCAATCATAAAAGAACAAGGATTTTTAAGGAAAGAGCTACACCACCGAAGCACAACTTCAAAAATCAAAAAAGAGCATTACAAGTTTTTCTACACGCCTTTGCACAAAACCAATAAAGACGAAGAATATGTATTGTTAGACATTCTTTTTGAAGAAGTTAATTATGTAAAACTCATTTCATTGCCAATTCAATCGGACTTTGTGCCAATTATTGACAAACCATTGAGCGTAAATGTGCCAAGTTTGGAAGATATTTTAGGTGACAAACTCACGGCTTTTGCACCCAACACCACAGGTATTCCCTACTTCAAAAAAGACGACAGTATGAGTATGGAAATCATCAAGCAACTTTACGATATCGGAAATTTGTTCGATACGGTAACCGAATTGGATACCATTAAAACTACGTTTTGTCGTTTTGCAAAAACCGAAATTGAGTATCGAAATTCCGAAGAAATAGGTGAAAATGATGTATTGCATGATATTTACCAAACCGCTCTTTGTATTGTTACAAGAGGCTCGGACGGCAAAGGTAATTTTGAAGAACTACAAAACGGCATCGGGCGAATCAGCAGTTTTATTTTTTCTGAAAGCTACCACATTGAAAAAGCAATTGCTCACGCTTCAAAGGCGGCTTATCTTTCGACATTGATACAACACAATGCAAAAACGATTGCTAAGTTTGAAAAAACACTTCAACTTAAAGATTGGCAAATTGACCAACCGCTCAATAACAAGTTGAACAAACTCAAAAGGTCCAACCCCGAAGCATTTTTCTATTGGTATAAAATTTAGGTACTGGAACACTAAGTTATGGCAATCATTAAAGGTCTCATCATGAGCACTTCTTCGAGAGAATAGATACGTTTTGTCAAGCCTTGTTTCATAGCAGGCGATATTTTTTTGTATTTAGTTTGAA
>Ga0247843_1006820_pt1 | contig 14563 bp, 13 predicted proteins | sample LaCruzMarch2017__FD_192420 | JGI IMG/M metagenome (GOLD analysis project Ga0247843, IMG submission 192420) | Freshwater microbial communities from meromictic Lake La Cruz, Castile-La Mancha, Spain - LaCruzMarch2017_8m | ecosystem: Environmental > Aquatic > Freshwater > Lake | place: Spain...
CTCCCGTAGCAGCCGTAGCAGCAGCCCTCCTATCCCCCCCCACCACCGCGCACAGCCCTCCCAAGGCCCTCTCCATCGTATGATGAAACTGTTGTTTCTTCTCCTTGGTAGTTAATAATTTCTTATTCCATAACTTGGACGTCCCCACCCCTCCCGATGGTATCGACGATGATGATGACGCGGCGGTGGAGGAAGAGGAAGAGGAGGAGGACATGACGGTAATTGATGCGACCGATGACGGTCCTTCCTTCTTCATTAGCAGGAAAGAGGAGGTTAGGAGGTGAGAGGTAGATGGAGAACGACACAACGTCCGAAGGCGGACAGATTGTTTGTCCGAATAGTGACACTGTTTGCCTAATAATGACAAATACTTAAAAAAAGGCGTGCAGACGACGTCGAAATAATTTCGTTTCATTTTCCGGACGAGAAGCGCGACTCATTTCTCCCTTCCGGTTCCTTTTGGCTTCCCGCCGAGACGTTGAGTCTAAAACGACTCCGGTGATTACGATAAATATGGCGAGGTTCTTCCGACCAACGCCCAAAAGCATTGAATAGCATTGGAATAACATGAGCCACAAAAAAAATCGCTTCAAGGAAGAGACCAAAGACTTAAAAATAGTCGAGTACGATCCGCCATGCCTATCATCAACTATCGCTTCGTTTCAATTGAAGAAGAATGTGAAAGGGAACTTACTTCTTCCATAGCATCAGCACCAGCACCACCAGCCGTGCCGCCAATGTCGCGACATACATGGCTACGAAGAGAGTCGGGGACGGAATATCGATCCACCGATCCGACGTGCTTTGCCTTACTCGATCAATTTTATACCAGCCTCATGATCCCCACATTCCCCCTCGATGACGAACGCGATGATATACATGATTGGATGAAGAACTTTCGTAAGCAAATGGTCGAGATGCGACAACAGCAACAGCAGCAGCAACTGGAACTAGATGGGATTGATCCCACGAGGAATAATGAATCAATAGAATCGGAGGAATTACGAGGAGGAATAGAAAAATTAGAAGTTGTTATCATGATTGAGGAGATTGGTAACAATAATAGTATTACTAATGATGGGAACAAAGAAACAAACGATGATGATGATGGAAAGTATATATACAAACAAAGCAATAATACAGACCAACTACTCTTCAACGATACTACGCAATACAACATTATTGGTGCCGTGACAATGGAATATTATCAAACGTCACAAATTGGTCTACTTGGTTATATTGTCGTGAATGAGAACCATCGTGGATATGGATTGGGTAAAGTACTACATCAAGAGGCATTATTACGTATAGAAATGTTGGCAAATAAATATGGCAATAGTATTGCTACTACTGCCACTGCTGCTGATGGCGAAGAAGGTGGGGGATGTGGTAGCAGTAGTATAGACAGAAGAAGACATCCATCACTGCCATTGCGTGCCATATTCGCTGAAACAAACAGTATAACTGCCGGAGATATTACAGTTGCCGAGTGTCGTGCACGACATGAAATATTATATAAGTTAGGATACCGACTTATACACTTTCCATACGCTCAACCACCGTTGGATATAAATAATGTGAATGCATCGTTTGATGATATAATGCTACTTGTTTACTTTCCATATCATGATGATGATAATGAAGTATCTTCTTGCATGATGCGGCGATACTGCTCGTGGTTCTTTGATGATGAAATTAATAATGGTGATTATTCCACAAGTACTGTACGGATGAAGATTGATGTACCGTGGAATTATGTGGATGATTTTTATCAAACAGTATTCATTTACTACTCAGATTCAGATACAACCACCACTGACGAAGATGAAGATGATGAGGAAAGTAGCATCAAGGATGATGATGGTAGAGAGGTGGTATCATCGTCAAGTCCACTGGATTATCATACCGCCAGCTATTACAAACTTGCTCATTGGTATACACACCATCGTCAGCAACAAGAAAATGATTTGTACAACAACAAGGGTCTGGTCGAGATTAGTTTACTTCGTCCGAGTATTGCACCGTGGGAGGATATAAAGGAAAGCTTGTTGCCTGAATTTGAACAATGGAAACAAAGACATATTCCACAGGATAAATGATTGATGTAGGATGTGCTTGCCTGAACTATATGGACTGAACGAAGATGAATGTAAAAACAAGTTGAAATATCAAGTAGAAAAAGTGGAAGGAAGAATTCCGTGTATGGAGGAAATTCTATGAGATAATCATGAATACTTGAATGTTTTAGAGTAGATAGAATCACGTGCAATAAAATAGTGACACGAGGCTTCAAATATATGAGCCATACTTAGTCTTTTTGAAATCAGCGTAGTCCAGACTTTCAATGTCTCTTTTGAGATTCAGAGACAGGAGATTTCGCACACCATGACGTCCACGCTTCTTCCCTTTCTGTGCCAGTATTGTATTTGCTCTTCTATCTTCAAATTGATCATTTGAGGCAGCTATATTGTGGAGGTATCGTATATGACCGTCGTGGGCAAAGAAAGTCTTAGGGTAGTGCTTTTAGTTCCCACCTGCTCCATCAAATGAAACACCTCGCATCAAGTCCTTACTCACATGTTCCGCCGGAACCCAAACAATTTTGGGTGGATGATAGGCCCGTAGTCTAGCATGTGCCAATCCCTGTATCTTACCCCCCCGTTCAGTAAGTTGTTGTTGCATTCGTGTTATTAGCGCCTTCATCTTAATGTCGGGGATGGCATGCAAGTCAAGACTACGTGGTAAACACCAGTATGTTTTGGCAGTTTTTAAATCGGGTGTCACCTCCACTCCGAGAACTTCGATGCATTGTCCACTGACCGAAAATGTATTATGACGTGACGAGTAGTGCGAGAGTGCATCGAGTATTGCCGATTCCATCCTTGTCGACTCTTGTATCTGTGCGATCGATTGCTTCGTATGTCCATGTTCGTCCACCGGATCATCCTCGAAGAGTGGTTGACGGGCACGTGTAATAAGATCTTGTGTATGATTAACAAGTTGGGTTATACCAACGGATTTTATTGCCTCGAGTTTAATATTCTTTTTGAGCGATGGTTCATTATTTTCTATCGGTGATGACGATGATGACGATGATGACGACAATGATGATGATGGAGATATCAATGGCTTAGCGACGCCGGTGACACACCCAAAATGCAAGGCTCTACTCCTACTCGGCAATACCGAGAGCCTTCTAATTGCTAAAGCCATATTATCTCTGGGTGGGAGGGGATGAGGGTGGGTGGGAGAGAGAGAGGCGACGATGTTCCCGCCCATCGTCTCGATCGTTATCAATAGTTATCAATACAACATACTCGACAAGCGTACGGAGGTGAGGGACCGTCAACTCCTATAAACAAAGTGTCGTCAGACAAGACAATGCCAGCGCCGGCTGCCCTCCCGTAAGTTAACTCTGCCTGGACTATATCTTTGTTAATAGTTTCCTTTTCCTTCCCTCATTCCTCTTATCCATGCTATGAATATAAAAAATAAGGATCGCCAAGCTGCTGGGGCTGTTTATAAAAACAATATCCAAGCCCTTGTCAAAACGAGTACAACATAATTTTGTTAAGCGACCCGTAGGTCGAAAATTTCTTACGTGGCTAGGACAAACACAGCACGCAATCGGCACACGAATGACCATGTGGTCCTCAGGCTATACAGTCCGACATATTTCCCCAATAGAGGAACAGGCGGCTCTGGCACAGGGTGCGGACTTATTTAGTGAATCTTTCATCTTCTTCGTATCGGGGGGTATTGTCGTATATGAGTACATTAAGAGTAGTGAGAAGGAAAAGAAGAAGGAGGAGGCAAATTTACAAAAGATTAGAAATGAGGCATCACAATTAGAGGCAAGGCTAGACAGTCTGGACAAGCGCCTTTTATCATTAGAAGAGTATGCCAAAGCAAACAGACACGCCATTGTTCTTGGGAGGAATGCAACGTACGTCTCACCGGATGAAGACGTGAACTCTCCAGAGGGAAGTCGGCGAGCAAGGAGATGGTGGCATTTTTGAGCTTGTCCATTATGGGAATTGATTTCAATTAATGAGTGGATATTTCTCATAAAGGATATATTTTATCAATGCCGACTAGTTGCATAAATGTAAACTATTGCAAATAGTATAGAGAACAAAAGGTTTGACGTTAATGACTGCATGTTCTTTCTAATGATTTAGCTTAAGTACTGGGTGGCGAATACATAATATTCGAATGTCATTGTACACCATGATGTCGATTAGCAACATATCGCTTCACTCCTTGCTCTTCTTAAACCAGTTCCCGAATGCACTGCCATATAATCCCATCACGCACAAAGCTCCACCAACAATATTTCCAAGAGTAACAGGGAGCAGATTCTTCATTAGAAAATCTGAGATACTAATATTGGCACCTCGCATTATACCCAGGGGTATAATGAACATGTTGGCCACTGAATGATCAAGGCCTAGTGCCACGAAGGCGCTAATTGGGAACCACACAGCCACCATCTTACCAGCTAAGCTTGCACATCCAGAGGCCATATATACTGCCATACAAACGAGCCAGTTACAGAGTATGCCACGAATGAAGGCAGTTTCAAAGGATAATGCACACTTTGCAGTAGCAATCGCAACACTTGCGGGAGCTGTGCCAAGCGTACCAGATTTAAATGCGAGGTAGGCCAGAAGGAGTGATCCGACGAAATTACCAGCATACGATGCCACCCAACTTTTCGTAAGTTCGGCAGGAGTAGTCTTTCCCTCCATGGTAGAGGCAGTAACAAGGGCAGTATTGCCGGTAAATAGCTCTCCCCCGGTAACCAACGTCATGATTAGCCCGAATGGAAGACCGAATGCTCCCAAAATGATCTTTTGTAGTCCTGGATTCGTTTCTGCAATTTGAGGACAAGCACCACCAACAGTAATTGCTAGGTAGGAACCAAATCCGATATGTGCTCCTGAGGCAATAGCAAGTTTAAATATCTTTCCCCATGACGCAGATGCCTTGGCGGCTCCAGCGGCAACGGCACCCTCATAGATGGCAGCAGGAGGTTTAAGGTCGGGGACAGCAGCAGGAACAGTTTGACCTCCAGACATGCTAAGGTTGACGGATGAGCGATTGTTGATCACGGTGTCATGTTGTTTCTGCTGAGCGAACGACGACGTCGACGAATGCGTCAAGGGCTTGAATGCGAATGCGGAGCTTGTGGAGGCCAATATGCACGCGATTAGACCAGATCGAAAGAGTGCCATCGTTGTTGGAGGTATCTACGAGAGATAATAATATCGTCGGTCGAGGAGAACGATCCTAATTAATCAATCAAGTGATATTCAGTAGGATATCCTACCGATTCAACAACGACGCACAACTCTTGACTTGCTCCATGCAATCAAGGGAATGACGACATGCAATACACACCCACGCCCCTTCCCTCTTCCGGAGGAGAGAGGAGAGAGACATTGCTTTGAGCGGGAAGACTGTCAACACCATGCTCGTGGTGACAAGCAACATGTCCAAGTACGAATTACGAGCAAGAGCCCACAATCTCTCGGGCGTATCCTACGACCAATCTCTCCTTGTAACCACTGCTCTATCCCCACCCATCCTCCAAAGGATCGGTGGCATCGATGGAGTAAAGCAACTATCAACAAACTTTTATGATCGTGTCTTTGCCGATACAAATGAACCATGGTTCCTGGGTATATTTGCATCATCCACAAAGGCTGAGGCAATTGATAATCAATATCGATTCCTCGTACAAACATTCAATGGTCCAGAACTGTATAAAGCAAAGAAGGGTAAGTATACTAGACTTGTTGGACGACATGCCAACTTTAGGATAGGACTAGCCGCCGCAAAACGATGGATAATACATATGGATGGAGCTATTGATGACCACGAAGCATTGCGTGTGAAAGAGAATGATATAACACGAGAGTATTTGAAGTATTATTTTAGTTACACTGCATATTACATCGTCGTTGCATCAGAGTATTTACGGGATGATCAATTAAGTGGTGGACAACAAATGGATACTGGACAGAATTGGTGAGGAGCAGTTCGTCATAATAGAATAAATACTTGTTAAATAATTGTGGAGCAAGGTCTAGAATCAATACACGAGAACATGAGCGAGGAGGAGAAGACTTAGGAGATATTGGAAGTGAAGCGGGCTGAAATCACAAACGATATTTAAAAGGACGAGCAAGGAAAGCAGGACACGCATGCTATGATGAAACTAAACAGTATTGATCTTAGTTTATATAGCATCATCTGTGACAAACTCCGACGGTACATTACAAATGTCAACACTTGTTATAGTTACTTAACAACACAATCGAATAGCATCGAATGCTTGTGAACATCGAAAATAGCATCTAAAGACATAAAAGAAGAAACGAATCCAGCAACAAAGTTGTTGACTCATATCGTTTCTATCTATGTTCGAACAATATCGGTTTCTAGATATCATCCATTCCTTACATCATCCGCTCATAGCTTGTAGCTCCCCGTCGTGCCAATCCTTTTTCCCCAAGTCGTTCGATCATGGGTGCTCTGACTCCTGTTGGTATGGGTCGACCTCCATGCAAATTGAATATTGAGTAGGAATCAATATCATTCTCAACCTCCTCTTTAACAAACACATATGGAATGTCTTTGAAGAGCTGCACGCCTAGGGTTGTTTGATTATTGGCTTGTTGAAAAACTTCTCTTGGTCGCGTGTCACTATTAAATAATAGAGGGACAATCAATAATCCCTGTCGACCAGCAGCTATCAATATGTCATCACCGATGATGACAGATTCTTGAATAATCATACCTCTTACTTCGGTTACTCCATCCAAAGGCAATCGTACCACTTCAATAACATCATCTTGGAGTTTAGACACCATTATCCGAGTAAGCATCCAAATTCCCACATTACCACCATTCTCATTCAATTCGTGAGCATGTATCAAACTGGCGTCTCGATTACAATTTGGAGTCATGAATACAACGCAGAATGAGTCTCCTTGATCCACGATTGTTGGGAATGAAAAATCTTGAAATGATGAATAAACACCAAGATTTTCGTTTGGTGAACGAATGGTCCATGAATGTTTTAGTTCTGGCATTTGATTAGTAGTGAGTTCGAAGCAATCAATGTTGTTGCATTCGTTTCGCATTCCCTCGTTACTTTTACCTCTTAGACCAAATATGAATCTGTCTGACTTTGCAAGACGATAGTATGGTCGGGGGAACATATGATTGGTGATTGGTGCATAACTAGGCTCTTCCACGGCAAAGTCTACACACCCAAAACTAAATAACGTCGAAACAAACACTGTGGTTTTGACTACACACATGTCAATCACATTTAAATGTGGAATGATGGCAAATTTTGGATCTTGACCAGGTGCGTAAAGTGTTGTAAAGTGGTTGTTACCGCATATTGAACGCATTGCGATCGTACCACTATCATTGTCGATAGCAAAGCCAAAGCTCCCGTAATCCCCCGTAGGCGTCCACATCTCCGACATTGATGGGGTGAACATGGGAATTATCTCCGTGGTCATATGATCTTCTTCCCCGTCTACTATCCCTACGCCTCCTTGATTTGGAAGCCAACGATAGCGGCTTTTCATTTCAATACGACATAGCTGACCTCGATGCCCAATATCTGGAGCATGTTCATTTACCGCAACGAAATACTTCTTCTTGATTAAGAGATACTGGATGATGTGCCGAAAGATACCAGGATTATCAAATGCTTTGAAGAGTGGATCGTCGTCCATGGTCGTGCCGAAGGTAGGAATCATCACGGCGGGGGTAGGTGTATTTGGTAGTATGTAGTGTATGGTGTTCCCGCACGACTAAGAGAAAAACCATATATTACTAGTCCTCCAACGAGACAAGATAAATCTTGCGATGGGGAAAGCGTGGAATTTGAAAGAGAATACAAGAGAACATAACAAGGAGGAGGAGAAAGAAGGAGATATGGAAGTGAGGAGGGCTATCACGAAAGATATTTCAACACACGATCAAGAAGGTCAAAGCAGGCTATGATGAAACTAAACAACACTGATCTCAATTTATATAGTATAATCCGAACAAACCCGACGGCAAAGCACAATGTCGACATTCCCCCTACAAGGCTGTCTTGCGGCGAGAGGGAGGAGCAGGGGGGAATATTGAAAAAGGATCAAAATCACCAACACCAGGTTTCTGTTCAATTTCGTTCAAGTCCTTGACCAACTCATCGAGCGCCATCTTTTGCGTCTTCCTTTCATTGTCGAGCAAGGAATAGCTGGTTTCTTGTTCCGAGTCGTCCATGCCAAGTGAATTGTCCATTTGAAGCTTGGCTTTGAGGTCGGCGATCATGTTCGCTTGAGAGTCGACAATGCCACGAACCCTTTTCAGTTCTTCTAACAGAGGATTGTCATCCACCGATCCTGGTGAAACTGGCTTACCCTCAGCATCGAATAATAGATTTGGATCTCCTCGCCTCTTAGTGGAAAATCTAATGTTGGATGAAGCATCTGAACCCCGAAGAGGGTTGATCCCAAATGCCTTTTGTATACTTTTCAGAATGCTAGACCCAACCGATCCCCCGATTCCTCTCGTTGACTCTCCACTACCATCAAGCTCTTCACTGTGATTCTTCCCCTTCAGAATTCCTTGTTGCTCAGCACGATGTTCTGCGTTCACCCGACTCGTTTTGACCCTGAGCTTGGTCAATTCTCGCTGATCGGCTTCATTTGCTTCATCGAAAGAACCTCCAGCATCTACTACTCTCCCCCATGCATTGCACCGTAGTCGTTCTTCATCGTGGATTGCTAACCCATCAAGTCGTTTAAGCTTGGTGCACTTATAAATGACCATCTTGCGATAATTCTTTGTCGAGTTGACTACGGGATTACCTTTCAAGCTTAGAATCTTGAGAGATTTACACTGCGATAGTATTTCCAATATGTCGTCCAAATTGCAGTTGATATTATTATTGGATAGATCCAGCTCTCGCAATTTTTTCATACAAATGACATTACGAATCGAGTCTGGCTTTGACAAATAGTTATCCTTCAATAGTAGTGTTTCCAAGCTTGGAAGCATGGACAAGCCGTCTATGATGATGATGTTATTGTTCGAGACATCCAAATACTTTAGTTCTACATTCCAGTCTAGGTTTTCAATCTTCACAATCCGATTTTGTTGTAAATGCAACGACTGCAAGTGTTTCAGAGCCTCAAGCCCCTCAATCCTTTCCAACTTATTCCCCTCGAGAAAAAGCTCGTGACTGGAAAAGGAGTTGAGTACATATTACAAAAGAAAAGAAGACGCGACTATCGAGATACGGAACTCACACGTTCGTGAACTTGTGCAAGTTTTGTATCTCTATGAATCCCTTGTTGTGGAGATACAATCGTTCGTTGAGAAGAGGGTTTGATGAGAGTTCCTTCCTCTTGATACAGAAGCTAATTGCTTCCTTTGTCATCCGCATAGACGCCTTTTCAGGCGTGAGTGTTTTCATTATAAGGTCAAGAACAGGGGACGGGAGCATTTCGTGATTTTCCTCCATTCCCTTCCATGCAATGTTTTTCCTTTTTTATGAGCTCAAACAGGATTTTTATTATTCATTATATTTTCAGTTCTGTTTCATTAAATGGAGGGGAAAAAATCAGCATGGATATAGGCATAATTTTCACACAAGAAGATCAATCCCATGATTCTTTACGCTCTACATTCTTGGTTTCTTTGAAGGTCTGTAGGTGCTAGGTCTTCGAGTAGTAGTAGGTTTGCGAGTGCTTGGACTGCGAGTGCTTGGTTTGCTAGTGGTTGGCGAGGCAGTTGAACCAGTTGAACTAACGGTATTTGCGGGCGATCGGGTCGGACCTTGAGTTGGAGTGATCGTTGGTCCAGCAATGGTCTCATACTTAACCGAAATAGCCTGTGGAGCAGTACACGTCCCACCAAAGTACAACCCGAGGACGGCCCCCTGTTGATAATTCGTGGTACATAACTTCGAATGCACATTCGTCTTCAATTCCAACAGCGTCCCGTTGGATGAGCTCAGAGTATGTGCAACGGAGCCGTTGATAAAACTTTCCATCCCCAGAATATAGGCAACACTAGGCTATAGTATCGTTGAAAATGTCTTGCTCAGATCCCAATTCTCATTCGTGTATGGAACAATTCCATTGTCGTAGGAGTACGTTGCCAATTGAATTCCTGAACAATTCGCTATGCCACCGCAATTTGCTGGAGTATGATTGTTCTGAAGGCGTCGCCAGACGAATCGATCACTATCCTGCTGGTGAGAACCTCCACATCGTGCCTTGCCCCACAATTTGTTCCAGTCATAATACTCTACAGTATTCGCGAAGCATGAACCACCATTGTACGATACCGCAGCTTGGTCAAACGTTACTTTGACGCTCCATACAAATTGGCCTACGATCGGCGGAGGAAGGAGGAGTAGGAATCTGATGAGATTAAAAAAGAGAATCACCTGGTGGGAGAGTTGCATTATTATACACGCACGTCCTTCACTTCTCATGCTCACTGTTCGTTCCATGGGAGCAAGCCCAGCCACAAGGAGAGTGTTGACCTGCATTCACTGTGTATATACCGTTGATGTTGTTGGCGTCGACGTAACTATTAACGGCTGTCAACAATGCAAGCGTCGTCCGCTACTGCGTACATTCTATTTCTTGTCTCTGGTGTCAGGTCAAGTCGCTTTATTCACGAGTGTCAGCTCGTTGTTTGTTGATGTTGAGTTGTGTGGGGAGGCTAACCTCTTCTTTCCCGCCCGGCCCGCCCGAGGCTCCCAACAAAAGAGAAAAGAGTCCCGCAAGAAGCTCGTGACTCGTGACAAAACAACTCTTGCAGATAGAAGATGATGCAGTCACGATCTCTATGTTGCTTTAGCTTCGCCATCGCTCTTAACCAACAGCAATAGATTGTTATTACTCATAATATTATGACTTCATCATCGTCAGAATTCGTTCCTGAAAAAATCATCCTAACAAGGATCGGTAAAAAAATGCTTACTCCTCCCATCCGACATGGCGTTAGTGGAAACGACGTTGGTGTGACGAAGTCATCGGCATTGGACATTTCTACTTCCTCCTCTCACACAAACTCGAACCCTCACTCGGCAATCTCCGACTCTGTCGTATTCTTCGACGACGGACAACTAGACGACGTCATTGACGCCACCAATCGGTATGAATTCGATCTCTACGACGACTACGACGAAATTGACAAATTGTATCCACATAAAGACGAGGACGACAATGAAGTTGACGATCATCAACGTAGCTTTAGCATCTCAAAAGACGTAGTTTCGACGAATGAACTTGGCATTAGCAGCAGCATCCCCACACAATTGTCAGATCGCGAATCAATGTCAGCAAGCTCCACTGAAGGGACGTTGGCACAGATGATATTAGGATTGGAAAAGCGTTTAGAGATGTCGACCAATTCGTCAGATGATCATGGAAATTTAAGTGAGGACAATAACAAAAGTGATGAGAACAAACGAGAGAGTATTGTTGGGGGAAGGACATTACTACAAATGAGTTTCGAGGAAAAGCGTGAACTCTTTGCACCTAATCGACGAAAGAAGAGTTTACTCGTTGATCTTGGAGGACTTGACGGATCTGACAAATCGTCTACTTTTGCGGAAGGTAACGACATCATCGTATCATCGGTGGATTGGTCATCCCTTACCAAGTCATGTAAACTTGCCAAGAATGCCTTCCGTGATCATGCCTCGGGGCAGAATGTCATGAAAAAGATGTTTTTAAACCATTTCCGTCCATTGATGGCGGTATTGACCATGTATGCAGGAAGGTACTGTGGCCGAGAAGATATAATCGTAGATGAAACCTGCTACTCCTTGGCCGAAATCAAGTCCCATACGATCGAAGTTAAGCGTGCATTGCAATTTGCAATGTCATGCCTTATGGGGAACGCAATGGAGGCACCGATGGATGGACAAGAGTCGATGGATGATGTAGAGAGTTACAGAATTGCAAGGCTGTTTCGACAGGAGTTGCAAGAGGTAGCTGCTAATGGTTTCACCTCACAAGCAACTGCGTTGGAAGAAGAAACTCACTACGGATTGGTAATTCCCCTCGTAAAAATAATCATCTCTCCTACGAAGATGCGGTCATCTGAGCAAGATGATACCATCGATGTGATGGACATGGTGTCAATCATTAAACGGGGAAAGCAAAGAGTTCGGGTCCTCGCGGCACGACTTCTGTGCAATATTGTCACGGACTGTCCTCTGGCAGCGGAAGCTGTTCTCAAATGTGTGCCTTTTTCACCACATCACAATATGGTTGACGTGCGTATGAAAGAATTGATCTTGGGATATAGAGAATATGCGAATCATGGAGGAGATGTTGTCGTTAATGATGGAATTATATATTGGTTTGACCTCATTGCGAGTACTGCGAAAGTCCACACTGCTGGTTCAGGTGGAGATCGAGAAGTACTCGGTGCAGTGGTAGCAGCACTTCATAACTTGATGACAAGTTTGGAAGCACGGGAATCGTTGCTGGAATTGGATGGCGAAATGAAACGTCGCGAGAGATTAAAACAACGTCAAGAGGGACAAAGCTCAAAGCAACGAACATTCAAAGACAGTTTACTTGTGCGTGAAACCCAGGAACAACATTCCGAGAAGCCCATCGATGTTGGGGTTGAAATCGCAAATGATGGAGTATTGATAAATGCACTGCTGAGAGCAATGTTGCCAGCAAAGGCAGTGTTGATGCAGTCGAAATTCGAGATCGAACGGAAGGAGATGTCTCGACCAAAGTTTATACCGCCTGTATTATCTTCTGAAGACATGACCGACTCTGCCACTGAATGGATATCATTGGTATTAGAACGTGTTGCCTCTCGCGGCTTACTCCCCCAAATGCTTGCATCCATCGGTGGGAAATCGAGGTCTGTTACACCTGAACAGGTTGTTCTTGTCTCATGTATTCGCCAGACAGTCGATGAGTATTGTTCAACCATGTCTCCTAGGGCACTGACAACAGTTCCACATCCACTATGGGGAAGATCAGATCTTAGTGCTGGTGGAAGAAGTGCTTCAACAAGGGAAGTTCCCGAGCTACTATCTCTTGCCAACAAAATAGAGGAGATTCGACTACGGGCAGATATGCTGCGGCAATATCCATCCATCGCCCTGTACGATGGCGAAGAGGACTGCATAATTCGTATCATCGACGATTTGTGCGACATTCTTGGGCACTGTCTCGGAAGTCATGCTGATGCAGACATAGACGGAAGGGACAACTTAAGGAAAAGCAATAAAAACTTTACTGCGGATGCAAGATCAGTTCTTGGACGAGAAACATTTCTACTTTCCAGCTGTTGCAAAGACTTGGGGAGAATATTAGACCGTGCTTTGTCTGCTAACGCTGGTTTGAAAGCACGTGAGATGACTCTTTCTCCACAGGACCAGCAAACAGCAATTGTGATGACTCGTCTGATTGGTAACATTGTCTATCAATGTCGATACAATCAAGATCTATTGCGGGTGACACCGATTCCACTGCTTGCGGAGGTTGATCAATCAGTTATCGCTTCATTCACAAACAGTGAATTGCCCATTGAAAGGACAGGTCTCCATGTTCTCCTTTCTGCAACTTCCCTTGCGCCTGCATGTTTTACTTTGCGTGAATGGTGCATTGTGGCTATACGGAATGCCGTCGAGGGTAATGATGCAAATGCTGAAACAGTTCGTCAATTAGAAGCCAACCAAGTCATTAGTGATACACCTGAATTGCTGCAAATGGGTGTACAGATCAATATGGATGCGAAAGGCAACGTACAAGTGAAGAGACGAGCCCAAGACCCTAGTGCTAAGTAGTAATTGATCGATGATGACGGAGTAAGAGAATGTACCCATAACAAATACAAACATTATACATGATGCTCTCTCATTCACGAGTTTTCTCCGAACACAATCTTTCTCAAATGTAATCTCCCCGTTTCATATCACTATTCAGGCGGCACCTTACTGAACCCAAAACATTCAGACATCCCCAAGTCAGAGGGGACGACAGCCAAGCATCTATATTAATGTATGGGCCAAACTCTCGCACATCGAGTGGGTGCTGATCCCAAGTATGGTCACTCAAACTCTGTTGAAATGGAGTGTATGATTCAGTTGCATTCTCTTCATCTTCCACCGATTTAATGAATAAAGAAGCGCAAGTATGCATCTCTTGAGATCTCTTGCTCCACTTCTCATCACTTGCTTCTTTAGGTATTTTTTTTGAGGAGGTTTGTTCTGATCACGGGGTAAGAGAAAATTGAAGATATCGAATCCGGGCATGTCGTGAGATATCTTTAAGTTTTGGGTTGCTTTCAAAAGTAAGGAGCTGTAAGCGTGTGCGATACCAATACCGATTTGTTGGGTAGTAGATATAGATGGTGTCGGAGCCATATATGAGTGACCAAAGAATCGTTGTCTCGGTGATTGTGTCTGTTGGGTGTGTTTCCAATTGTGGTCTGCCTCCAAAAGGATTCCACTGGGTGCTGGGATTGATGTTGCTCGTTCGTACATTGCCTTGGC